>ENA-OSEO01003353-OSEO01003353.1-sediment-metagenome-genome-assembly--contig:-NODE-3353-length-19212-cov-3.783538_pt1 | contig 19212 bp, 11 predicted proteins | sample MGYA00237883_ERZ534232 | MGnify/ENA metagenome assembly ERZ534232
TCGGGACTCGATCATCTTCTGGCGGAAGTACTCCCCGTCGAAGACCAAGCCATCGAAAAGGAAGATCGATCGGATGTCGGTGCCGCAATCGCGGCATTCGTACCTCCTCACCCGCAGGACCGGAATGCCGCCACAGGCGGAGTATCGCTGGAAGGCAACCGTCGGATCCAAGCAGGCTCCGCGCGAGTTGCACCGGCACTTGCCTTCGGCCACCATGGCCAATGAACCATTGCACTTGGGGCATCGATGGCCCAGGAGCATGACACTGTAGAAGAACCGCCGGGCCTTCTCCATGAAGGCCTCAACGGCCTCCGCCATTTCAAGGGCCAGGGTTACGATGTTCATCAGTTGGGTTCTCCGGCCCAGTGGGTGCCGTGGCGTTGGTCGCACCTATCGATTGAGCCTCCTCAGCGGGAACCGGCGCCTCCGCGTCGACCGGCGCCAGGACTGGGGTTCCAGCATCCGCTGGAGCCTCGGCCTGGACCGCCGGTTGATTCACCGGCGTGAATTTCCGCCTACAGCTCTTGCAGAACCTCAGCTTCCGCAGTCCCATGGCCTTGGTCTTTCGTACCCCCTTGCTGGCCGTATGGGTACCGCCGCAGTACGGGCACTTGTATGGTCTTCCTGGTGGCATGGCACATCACCTCACGGGACCGGCAAGAGACCGGAGTATATAGAGGTATCGGTGCGGGCCGTGGGGGACAGTAAGGTTCGAGTGGAACCAGAGGAGCGTAGTATGAGCCATCACAACACATGGGCGAGATGATCGAGAGTTCTCTGCCGGACTTCATCCTGGCATTCGCCTTCTTCACGTCGTTGGCCTACGCGGTGCTGGCCAAGCGCTTCGACCAGCAGCGCCCGGCCATCGCCATGTCGACAACCCTTGGACTCGCTCTCTCTGTGGGTCTTGTCTGGTGGGAACGGGCCAACGGTTACTCCATCAAGAACGTGGGCCCCATCGCCGTCGCCCTGATCGCAGGGATCCTCGTATTCCTGTCGCATTACCGCATTACCACCAGAGCGGCCCACGCAGCCGCATTCCCGCCCCGGCACTGTCCAGTATCAAACCCACTATGGCCGATCTCTATCGCGACCGCCGCCTGTCCGGTCGGATCGACAGGCAGTTGCGAAGGCTCCGTAACGGAGCGAAACTCCTCCATGAGCGCCCGGAGCAAGCCAGCGATGTCCTGGTGCAAATCAAGCGCCTGCTCCCGGCCGAAGGATACCTCACGCAGCGAATGGCCCAACTCCGCCAGAAGGCCTACCAAGTACGCAAAGGACACGTTGCACGGCTCGAAGAGACCCGCCAGGTATTCGCTGAACTGCCGACATCGGCCCGGAAGAAGGCGGCTGTGGACCTTGCCGCCAAGTACAGGCAGGTGATCGGCATCGGGACCCGTTTGGAGCGGCTCGACAGAGCCGTCGCCGAGAATGAAAGACGCATCCGCGATCTGACGGCCAGCGCACAAACTCATACAGCCCGGTACGAGGACAGGGAACTCTGTGAGGACCTCAAGGCCGCCCAGAGGCTCCAGCACCATAACACCAGGCTCTTTAAGATCATCGAGCGGACCGAGCAGAAGCTCTCCGCCATCGCCAAACAAATCGCCCAGGAGGTGAAGCAAGTTGAGAGACCCGACCGAAGAACTCGAGGACAGGTTGACCGATCTGGACCCGCCCTATGAGTCCGAGCAAGAACGCCAGATCGGCAGGATGCTGGACCAATACGGCATCCCTTTCTTCTATAGACAGCCTACGATCGTCTACCAGGACGGTCAGAACGAACTCTGGAAACCAGCTTTCACCCTGCCCAGCTACGGCGGACTCGTGGTCGATTACGCCCCCGGCTCCGGGCAACCAGATCTCGACAAGCCCAACTGGGGCACGGATCTCTCTGCCAAGCTGGAGCAGTTGTACCGGCAGGCATTGGACCCGATGAGGTATACGCAGGGTGGGCAGTGAGGGACGAGAGTGATGCCGCCACCGCCGTCCGAAACGGCGTGGCTGCCGTGAGACCCCGTCCCTGTCGGGGGGGCAATCGGACAGCCAGTACGGTGCCGTCTTCCGTAAGCCCTTGTGGCACAACGGTTAATGACGGCCAGATAGGAGGTTATGAGATCAGGCGTAGATCAGCCGAAGACCAACCGTAGCCCAGACGCACATGTCTGGCACACGCGTTTGGCACGCGCCTGATCGCCGAAGCTGGTGAGACCGGTCCATCGTTTGGATGTCATTGAGCCAAACAGAGTGTTCGGGACAACCTGCCGACCAGACACACCCGCCATCATCTCCTTGTGGCAGAGAGAATCGACGACCGGGAGGGCGTGGTGCTCTCGTTTACCTGCGGCGTGGATGCGATCGGAAGAGACAAGACGCGCTTGCCTCTGTACAAATTGTCCCTCAGCACATCGCGAGTAAGGTCCACGAAGCTGGAAATCTGTGCCAGCCGATCTCAACTATCGAGAATCTCTTCCGCTCGTCCTTGATCCACTTCCATGATGTAGCGCAGGCCCGTGATTTCCGCCGCATCTCGAGTGAGCGCGGCGACGTCATCGCGCGACACGTGCTCCAGCGAGAACTTGCGGCAGCCGGCCATCAGTTGGCGCAGGCCCTGGGCCAGTCGCTCGTAGTACGTGTACAGCCCAATGGCGCCGGTGGGAAGCTTCTCGAAATCGCCATTGCCGAACTCTTTTCGCAGGGTGCTGGCGGTGACGAAGATCTCGTCCCTCGTCGAGCCGAAGCGCTCCACGTAGACGGGAAGCTGATGGGCCTCGATGGCCCGGCCGATGGTCTTGCCCACCATGGCGGCCGCCACCGGGCCGCGCGCCATCCCGATCATTTTGACGTAGGGCGCCCCGAGGGCCAATCCCTTGAAGATCAGGTCCTCAAACGTGAAGCCGCCTCCGACCGCGAGGGCCGGCAGGTACCGGTTCTTGTCCGCCAACCGTTTGGCGTACGCGTGGACAAGGGAATGCAGGTGCAGCGGGGGCACGCCCCACTCGTTCATCATCCGCCAGGGGCTCATGCCGGTCCCGCCCGAGGCGCCGTCGACGGTGAGCAGGTCGAGTTTGCACTTCGACGCGAAACTCAACGCGCGGGCGAGATCCGCGGGCCGATAGGCGCCGGTCTTCAGGAAGATGTACTTGGCGCCGGCTCGACGAAGCTCTTCCACCCGCCGGGCGAACGATTCCTCCGACACCATGCCGACGCGGGAGTGCCGTTCGAATTCCTTGAAACTGCCGTGCTGGAACGCCTCGATGACGGCGGGATCCGTCGGGTCCGGCAGGACGATGTACCCGCGCTCGTGCAGGAGTTGCGCCTTTTTGAGGTCCCGGATCTTCACTTCGCCGCCGATGTTCTTGGCGCCCTGGCCCCACTTGATCTCGACGCACTCGACGCCCAGCTCCTGGATCGCATACTCGTGGACGCCCAGGCGGGTGTCTTCGACGTTCGCCTGGACGATGATCGCGCCGTAGCCGTCGCGCTGATGATCGCGATAGAGCTTCACGCGCCGCTTGAGATCGACGGTGTCGAGGACCCGTCCGTTCTTGATCGTCGCCTGGACGTCCATGCCCGCGACGTTTTCGCCGATCGTCAGCCCGGTTCCCGCCAGCGCCGACCCGGCGGCCAGCCCCTCCCAATTGTTCTTGGCGATGTCGGTGGACCCGATGCCGGAAATGAGCCAAGGGTAGCGGAACTTGATCCCCTGGTCGTGACCGATGCGGACTTCGAGGCTCACGGCGGGGAAGATCGCCTTGTCGCTGTCGGCCTCGATTCCGTGCGCCCCGACGCACGTGCCCATGATGTTCAGGTGCGAGTAGTCCACCGGATAGACCTTCTCCGAGGCCGTCGTGATGACGCCGAACGGCTGCGGGTAAATCACCTCGTGGCCGCGATAGGCGGACTTGCCGATCTCGCACATGCCGATGCAGCCGTCCACGCAGGTGACGCACATGCCCGAGTTGGGCGTCACCGAACCTTCGGTCCGGTTCTTCGTCAGCGTGGCGGCGGACGTATTCACTCTCGAAAAGGTCATCGCGGGATACCTCCCTTGTTCTCTATGGCTTCTTGATCTCACAGGCAACGCATGGGTCCATGTAGCACATCATGTCGTGGAACGGGTCCTTCTCCAGGCAGGGCGGGCTCAGATTGGCGCAGCCGCCGCAGATCGCTTTTTCCGGTTCCGTATAGGTGCACCGCAGCGAGCACGCGGGACAGACGTAGATGCACCCTCCGCACTGCCGGCAGACCTCCGACGGCACATCGAAGGGCGTTCCGATGCTCCGGTTCTGTCCCCGGCCTCGAAAGCCGATGGCCTTTGCCATCATCTGCTCCTCGCACATGTGCACGCACCGGCCGCATAAGATGCAGTCTTCGTACTCCTGCCGGAAGCGCTGCTGGCGCACATCATATTTGGCGGCCAGGTCCTGGATGGTTTTGGACTGGGGACAGGAGGCCAGGAGCAGCTCGAGGATCATCTTGCGCGCTCGCACGACCCGCGCGGAGGCGGTCCGCACCTTCAGTCCCTCCTCCGCCGGATAGGTGCAGGAAGAGACCAGCTTGGCGCCCGGACCTTCCCCGATCTCCACGACGCACAGCCGGCACGCTCCGTAGGGCGTCAGGCCCTCCATGTGACAGAGCGTGGGGATGGGAAAGCCCAGGAATTTCGCGGCATCGAGGAGGGTCGAGCCCTTCTCGACGGTGACGTCCAGTCCGTTGATGGTGAGTGTTATCATGCTTGCTTCTCTCCGACGGCGGCCCGCGGCGCACAGGCGGCCTGTCCGTTCTGCGTGAAGGCCAGATCGCACCGCAGACAACGCCGGGCTTCCGCCCGGGCCTGCTCCTCCGACAGGGACCTTTCAACCTCGTTGAAGTTTTTTCTTCGTCCCTTCACCGGCAACACCGGCGGGACCGCCCGCGCCGCATTCTCCAACTCCTCCGCGCTGACGACGGCCGGCTCCAGGAACACGGTGGGCAATTTGGGACGGGCCGGCTCGGCCAGCGGCTCGCCGCGCAGGTACCGGTCGATCACACGGGCCACCTTCTTGCCGGCGGCAATCGCGTCAATGACAGTATTCGGCCCGGTCACCAGGTCCCCGCCGGCAAAGACGCCTTCCATGTTCGTGGCCAGCGTCTTGGGATCGACTCTGGCCCGTCCGCTCTTGTCCACCTCCAGGCCCATTGCGGCCAGGCAGTCGCTCTGCGGGCGCTCGCCGATGGCGACGATCAGCGTATCGAGCGGCAAGGTGAACTCGGTCCCCGGCATGGGCACGGGCTTGCGCCGGCCGCTGGCGTCCAACTCGCCCAGGCGGTTGCGGACGCACCGGATGCCCACAACGCGCCCTTCCCGCGCGAAGATCTGCACGGGCGAGACCAGGGTTTCCAACGCCACGCCCTCGCGCAAGGCCGCTTCGATTTCCTCCTGACGCACGTGGATCTTGACCGGGGAGACCAGCGTCTCAATCGTCACGCCCTCCTCCAGAGCGGCCTCGACCTCTTCCTCGTAGGCGGGCATCTCGTCCCGCGTGCGCCGGTACAGAAGCGTGACGCTTGTGACGTTCTTCTGCCGCAATGCCACACGAGCGGCATCGACCGCGGAATTCCCGCCGCCGACAATCCCGACGCGCCCGCGTGCCAGTTCTTCGTCGCGAAGGTTGAAGGCTTTCAGGAACTGCATGGACGGGTGGACGCCCTCCAGGTCCTCCCCTTCGAGGTCTAGCCGCCAGCTCTGGTGTGCTCCCATCGCCAGGAAGATGGCCTTGAACCCCTCGGCGAACAGTTCCCGGATCGTCACGTCCTTTCCGAGAATGACCCCATGCCGCAGGGTGATGTTCTCGTTCATCAGGGTGCTGACTTCGTCCCGCACGATCCGTCGGGGCAGCCGGTAGGCAGGCAGCGAACAGGCGAGCATGCCGCCCGACTCCTGCTCCGCCTCGATCACAGTCACCTTGTATCCGAGCAGCGACAGGCCGTGCGCGGCCGTCAGACCCGCCGGGCCGGCGCCGATCACCGCCACCTTCTGGGCCTGGCCGTTCGTCCCATTGCGTACCTGGGGACGGTACACACCCGGGTCCACACGGTCGGTGACGAATCGTTTCATCGCACGTACCGCGATGGCCTCGCCCCCGCTGACGCCCACGCTGCAACGGTGCTCGCACTTGCGGTCGCAGACCCTGGCGCTGACGGCCGGGAACGGGTTGGCCTCACGAATGACCCGGTAGGCTTGTTCGTATTGCCCCTTCTCGATCAGGGCCACATAGCGCCACGGCTCGGTATCCACCGGGCAGGCCGCCTGGCACGGCGCGCCGACTAGGCTCCTGCAGACGAAGGCGTCGCAGCGTTTGTCTTCGATGTGCCGACGGTATTCTTCGCGGAAGTATTTGAGGGTGCTCAATACCGGGTTGGGGGCGGACTGCCCCAAGCCGCACATGGTCGTATCCTTCACGACGAAAGCCAACTCCTCGAGCAGATCCAGATGAGCCAACGCTCCCTTGCCGAGAGTGATGTCCTCAAGGATCTCGTACATCCGCTGCGTGCCCTTGCGGCAGGTCAGGCATTTGCCACAGGACTCGTCCTTGAGAAAGTTCATGAAGTAGCGGGCGACATCCACCATGCAGGTGTTCTCGTCCATAACGATCATGCCGCCGGAGCCCATGATGGAGCCGACTTTGGTCAGACTGTCGTAGCTGATGGGCAAGTCGAACATTGAGGCCGGGATGCACCCGCCCGAAGGCCCGCCTGTCTGCACGGCTTTGACGCGGGTCTTGCCGATGGGCCCTCCGCCAATCTCATGGACCACTTCCTTGATGGGAGTGCCCAAGGGGACTTCCACGAGGCCGGTATTGCGGATCTTGCCAACAAGGGAGAAGATCTTCGTCCCAGTATTGCCCTCGATGCCGATAGCGGCGAAGGCATCCGCGCCGTGGCGGATGATGAAAGGCACGTTGGCCAGCGTCTCGACGTTGTTGATGCAGGTGGGGGTGCCGTGGATGCCCTTGGCAATCGGGTACGGCGGGCGCTGCCGCGGCTCGCCCATCCGCCCCTCGATGGACCTGATCATGGCCGTCTCTTCGCCGCACACGAAGGCCCCGGCGCCTCGCACAATGTCAATGTCGAATCGCAGCCCCGAGCCGAGGATGTTGTCGCCCAACAGGCCCATGTCGCGCGCCTGCCGCAGCGCGATCTGTGAGTGCTTGATCGCCAGCGGGTATTCCGTGCGGACGTAAATGACGCCGTTGGTCGCGCCGATAGCCGTGCCGGCAAGGATCATGCCCTCGATGATCGCGTGCGGATTGCCCTCCAGGAGGCTGCGATCCATGTAGGCCCCCGGGTCTCCCTCATCGGCGTTGCACACAACGAACTTCTTGCCGCCGACGTTGGCCGCCTGGCGCGCCAGATCCCATTTCCTGCCGGTGGGGAAACCCGCGCCGCCCCTGCCGCGCAATCCGGATCGTTTGACCTCTTCAACGATCCACTGGGGATTGGAGCGGTCAATCGCCTTGAGCAGGGCCTCATATCCGCCCTCTCTGATGTAGTCGAGAATCCGGACCGGATCAATCCGCTGGTTGGTGCCCAGGATGATTCGCTTCTGGCCCTTGAAGAACGGGATGTCCTCTTGGCAATTGCATTTGCGGGTTGTGCCCGGCTCGCGATAGAGCAGTTCCTGGATGACCTCGCCTTGGAGCACGGCGTCGATGATCCGGGGCACGTGTTTCATCTCGAGCTTGGGATAGACGGCGTGGCCCGGCTCCACGACGATGAACGGATCCATCTCGCAGAACCCGAGGCACCCCGTGATTCGCAGCGAGAGGCGATCGCCGAGATCGCGTTCGATGATCTGCCTCTTGATGATGCGGATCAGGTCGTTGGAGCCGCTGGCTTGGCCGCCGGTGCCCGCGCAGATGATCAGACACGGTTTCTCGTCGCCTCGCTTGCCCGTGACCGCGCGGCAGAATTCTCTGAACTCAGTGGTGGACTTCATCCTTTCCATCATGCCTTTTCCCCCGCTTCTGCGGCCGTGCGCGTTGCCGTGAGGAGGTCGAGCCTGTGTCCTGGACATCCGCATCTTGCACATACGTATAGCGCGGCGTACTTCCCAGCTGTCATCATCGCCATCATCGCACCACATTCAGGACATCCCGATGCGCCCAAGAGGTCCTTCTCGCAGTGTGGACAGGACAGCGCCGTCAACACGCCGGCGGGAATCTCGTCGTCGCCATCTACGTTGGAGCTCCCGTAGAACGCGGACAGATGCACGATGCCCGCCTTTCCCGCAAACGACGCAGCGAGCTTGATGGAGGCATGGCCGTCGACCTTGTGCCCTGTATCCATCAGCGTCCGGCCACACCGGGGACAACCCGCGCTGATCGGGAAGACCCGGCTGTCCGCACCGGCGATGGATTTCTGGAAGCCGCTGCGAGCCTGTTCCAGGATGTGATGGACTTTGGCGGTGGTGACATGCCGGAAGTAGTGGTTGTCTACGACCACCGTCGGCCCCAGAGCGCACGCGCCGAGGCAGTTCACTGTCTCCAAGGAGAACTCCTTGTCCGCAGTGGTTTCTCCGGCTGGGATGCCCAACTGCCGGCTGAATTCCTCGGCGACCTTCGGGGCCCCTCGCACGTGGCAGGCGGTGCCCAGGCACACCGACACCAGGTGCTTGCCCCGGGGTTTGAGACTGAAGGCCCGATAGAACGTGGCGACCGCGTAGATATCGGTCAAAGAGTCGCCGGTCGCCGTAGCGATCCGGCGCAGGGCACCCTGTGACAAGTGCCCGCACTTCGCCTGGACCTCGGTTAGAATGGACAGCATACTCCCGAGCGAGCCGCGATGCTGTGCGACGATTTCTTCAACTACCTGGTCATCCATCGGAACCTCTTGTCGGTGCGGAATGTCGGCCCTCAGGGCGACATCCTTCTAACGGTATTCCTCGCAGTGCCATACCCCGCCGGGCGAATCCTGCAGCGCGCAGGAGTCACGATTCTCACAGTCGCAGCATAACCCCATAGTCGTGTCGACAGGGTCTTGGGCGTCCTCGCTGACTGGCGCAGGCTCGTTCTTCATGTCCAGCGGCGTCCAGCCATCGAATTCCTCACAGAACAAGACGGGGAGCTTGATACCCTTGCGTCGAGTGCATACAGAACTGCTATTGCACGTCATGCACAGGCCCCAGGACAGTTCTCTCGATGTCATGGCTATAACCTCCCTTTCTCTGTGCACCCGCCGCGAAATACATCCGTGACCAACGACCGGCGAGCAGCATTGCGCCCGACTGCTCCGGACAGCCCGCACGATGACGCTGAGCCATGTTCGTCACAAATGACTGTCCTCGACGCAATTGGCATGCCATGCACCGGTGAATTCGACGTTGTTCATGGAGCCGTCCCTTGTAAGTCTTTAGGAGGCATAAGGTTGAAGAATCTGAGGGGAACGCCAGATGCGAGGAGACCGGCGCCATCAATTGTGGCGGAAGGCCGTTGGTGGTGGGGAGAATGAGGCCGGCGGGGAGCATTTCCCCACCTCACCCGGGGTCAGTCGCCCGAGGCAGGCACGCGGGCCTGCCCTTATGAGTCCAGACCATACTGCGCTATCTTCTTTCGCAGCGTCTTACGGTCGATCCCGAGGATCTCCGCTGCTTGCGTCTTGTTACCGCCCACATTCGCCAGGACATTGCGAATGTGATCGGCCTCCACTTCGGTCAGGGTTCTGTTCACGCCGGTGGTGCGAAGGGCCGAAAACCGGGCGAAGGAAGGCAGGTCCGGGACCTCGATGATCTGCTCATCGCTCATGACGACGATCCGCTGGATCGCGTTCTCCAGTTCCCGTGCATTGCCGGGCCAGGCGTAATTCTGCATCGCTTCCATGGCCTTTTCCGAGAAGCGTGGCACTGTCTTGCCCAACTCGGAGGCGAACTTCTGAGCGAAATGACGCACCAGCAGAGGAATGTCACCACCCCGGGCCCGCAGCGGAGGAACGTCAATCGTGACCACATTGATGCGGTAGTACAACTCCTCCCGAAACACGCGGCTTTGGATGAGACTGGGCAGGTCCTTGTTGGTGGCGGCAATGATCCTCACGTCCACTTTTCGTGCACGGGAGTCGCCTACCATGCGAACCTCCTTGTCCTGTAGCACTCGCAACAGCTTCACTTGCATGGCGATGCTGGTCTCACCGATCTCGTCGAGGAAGACCGTTCCCCCGTCGGCGGTCTGGAAGAATCCCGCCCGTGAATCGTGGGCACCGGTGAACGCCCCTTTGACGTACCCGAACAGTTCGCTCTCCAGCAGGCTCTCCGGGATACCGCCACAGTTGACGGGTACAAACGGAGCGGAGGCCCGGGCACTGCTGTAGTGAATCGCCCGCGCCACCAACTCTTTGCCGCTGCCGCTTTCTCCAGTGATAAGGACAGTCGCCGAGGTCGAAGACGCCTTGCGGATGGCCGCGAAGACCTTCTGCATCGCCGGCGATTCACCGATGAGGCCGTAGGCGGACTCCGGCTCCGGCGCAGGCCTCGTCGCCGCCTCACGCCTGTGCCTGAGCTTGTCCAGCACACGACGCACTGCGGCTAGCAGCTCGTCGTCAGTGAAAGGTTTGGACACATACTCCTCAGCCCCGCTTTTCACCGCTTCCACCGCGCTTTCTACCGTCGCATATCCCGTGATCATCATCACCGCAGTGTTCTTATAGTTCTCCCGAACATGTCGGATCAGGTCGATGCCGCTGATCTTAGGCATCTTCAGATCCGTGATGACCAGGTCGACGGCGGTTCCGTCGAGAAGATTCAGGCCCTCGACGGCATTGGCCGCCGTGTACGTCGTGTACCCCGCCGCGGTCAGACTCCGCTGGAGAACCTCCAGCGTGGCGGGCGTATCGTCGACGACGAGAATCGTCTCTTTCCTATCGGGTGAATTCATGATGACGGCCGGTCCTCCTGTCGGCAGGCCGAATCGAGAGGAAGGCGAATGGTAAACTCCGTCCCCTGGCCCGCCGTGCTCGTGACCGTGATCGTCCCCCCATGCGCGGTAATGATCCCATGGACCACCGGCAGGCCCAGACCGGTCCCCTGGTTCACCTCCTTCGTCGTGAAGAATGGCACGAACAACCGGTTCTGAACCTCCTCGGTCATTCCCACACCCGTGTCCTGCACCGTACAAATGACGTGCCCATCCTGCACGCGGGTCTGGACGGCGAGTCTTCCTCCTTTCGGCATGGCCTGAACGGCGTTGACCACCAGATTGACCAGCACCTGGGTCAACTGGCCGGCATCCGCGGCCAGCACGGGCATCTCCGGAGAAAGGACACACACCAACTCGATCCCTTCCTTCTCGAACTGGTGCTTGAACAGGTCGATGGCCCCCAAGACCACATGGTTGAGATTGACGGGTCCCTTGAACGTGGGCGTCTGCCGCGCAAACAGCAGGAGCTTCTTGATGATCTCCCGGGCGTGAAGCGAGGCGGTCACGATCTTCTGGACGTCCTGCTTCGCACCCGCGGGGATCCCCGGATCTCGCTGGATCAACTGGGCGAAGCCCAGGATGCTGCTGAGCGGCTCGTTGAGCTCGTGGGCAACGCCCGCCGCCAACTGACCGAGGGTGGCGAGACGGTCCGCGTGCATGAGCTGCTTGTGCAGGCGGGCCCTTTCTTCCTCCGCCTCCTGATGTTCCACAATGACGGCGATCTGTCGGGCGATGGCGTCCAGCAGGTTGCGCTCGTCTTTCAGGAAAGGCCCCTCATCCAGGTCCGGCCGGGCCTCCCGGTAGGCAACGTCCACGTCTCCTCGATGTTTCCCATCCACGATCACTTCCGCGGTCTGCTTCTGGCAGCCCTCCTCAAAGCCTGGTGTCTCATATCGCTTTCCGTCCAGGACGATGCGGGCTGCCGTGATTTCCGGGTATTGCCATGCCGGCGGCATCAACTCAACGATGCGCTGAAACAGTTCGTCAGGCGACCCAATGGACCCCTCAAATATGCGACCGATACGGTAAAGGCAACTCAACTCCTTCACCCGTTCGCGCAACGCCTGCGCCGCCTGATCCTCGGGTGGCCCCACGACCTGCCCCTTATTCGCTGTTCGTTTGCCCATCGGAGATCATCCTGTTTGCGCAATTTCTCATACGTTTTCCTACCACGTGTTCCGTAGGATCCCGTCCCTTTCCAGATAGTCCTTTGGGCCATGTAAATCTACTTCATGATAGTGAATAGCCTCTGAAATGGCAAGGCTCCATCACAATCTGCTGCCCGCAAGATAGGCGCATGAGGTAGCCCATAGCAAGCAGCTTAGCATCGCCGACGGAAGTAAGAGATGACACTGGCAACTGGGGCGAAACTCGCAAAGGAGGCGACCCCATGATTCAGGATTCACATTTTCGACTGCAGATGCTATCATGGCCACCGGATCGGTCTTACCAGTTGAGGCCAAAGAGAAAGGAGGTATTCCCATGAGACAACTGGTGAGACTGAGAATGCGGCCGTCGCGCGACGGCAACAGCTTTGCGTATTTCATCGACTACAAGGACGAGAACGGCAAACGAAGACGCGTGTCGTTGGGCCATACCGACAGGCAGAAAGCCAAGCGTCAACAGGCCCAGAAGGAGCGGGAGCTTCGTATGGGCATCGTCGAGCCGCAGACCCTGAGACTGAGTGACTTCGTGACAGGCAGCCTGGCGAAAACTGGAGATCAGATCCGTGAGAGCACACGGGAGGAATACCGGTGCACCATGAGAGACTTCATCCGCGTAGTCGGCGATAAGGACCTCCAGCGCGTCGGCCTGCAGGATGGTGAGCGCTATCGTCAGGCTTGCCTGGACGAGGGCAATTGCCCCGCCACGGTGGTCAAGAAGCTCAAGGAGATCAAGTGCCTCTGCCAGACCGCGGTCAAACGTCGCCAATTGGATGAGAACCCCCTGGCGCACATCCAGATGCCCAAGTACTCGGCGAACGACGTGCATATCTTCACCGAGGCCGAGTGCGATCGTATCATCAGAGCAGCGAAAGATCTCGTCAGCCAACGCCAGGCTGACACTGTCGTCCCAGACCCTCACGGTCTCTCCGAAGGACGATACAAAGGAGACGTGGGCGTGGCTCATCAAAGACTGTGACCGACGGACGCTGCCATTGACTGAGGACGTGGTTCAAATGCTCGCCGACCATCAGAGCCGTCAGCCGGAGAGACATCCCTATGTCTTCGTCCTGGCGGCTCGCTATGTCCACATTCAGGATCGACTCCGGGCCAAGGGCAAATGGCGGTACTCTGACTCACGTCAGAAGATCATCCCGAAGTTCAATATTGCCTTCGGCAAGATTCTCGGGCGTGCAGGCATTGAGCGTGGCACCTTCCAGGATCTGAGGCGGACGGCGATCAGCAACTGGTTGGCCAAGGGCCTTAGTGAGTTCGAGGTCATAAAGCTCGCGGGCCACGCGAACTTCAGCACGACGCACAGGTTCTACCTGCGTGTCCACAACGACATGATCGACCGTGCGAGGAAGGCCAGTATCAGGGTCACGAATGGCGATTTGGCACGCACTTGGCACGCGCCCCCTCTGGCGAGTGACGCCGAGAAAACGGGCATCTCTAATGCGTTGTCAATGCAGGAGTTGTGACAGGCCTGTGCGCGGTGTACTGGAATGGGACACATACAACCAGTCCGTTGCCCGGCCCGATAAATTGGGAAAACCGCATTTTTGCGATTGACAGAGGTTTCTCAGGGTGAGAATTCAGCCAAAATGAACCAGCGTAGTGACATCTTGGAGACATGATGTCACGACCGGCCGAGCAGCAAATCGCCAAGTCATCGCGCTGCAGCTATCGTTTTGACTTCAGCAAGGAATCGGCAATTAATTGCGACAAATATGCTCTAATATCATCGACCATATTGCACAGATCATACTGAGCCACGGGATCCGTGATCCAATCATTGTTGGCCTTGCCATCCATAGATCCGTCTGCCTTGGCACAGATGTCGTTCAGCAGCTTGTTGCTGGCGCCCTGGTAGTCGCCGCTGGCAATCATCTGTTTCACTTTAACCAGCTTGTTGTGCAGAGCATTCTGGTGCTGCGATGCCGGCCCCTTGAACGCTGAACCAGGCAAGCTTTGGATGTACGAGTCCATTATTTCAACAACGTGGACAACACCCACGACTTCCAGCGTGACGGTGGCCGTCCCGACGCTGCCATCATCATCCGTAACGGTCAGGGTGACCGTATAGCTCCCCGGTGCTGCATACACATGCTCCACCGTCAGCGCCCCGGAGGTCGTGCTCCCGTCGCCGAGATCCCACACGACCGTATGGGTGTCCGGCACGCCCGGATCAGAGAAGCTGCCCTTAAGTTCGAACGTATGAACACCGGCAAGGATGTACCAAGGATTCGGCTGACTTATGGAATCGATGCTGACCGTGGGGACCACGTTTTCCACGGACACAGCCCAACCCCCGGCCCCGCTGTGCGTGCCATCCTCATCCACCAGATCCACGACAATTACAGGGTCCGCCGGACCGTCCGGGTAAATGTGCGTCATATCGCCGGGGCGGCCGTACGTCTCTGTGGTGCCATCGCCCCAATGAACGATGTAGCTGCTGACGATATCTTCACCCGGATCGGTTACCGGTCCCAGCGTCAGGATATAGACCGATCCCTCCGCCACCGAGCCTGCCCCGTTCAACGTGATCGTGGGCGCCACGTTGTTGACGGTCACCGTGAGCGTGCCCTTGCCCACGCCCATGTCATCATCCGTCACCCGCAGGGTGACCGTGTAGACGCCGTTATCGGCATAGGCATGCGACGGCTTCAGCGTACCGGAGACTGTGGAACCATCACCGAAGTCCCATTCGATGGCATGGGTGTCGGCTGTTCCGGGATCCGTGAAGCTACCGGCAAAAGTAATCTCACTGCCTTCGTCCGCGATCTGATCAGCGCCCGCATCCACCGTGGGCGTGACATTCGAGACCGTGAGCGTAAATTCGCCGGTGCCGCTCTCGCCGTGGCTGTCGGTCACAGTAACAACCACCGTAAATGCTCCATTGTCCGCATAGACGTAGGCAAGCTCGAAAGTCTGTCCAACCAGGGCAAGCGGCTGCGGACCCGAGCCATCACCATAGTCAACGGTCGCGGCCCAGTAGTCATCCAGGTCAGGATCGGTGAAGGAGCCACTGCGCGTAAAGATTGCTCCCTCCTTTATTGTCACATCCCCGCCCGCATCCACAACTGGGGGCTGGTTCTCAGCTACCAGAGTCGTTTGAGTGTCGGCAATGCTCGGGCCGCTCTCTCTCTGGCCGACGTTGTCGGTGGCGACGCTGTAGAAGGCATAAGTGCGGCCGAATTCGCCGGTGAACACAGCGGACGTCTCCGTCGTCCTGGTCAGCCAGCGGGTAAAGCTGGCGCCGTCTGTGGAGACGTAGATGTCGTAATGCGCGGTCCCCGAGCCGCCCGCATCGTCCGAGCCCGTCCAACTTACCAGGAACGCGCACTGCGTCGTCTCCGCCGACAGGGGCAGAACTTGGCTGCTTGGCGCTGCCGTATCGAACGTATGGAAGATGGACGGCGTGAGGATCGGTTCGTTCACGTCGAAGACAATCGACGCCACTGCATTCACTCGGTCCCCCGTCACCACACCCTCGCGGGGTCGGATCGTGTAGGTCACGAAGCCCTCGCCCTCCGGCGCGTTCACATTGGGCGGCAGGAAACCAAGGAACGGATTCTCGGGCAAATCGCCCGTGGCCGGGTCGATGGCGACGAACTCCCAGTGCACTTCACCAGTGGCAACGTTGATGCCCGCAGTGATGTCCACAAACACACCCAGCGCGGCGGTGGCATCGTAGCGCGTCTCGAAGAAAGCCGTATCACTGGGCACCTCGATGATCACGTCGCCGAAGCCCATGTCGCCCAAGCGGAAGCCGGTCCAGTCGAGATTCGGATCCAGCGTCTGCGTGATCGTCACCATCGCTGCTGGAGCGGTGGCCTCTTCGGGGTCGTTCTCGAAGCGGACTGTGTAGGGCATGACACCTGTGGCTACAATATGGTTCAGCGGAGCATACCCCGCCGGACCTATAATGTCGTTGGGATCCCATGACGTCACTACCGGCACAGTCGTCTCAGAAGGATCAGATTCCAGCCGAACGCTGAGAGTGTAGCCATACGTAACACCAGGCAAGGGGTAGAGGGTCTTGTCATAAGTACCGCTTTGAAAAGCTGTTGCCCCTGGCCATTCCACCGGATGCAATTCGAGCGTCTTTTCTTGAACAGCGACTCGCGAGGCCTGTGTCCTTGCATTGTTGATCAACGCCCACAGCGAGGTAGCGGGCGCGTCTACGAAGGGACTACCGGATCCTGCCGTTATGGAGTAATAGAACGGATAACCATCCTTCTCCCCGTCTAAAAAGGGCAGGGCATTCTGATTTGCACCCCTCGACTCTGCCACTTGGACCCAGTAGAATGGTGTCTTAATCTCAAGTCCTACACCTGCCGAATTCACAGGATTCCCACTCGGGTCCTTAATCCAGCCCTTGGCCCCGCTTCCTGGTGGCCCAACGGTATACGCTGTTGCACCGACTCCACCGGTGGATGCCAAACTCAGATCGAGCGACCAGCCAGCCGCCTGAGGGTCAGAGTCAAAAGCGTTGATGAAGAAGGGCATCGGCGTAACATAGTCATTGGACCACGCCTCCAACGTGAAGTGGGGCGTATAGAACTCGGCAACTCCGGAATCCCCCACGAGTTGCACGGGTGGTTGATCCCAAGTAAGCGATGATGTCCAATAGGGCTCCTCGACCCATTCTCCTGGATCTATGCCTGGATAGAGCGAGGCGGTGATGTCAAAGGTGGAAGACGCCAAGACATTTCCTGTAACCGTTATGGTCTCCCCCGGCATCAGGACTCCTATCGAGGTGTCTGGCGGGCGGGGACGCCACATCAGATGCCCACCGTCGGACGTCTCCCCGGTTGACAGGGTTATCGATACCTGCGACTCACTGTCAAGCCATATGATCGGATCGAAGGCGTCATTGATGCCTGAGTTGGATACCGTGACTGTAAACAAACCGCTCCATCCGGCCCGAAGTGCGCTCGGCATCTGAGTACCAAAGGCAAGGTTAGCGCCGCCGCCCTCCACGACCGTCAAGCTTTGAGGCACGATTGCCTCCGCGCCAAACCCGTCTGCAAAGATCACGTCGTACGTCCCAGCGGCCAGACCCCGAAGATCAAAGGTTGCATATAGCATTGTCTCGTTCTCGTACCAGTGCGCCTTGGCAGGCAGTTCGAAGCCTTGGCCGTCCGTCAGTCTGGCCGTGATCGTGCCATGGAAGCCGGCCACCCTCGCCGATAACGTGTAGTTCCCGGCGTTGCCGGCCGTTCCGAACGAACTCGTCAGGACGCTGAAAGCCTGCACGAGGGCCGTCATCTCGAAACTCGCAGGCGAAGATGCCAGTGTTGGCGCGTGGACCAGGATGTAGAACCTCCCGGCACCGGCCTGCGCGGGCACGTAGATGTACTGCGAAGCTGCAAAAGGATTGCGGCTCACACGGTCGAAGACCGTCCGGCTAGGAACGTCATTGCGTTTGATGAATAGCTCCACCATGCCGTCGGCAGGCAATCCATCCAGAACGAAGGCTAGCGGGTCGCCCTGGGCATAGTCCACCTGGAAGTATAGCGACTGGCCCGCGGAAATACTTCCGGCGAACGCATGGCCAAGCATCAGCGCCGTCACTTGCTGGTCGATGGTCAGGGCTGCCGAGACACCCAGATTATTCATCTCGTCGGCTTCCGTTACGCGGCGGGTGGCATCCGTCCGCACCAGCACATGCCATTGCCCGGGCATGAAGCTGTCGAAGAACGGGATAGTGACGTCGAGCGTCTGTGTGTAACTTTCATCCGGCTCCAGGGAAGCGGCAGAAAGGATCGTCGCTACTCGGACATCCGTTGCGTCAAACGTAGTATCTGGGGATAGATAAACCGAATCGACCCGGGGGCACTGAACCGCTCCCGGCCCGAGGTTCGTCACCGTGTATTCCAGGTGGAGGGAATCGCCCCCCGTGAGCGTCTGCGCGGCGAGGTTGATCGAAGTCACCACCAAGTCGCCAGATTGCTGGGGGGGGGAGGTGGCCAGGTTCGGCAGCACCGAGACCGTGTTCGAAGAGGAGTTCGCCGTGACCAAGTCCGCGTGCCCGTCGCTATCGAAATCCGCCGCCGTCACGGAATACGGGTAGCGGCCCACCGCGTAAGCCACCGGCGCGGCAAACGTCCCGTCCCCGAGGTTCCGCAGCACCGAGACCGTGTTCGAGTTGTAGTTCGCCGTGACCAGGTCCACGTAGTCGTCGCCATCGAAGTCGGCTGCCGTCACGGAATACGGGCGGCTGCCCACCGCATACTCCGGGGCCACTTCCCCGGGGAAGTCAAACCCCTGCGCCACACGCGCCAAGAGACAAGCCACCTCCCCTTCATCCTCCTGATGCCCGTACCCCAACAGATGCGCAGCCTCGTGGGCAATCAGATCGGCCAGGGTGTCCGCATCGATCGTCACGCACCTGTTGGGGGCAAACAGGCGGTCCGTGAACACGAACGCATTGTCCGCCCGGTCCTGATTGCCGATATCCACCTGCTCCGCCAAGCCGAAGAAGGAGCCGTACTCGGATGCCCAGGAGCCGTCCCCGCCCACGTAGATCGTCGAATATTCGGTCCCCGCGGGGGATGGAGCGAGGATGAAAGTGACGCCCGTACCCGCGAAGAGGTCGTTCAGACTCGTCGCAACGGCGACCATCATATCGGCCTCACGGCCGACTAATTCGCCGGGGGCCTGAAAGGCGGGAACGTCGAAGGGGCCGATGGTCACAGGGCCGTCATAGGCGACCTTCGGCTCACCGTCGAAGTCCAGATAGATGATTTGGCCGCACCAGTTGGAGATGTCCGGATCAACCAGCACCAGACCCGGCAGATCGGGTGCTACGGGCGTGGCACTCGCGCAGACCCACCCCTCCTCGGCCGCCACGGTTGACCGATCATCCTCTCCGTATGTCTTTGCAGATAGGGCACTTGGGGCATTGCAGAAGTTGTCCGGAGGGCCGCGGATCTCTACTGGGAAACCTTCTGTACTGGATATGTCGTCCTGTCGACCCACGGGGGTCACGCAGGCAGATTGCTCGCCGAAGGAAAGCGTCCTTTCCTCCGAATCAAGGGCAGTCTCAATGGCAACTTTGGCCTGTACGAGCGGTGTTCCGGCCAGCCTTC
>ENA-OSEO01003355-OSEO01003355.1-sediment-metagenome-genome-assembly--contig:-NODE-3355-length-19200-cov-6.496261_pt1 | contig 19200 bp, 15 predicted proteins | sample MGYA00237883_ERZ534232 | MGnify/ENA metagenome assembly ERZ534232
AGTCGCTCTGCTTTTGACACCAGGAGATGATGTCCCTGAAATAGATCTGTTGGCCATCCACATGGGCTGAGGCCCCCGTCATCCAGGCGCGCATTTCGGTCTCGTGGGGGAGAAGGGCCCGTTGCAGGTAATGATCCATCAGGGCGTGTCGCAGCTGGATCTTTCCCTTTGCGCCATCGAGGTTTTCGATCCGGGCCAGTGTCTCGATACTGACGAATTCCTTATAATCGTCATAAAACTGGTACATCTCAAACGGGGGTCGTTCCCCTTTCCACATGGCCAGGGAGTGGAGTTTCCACCGGTAGTTCAGGTGAAAGAGGGTGTTTTCGATATGTGCCAATTCCATGTGCGTCTTTATGTCCATGGTGACGGCCGAAAGGTTGGAAGGGATGCCCAACCCAATAGATCAACGTTTTCGATCTACTGGGCCTTGGGGCATTTTGAGCGACAGTCAACAGTTAAACAGAAAAGAAGTCCCTTTAGCAACAAAAATAGTGGGTCGCCGCCTCAACGGGTCAATCATGGCTTGAATTTTCCAGTGAATGGGTATATCCTTCATTTGGTTATAACGATGAAAAGATTGCACAAGGTTTGTTTCGGTGAGACTGGAGTGGGAGCTGAGGGCCAAGGGGCTTTTTCCCCGTGATGCCATGTGGCAGGCCATGGTTCGCACATCGGGCGCAATCGGAATTCTCCTCAGCGTCCTTTTTATTGCGGCTGTACCATGGGCCATCTTTGCCGGCTGGTCTTTGGGACCCTGGTTTTTCTCTTGCCGAACGGAATCTCGACCCAGGCAGCCATTGCAAGAAACAGGAAATGTGTGTATGCTGTTGCAGCCGGTGCAGAGGCCGTTTTGATTATCGGGCTTAGCTTGTTCCTAATCCCCGGCTTCGGGGCACTGGGGGCGGCATGGGCCACCGTCGAACAGAGGCGTTTCTTATGATTGCGCTTCTTGCGGGCCTCAGAATGCGAGACTAACCATTTGATTTCTTGAGTGACCTTTCTCGCCAATGCCATACTGATGGTAAATATTAACCCAACGAACCCTGAACGCGGGAGCTGTAATGGCGGCGCTGAGCGCACGTTTGACTTGGGATCTTACAAAACGGGATTTTTCCGAAAGATTCGCCGGATCGATCCTCGGGGCCGTATGGGCATTTATCTGGCCCCTGGTAAACCTGTTTATTTACATCGTCATTTTCGGGCAGTTCATGGGCGGTCGGCTCCCCGGAAGTTCGGATGTATACGCCTACAGCATCTATCTGTCAGTGGGCCTCATTCCGTGGACATGTTTTGCCGCTTCCATTTCGAGGTCAGCCACAGTTTTTCTTGACAAGAAGCCTATCATATCCAAGGTGGATGTCTCGCTCCCGTCGCTTCTCGTCTTTATCAATTTATCCGAGACGATTACATTTATTATAACAAGCGCCTTCCTTTTTGCCTTTCTCATTGCAACGGACTATGCGTTCAGCCTCAAGCTTTTGCTGTTTCCGTTTATTTTCTACCTCCAGCAGATTTTAGCCTTCGGTCTGGGCCTCTTGTCAGCGACCTTGACCGTTTTTTTGAGGGACCTCAAAGAGGTGGTGGGCATCATTCTCCAATTGTGGTTCTGGTTTACGCCCATTGTCTATGTCACCAATATTTTGCCGGATAAGGTCAAGTCTGTCTTGGTGTTCAGCCCGACGTTTATCATTACCGAATCCTATCACCGAATATTCGTGTTCAATGACTACCCGGTCGTATCATCCCTGGTTATCCTGACTGCCATCGCCCATTTTATCCTATTCGCGTCCTATGCGCTTTTCCGTGCATTGGAAAAGGATGTGAGGGATTTCCTATGATTCAAGCGCTTTTCCTGATTGTCTGGACGGCCCTATTTGTTATGATCGCCTACATTTCCTGGAAAGAGATCGTGAAACATTGGAAGGTGTATCTAATGATGGCATATAACTGGCTTTACCTGACCGGCATTTTTTTCTTTTACCCGAAATTCCATTAGATGGGTACGCAGGTCTATGGATATTTTGCTTGATGCCATACCATTAAAGGGTTTGATGACGGGGATTTCGCGGTATGTGCGCAACCTCTACCTGGAGTTGGAACGTCTGCCCGAAGTCACGGTTCATTATTTTGAAGGGCGTTCCTGCAGAACAAAAATGCCGGCCCAGGCAAGGCCTGGCCCATGGACAAAGACCACATCATTGGTCTGGAAGCTCCCGGATCCGGCGGCCTTTGGATTTCACGCGGCTATCTGGGTGTCTTATGAGCTGAAGGTCAGGAGACTCATCCGGCAAAAGCGATTCAGCCTTTACCATGAAACTGCTTTTACGCCGGCTGCCGTCAGGAATGTGCCGCAGGTATTCACTATCTATGATCTGTCGCTTCAGAAATTCGGGGAGATGCATCCTAAGGAGAGGGTCTGGTTCTCAGGTTTTTTCTTAAAGCGCCGGTTAGGTTATGCGGCACAGGTCATAACCATATCCGACTTCACCCGCTCTGAAATCTGTGAGTATCTGCACCTTCCCACTGAAAAGGTCACGGCCATCCCGATGGCCCCTGATCCCTTTTTTTCCCCGCGGGGAAGGAGGAAGAGCCAGGGGGTGGTTGAGGCCCTGGGTCTGCCCCGGGACTATCTCCTGTTCGTAGGGACCCTGGAGCCGCGCAAGAACCTGCCGTTTCTGATGAGGGCTGCCGCGGTATGCAGGAGCCGTATCCCGATTGTCCTTACGGGCTGGGAAGGTTGGGGGCATGATGCGCTGCTGAAGGCAACGAGGGATCAGGAACTTCGAGGCCGGGTGTTCACGACGGGTTATGTGGATGATGAATCGCTTGCCTGTCTTTATTCCAATGCGCGGGCCCTGGTTTTTCCGAGCCTGTATGAGGGATTCGGACTGCCCGTTCTGGAGGCCATGGCATGCGGGTGCCCAGTGATATGTTCTAATACTGCCAGCCTTCCGGAAGTGGCTGGGGATGCCGCATTGTTGGTCGATCCTCACGACGTTGAGGGACTGGCTGACGCTATTGACAGGGTTATGGAGGATAGCGCATTGCGAAATGATCTCATTCGTAAAGGGTTTCGGAGGGCAGCGCATTTCAGTTGGGAGAAAACGGCCAGGGAGACACTGGCGGTGTTCAGATCCATCGCCTAAGAGAATGATTGGACTTAAATAGCATAAATCGGCATAGATGAAACAAAACATATCTCACGCAAAGACACAAAGACCAAAGAAGATGATGGTGAGAGGGTGACGTCTTTAATGTGGAATAATGGAAGTATGGAATGATGGATTGAAAACCGGAATGTTGGAATGGTGGGATATTGGAATGATGGGCTTTACCCCTCTGAACCCTGGGCCTTTCAACCTTTGAAACGAATGATGGAATAATGGGTTTAAGGAAAAGCCCTTCCTGGGTGATCCAGGTACCTTTCCCAACCTTCCACTATTCCAGTATTCCACCATCCCAGACGTCTGGCGAAACATTGAACTCCCTTGACAATAGGCAGTCACTCGATAACGACTTTGGTTGCGGGTATCCGCGTTAGGCCATAAAAGAACGTCAATTTCTCCGCAAGTCGCGGAGAACGTACAGACATAGAGTCTATGATAAAAGCCGAGAACATCACCAAGGAGTTCAGACTGTACCACCGTCCGGTGGACCGTCTCAAAGAGATCATCCTTCGCCGTCCGCTACACCGGAGTTTTTACGCCCTTAAAGGGATCGGTTTCAGTGTCGAGGAGGGAGAAACCCTGGGCATTGTGGGACAAAATGGGGCTGGAAAATCGACCTTGCTCAAGATCCTGACGGGTGTCCTTCTTCCCGATTCGGGGACGGTTCACATCGACGGCAGGATTACCGGTCTGTTGGAACTGGGAACAGGCTTCAATTTCGAGTTTACCGGGCGTGAGAACGTCTATCTGAACGGGACCTTCCTGGGGATGTCCAGGGATGAGATTGGTGGGAGACTTGAGGATATCGTGGCCTTCAGTGAACTTGGCGATTTTATTCAGGAACCGATCAAGACGTACTCATCCGGCATGGTTATGCGGCTGGCTTTTTCAACCGCAATTCATGCAAACCCCCGGGCTTTTGTGGTGGATGAGGCATTGTCCGTGGGCGATGCCTATTTCCAACAGAAGTGTATGCGGAAGATTAGGGAATTCAAAGAGAATGGCGGTTCGATCGTCTTTGTCTCTCATGATATGAATGCGGTCAAGATCCTGTGCGATAGGGCGCTTCTCCTGGATCACGGCATGGCCGTGGAAGCAGGGGACCCTGAGCAGGTCATCAACACATATAATTTTCTCCTGGCAAGAAAATCGAAGGGCGAGGAAATTCAGATCCGGGAGGCGTGTGAAGTCGGGAAGAGCTATGGCAATCTGAAAGTAGAGATTGTTAATGCAAAGATGCTGAACCGGTTTGATGAGGAGAGCAGGGTCTTTGTTTCAGGTGAAAAATGCAGTGTGGAAATCGGCCTCAAGGCCAACGAAGCGATTGACAATGTGACGGTTGGGATTCTGATACGGGACCGGTTCGGCCAGGATGTTTTCGGTACGAACACCTACCATCTGAAGATGCCCATCGGGCTCAGGGCGGGGGAGCAATGCCGGGTCAGATACGTGATCGATGAGTTCAACCTGGGTCCAGGCAAATATACCCTGTCGCCTGCTGCGCACCGGGACGAAACCCATGTGGGCGAATGCTATCAATGGGTGGATGTGATCAAGACATTTGAAGTGGTTTCTGCGGCGGATTTCCGGTTCATTGGCTTTTCAAGACTTAAGCCCCGCATGCAGGTGGATAGGGATTGTTGAGGCGTTTGTAAATACAGATGACGCTGAAAACTTGAACCGGATCCGGTCAGGCATTTTCTTGACTGGGGCATAAGCCATCCGTTTAACCGCGTCATATGGATCAATCAGGTGAAATTGGGAAAGTTGGGCCGATAGCGTATCTTGATGAAACCTGGGGAAAGATGGCTCATTCTGCGAAAGTGGGGATGGGGCTCAGGATGTTGGTGCTTGCGTATCTGGTGGGGAATCTCTGGTATCAATTCAGTACGGTTTTTGACTACAGCCGGATTTAGGGTTCCAGGTTGAGGGCAAAAGCAACAACAGCGTACTGATTCGAACCTCGCGCAGAATTTGTTTGGCAATAAGCGCCCATTCGAGGGCCTATTCCGTGGTTGGAAGCGACGAATGCGGGCTGGGTGACGGCATATCGATCTTCAGACAGGGATGGAAGGAAGCGAGGAACAGCCCTAAACCCGTGAACCTTTGAACCTGTGAACGGTTACGAAAAAACTTAGCGTTTTTATGTGGTTGCGTGAGAAATTTCCTCTGTCTCGGCCTGTCTGTCTTGGAGACGGGAAAACTCCTTGCCAAAATCAACGTGATGATTTATAAGCCAGCAAATTTTGTATTACATTTTGCTGTTCCCTGACAGTTTCTGAATTTGGGTTAGAGGCGGGAAGATGAGGTCTTGAAGATGATAGAAACCGGGAACCCAGAGATAAACGTCGATGAATTGATGGAGAAGATCCGGGAGGAGGTGAGGCGGAGAAAAGAGGGCAGTCGCGTGCCTTCGCGAACGGTACCTCGCGCAACCCATGCCCCCCTGTCCCCTCCTTATGCCGGTCTCGATTTTTCCATGATCTCTCGCATCGGGGAACCGGAACCGTTTCAGCCAAAAGATAAAGGGTATCACATCAGCGATTTTCTGAAATACCATGATCATCAGTTTGTCATTAATGCCTACCGGGGCATTATCAGAAGGGAGCCGGATTCTGAGGGTCTTACCCACTTTCTCTCGCATCTCCGCTCCGGCAAAATGACAAAGGCCGTCATCCTGGGCAGACTCCGCTATTCCCCGGAGGGCCGGGCCACCAACGTCAAGATAAACGGTCTGTTCTGGAATTTTATTATTCAGTCTTCCTTTGCCATACCTATCCTGGGATATGTTTCCCGCCTCGGAACAGGCATCGTCAATCTGCCGACCGTTATTCGTAATATGCAGATACTCGAGGCGGGGACATTCACGCTGGCCCAGCAGCAAACCCATGAATTGGTCGCTGCTTTGGGTAATTTGGGGCCGGTTTTAGACCACAAGGCGGAACGAGATGATCTGGGGAGTCTCCGGGGTGAACTGGGTGAACTCGAGTCGGTTTTAGATCGTAAGGTGGAACGAGATGATCTGGGATCTCTAAAAAGCGAATTCGAGGCCATTTTGGACAGAAAGGCTGACAAAGAACAGATTGCACTCGTCAATGACCAGATTTTTGACATTCTCAGACAGACCAGGGACCACAAGCTAAACATCATCGATCAGCAAAGACGCCTCAAACTTCTCTTGGAAGAGGCACGCAAACGGCTCCCCGAACCCTTCGCGAATGAGCAGCTTACGGAAATGGCAAAAGAGAAAGACCATCTATTGGATGCTGCATACGTGTCTTTTGAAGACCTGTTCAGGGGAACCAGAGAGGATATCAAAGTTCGGCTGAAGGTGTATCTTCCTTTTATTCGGGAGTCTGGCGTTGGGACTGAGGATGCACCGATCATTGACGTTGGCTGCGGGCGGGGCGAATGGCTGGAACTTCTGAAAGAAGAGGGACTGAAGGCCAGAGGCGTTGATTCCAACCGAGTTTTGGTCGACGAATGTTTGGATCGGGGACTTGAGGTTTTTGAGGCCGAAGCGATCAAGCATCTCCGCACGGTTGCTGATCGATGTTTGGGGGCGGTTACAGGATTTCACCTAATTGAGCACCTGCCCCTCAAAATGCAGATAGACTTGATGGACGAGGCAATGCGGGTTCTCAGATCGGGGGGAATAGCTATCTTCGAGACACCCAATCCTCAAAATCTATTGGTTGGTGCGTGCGACTTTTATAAGGATCCCACCCATGCTCGGCCTCTTCATCCGGATGCACAAAGAATGTTGATGGAATATCGAGGCTTTTCACGAGTAGAAGTACTCTATTCGAATCCACCTGATAAATATCATCGATTTCCTTTGGATGATGCTCCCAAGTTAGCAGACAGGTTGAACGACCTCATATTCTGCGCGAGAGATTATGCGGTAATTGGATACAAGGTATAAGACCAATCGCCTTTATAATCCCTTGATTTGACAGGGATTTAAAAGGTGGATCAGAGCAACAGGCTTGGCAGGTGACGATTCGGCTTGCCGCGCGAGGCTACGAAATCGAAGTTCTGACCACATGCTCTCGACCCTTTTTTGAGGGTTGGGAGAGACGGCCCCGGAGTAAAGGGATTGAAAAGGATACACCAACTACTGCCGGACCTGGTCCATGGAGATGCCATTTCCAACCATGCCATCTGGATCAAGAGGATCTTGCGGGCATGGGGGTATGCCTCCGAGATCTATGCGGTTCGCTGTTACGACAGGAAGGTGGTGAAGGAGGCCAGGATCTTTGATCCCGATAGCATCCTCAGAGAAGATGGGGTGTTGTATCACCATTCCATCGGATGCGAGCTGGAATCCTTCTTGGTCGGACATCTTGGTCCTAAATGCTTAATTTACCACAACATCACTCCAGCCAGCTACTTTGAACCCTACCGGCCGGACTTTGCCAGAAAACTGCGGGATGGTCGGGAGCATCTCAGGATCATGGCCCCCCATTTTTCCATCTCTGTAGGGGACTCGGCCTATAATGCCAGGGAATTGGCGAAAATGGGTTTTGCCAAGCCAGGCATATTGCCCATAGCGGTATCTCCTGAGAAATGGGAGGGTCCTCCGGATGAAGGAGTGATGCGGGCTCTAAGCGATGGCAAGACCAACCTCCTTTTTGTGGGAAGGATCATTCCCAATAAATGCATCCATCATCTGGTAGAGGCCTTTTCGGCCTATCTGTCCATGGACCCCCATGCAAGACTCATCCTTGTAGGAGAAGAGCATCCGGACGATCCTTATTGCGCCCATGTGAGGGACGTCATTCAACGGGAAGGGCTTAGGGAAGATGTGCTGGTGACCGGGAAGGTGAGCGATGCTCAGCTCCAGGCCTATTACCGGTCGGCCCATCTTTTCTGGTCCATGAGCGAGCACGAAGGATTTTGCGTCCCCTTGATCGAGGCCATGTGGTATGATATCCCCGTGCTGGCCTACAAGATGTCGGCCGTACCCGAGACTATAGGGCGTTATGGGATCATGTTTACCGAGAAAGGGGATCTCGTTTCTGTGGCCGCCCTGGCCCGGCTCCTGGTACGAGACCAAGCATTGAGGCAGTGCGTGTTGAAGGCTCAGGCCAAGAGGAGAGACCATTTTCTGCCCCATGTGGTCGAGAGTCACCTGAAGGACATTGTTCAGAGACTGGAAAGCCAGGGTGAGTAGCAAACCGAAAGTTGCCTTTGTGGTTCAACGGTGCGGTCTCGAGGTGAACGGGGGCTCTGAGTTCCTCTGCCTTCAGGTGGCCGATCGAATGTCCAAGTATTGGGATACGGAGGTATTGACCACCTGTTCCAGAGACAATTACATGACCTGGGAGGACCAATATACGCCAGGTGTGGAAGTGGTTGGGGGGACCTGCATCAGACGGTTTTCAGTGGATTACCTGAGGGATGTGGAGTCCTTCAATAGCCTGTCCGAGCAAGTCAGGAAGCGGGGTTGCAGGGCGGCCATAAGAGAGCAGGAAGAATGGATGAGTGCCCAGGGCCCTATCTCCTCCAGCCTCAAGAAATTCATTGAAAGCCGCCGGAGTGATTACGATGCCTTCCTTTTTTTTACCTACCTCTATGCCACAACCTATTTCCTTTTGCCCCTGGTCCAGGAAAAGGCATTTCTGGTCCCTGCCGGCCATGACGAATGGCCCATTTATCTGAGCATGTGGGACGACTTCTTTCGGAAACCAAAGGGGTTCATGTTTCTCAGCATCGAAGAAAAGGAATTTCTTCAGTCACGTTTTCCTGAAGCGGGATTGGATGGACCCATCAGCGGCATCGGCATCGAGATGCCAACATCCCCTAACGCCGAAAGATTTGTCGAAACATATGGCATAAGCCCTCCCTTTCTCTTATACATGGGGAGGATCGACCCCTCAAAGGGATGCGAGACGCTGTTCAGATACTTTCTGAAACTGAAAACGGCATCTTCATCCAATATGAAGCTTGTTCTGCTTGGAAAGCCGACCATGGCGGTACCGGAACACCCGGATATTATCTCATTGGGTTTTGTGGATGAACAAACCAAGTTCGATGCGCTGGCAGCATGCGATTGGCTCATAAATCCCTCCCCTTACGAAAGTCTTTCCATCGTCTTATTGGAGGCATGGCATGTCGGTACGCCGGTTCTGGTGACCGACCAGGCCAAGGTTTTGGTGGGACAGTGCCGGCGGGCCAATGGCGGTTTGTGGTACAGGGATTGGGATGAATTCGTGTATATTCTGAACCACTCGGGGAAAGAGACGAGATCCGTGCTGGGCGAACAGGGAAGGCATTTCGTTGTCGAAAATTACTCCTGGGATAAGATTACTGATAAGTATCTGGCGCTTATCCAAAAAACTGGCCTTGATTCCGTGTCACGCACGGAATGACGGGCAAAGAAGGAGGACGGTACGCCGCTGCTTGCGACGGGGTCGTTCGATGTCCAAGATGGAATGAGGTTTTCAATTCTGCACGCTGAATCTTGAACCCTATGAAGGTGTTTTGTTATAAATTGCTCCCGGCTGACTCATTTCGGATTAACCGTGTTGTGTGACGGTCGAGTTTCCTGTAATTGCGGCGACGGCTTTGCCGAGAGAATCATAGGCGATTTGGGCCGCAATTCGCTTTCTGAGATCTGGCGCGGCATGCCGATGAATGCATTAAGAGAGGGGATGCGAAAGGATAAGCTTGCCCCCTTCTGTGCGAGATGGCTTTTCATCCAGGACAGGCCTCTTGAATCGGTGCAAGAGTTCCCGGCTGTCCTTTTTTTGAACCCACGGCGAGCTTCAACCTGCGATGCCCTCAGCACGTCTGCATGGAAGTTAATGCCAGGCCCTTCGGTACAGAACGGCCACACGCTGGAATCTCGATGGGTTCGTCCGAAAAATTGTCCCGTTTTTAAGACACGTGAAGGAATTTCGATTCTATAACTGTGGAGAGCCGTTCCTGAAAAAGGATCTGCCTTGACCAGAAAACACGGCTTTGATGGATTCACCTGGCACATCATAACAGAGCCGGCCGGTTTCCTTTCACCGGTTTTCGTAACGGGATCCGCTGAATGCGAGCGCTTTAAGCGGGATGTTTTCAGGGCGCCCTTTCCTTTTACCGCCAATGCGCTATGGCATACCGAGAATTAGGAGTGATGGGTTTTTTCTTCTCATCGTTGGGATTTTGGCGTTATGAAAAATGAAGGCATAAGAGTACTGAGACCCTGCACTTTCCATTCTTTGAATCGAAGGATCAAAATTATTGTCATAAAATTAGATCACTTAGGAGATTTTATTGTTTCGATTCCTGCCTTAAGTAAATTAAGAGAAAAATTTAAAGAAGCAGACATTGACATTATTGTTGGAGAATGGAATGAACAGTTAGCGAATAGGTTAAAATACTTCAGAAATATCTATAGCTACAACTTTTTGAAGCACTCGTTCGGTAAGGACGGGATTCGTGGGAAAGAGGAAAAGGGAAAGATCCTGAGCAAGTTGGAATCGTTTGATATTGCTATTGATTTAAGAAGACATGGGGATACGAGGTTTTTATTATCCGAAATATGCGCCTCCTTGAAAGTGGGGTATAAAAGTTTCAGCGCGCATGATGCCTCTCTCGATATTTGTCTGGACACGGAAATCGAGGAATCAGGAATAGTCAAAGCGTCTGATAGGGATCCTATGGCATTGCAACTCATACGCTTGGTTGACTCCATACCATGCTACTCCATTGACCTGCCGAAGCTTTGTGATGTGGATCCGTTAGCAACCCAAATCGCCATATTCCCAAAAGCCGGAAACGAGGCAAGAGAATGGCCCATAGAGTATGCCATTGAACTGTGCCAAAAGGTCATTCATGAGGAGTTGACCGACGGCTTTAATGTGTATTTGCCCGAATCTCAATCAGATGTAGCGAACAAATTCATGAAGATTCCCAGGGTTCAGGCTCATACCGGGTTGAATATGAATGACCTATTGACGTCATTGGGGCGTAATGTACTGGCAATAGCAAACAATTCATTTGGTGGTCATATCTCTTCCTACTTGGGGGTGCCAGTCATAGCCATTTACAGCGGACATGAATTTGTTTCTCAATGGGGTCCCGCCTTTGGAAACACCACCGCGGTATTTTCCAAGGTGAGTTGCGCGCCATGCCACAAACGTTTTCCAAAGGATTGTCCCTATAATGGCATTTGCATCAAGCAGATTACGCCCGAATATGTGATTGGACTGATACGACAAGAGTTGGCAAGGATGAAAGGGAAGCATACCCAGTTTGAAAGTGGGAGGCATTTTCTTTACTGAACTGGTTTAGAGAGCAGACTTTTCAAAAACAGTGGGGCCTTAATCATCATTTCGGCGGATCACCCAGGAGTTTTTCTGTGAATGTTTTATGTAGGAAGTCTAACTGGTTTTATGATAAAAATCTGATGTCTAAGCTCCGGACAATGCCCAATTCTGGGGGGAATGATGATCAAGTCGAACCCTTCCGACAGGTGGACTGTTTTCAAAGAGATGTCCTTAATATGCTTGAAGTCGGGATGATGTTCGGTAGATCAGGGAAAGAACCCGTTATGAGTGAGGCCGGCTGCCTATTAAAGGGGAGCAGATCCGTTAGACCTTTGTCCTAAGATAGAGATGAGGAAAATGACCAGGCCAAGAGTGGCTTTTGTTGTGCAACGCTATGGCACGGATGTGAGCGGCGGGGCCGAGGCCCACTGTCGCATGATCGTTGAAAAACTAAAGGATCTTTGGGATATCGAGGTCCTGACCTCGTGCGCTAAGCATCTGTTCAAACGCTTCGAGAACGACTATGAACCTGGAATAAGCCAGGTAAACGGGATTCCTGTCCGACGGTTTTGGATCGACTATTTGAGGAGTGATGACGCGACCTTCTCCAGACTGGACCAGAAGGTTTTGAACAGGGAATCCAGCCAGGAAGAGGATCAGTTATGGCTCAAGGAAGTGGGACCTTACAGTTCGGATCTAATTTCCTATGCGCAAAAGCATAGGGAAGAGTACGATGTCTTTGTCTTCTTTGGCTATCTTTATGCGTCCACAACCCTTGTGCTTCCGATTGTTAAGGAAAAGGCCTATTTGGTGCCCACTTCCCATGATGAACCTCCTATTTATGCGCGTTTTTATGATGACTTCTTCCGTCTTCCCAGAGGACTCATTGTCAGCACCCAGGAGGAGCTGGCTTTTCTCCAAAAGAGGAGCCCATCCGGAACTTCGCCATCCGTTATCGTGGGCGTGGGCATGGAGGTGCCGGATGGAGTAAGCGGTCGTCTTTTCAGGGAAAAGTATGGGATCTCCGGCGGTTTTCTTTTGTATGTAGGCAGAATTCAAAAGGAAAAGGGATGCAATGAATTGCTGGATTTTTACCTGGCATTGGCCCCGGAGTTGAGAAGAAGATATCCGCTGGTCTTGGTCGGAGAGAAGGCCATGCATATTCCAGGAGACGCACACGTTCTTGCGGTGGGGTTTGTCCCTGAGGACATGAAATACAGCGCCATGAAAGCAGCCGAACTGCTCATTATGCCATCAAAATTTGAAAGCCTCAATATGGTGATTTTGGAATCGTGGCTGTGTGAGACGCCCGTGCTTGTCAACGGCAATTGTGATGTTCTGCGAGAGCACTGCAGGCGAAGCAACGGGGGACTCTGGTATAGAAATTTCGATGAATTTGAGGAGTGTGTACGGTTGATGACCGGTGACCGAGGTTTGTCGGCTGGGCTAGCAAACAATGGTAAGAGGTACACAGAAAAACAGTATAACTGGGAAAAGATCAAGCGATTGTATCTTGGCATTTTCAAGGAGTTTATCCATTCTGAGGGCTCCGAGCGACTGTTTTCAGAGCATGTCAGTTGAAGGAGGATCGGGGTGGCACGCAATTGGTCCGTGAATCTATTTGATCTGTTGATATGGCTGATTGTGTGTCTCAGCCTTACATCCATATCACTTCTCGTCGTAAACAAATTCAATGCATATTATGCAGGGGCAGCCGGGATTGGGTTGGCAGTAATTTCTGCTGGACTGTTACGTCTCAAGATCAATCTAACTCTTCGGGGGATTCCGTTAGCTCTGGTCATTATCCTCCTTGGGAGTCTAGCGTTTCGTGCACAGCCCTACCTTTTCGTGCCGGGTGGGCAAGACCAAGGTGTCTATGTAACCATGTCGGCAGCATATGAAAGAGATGGGAGTACCTTCATCATTGATGAAGTGAGAGAAAAGGCGATCAAATTTGGACTCAAGGATTGGTACGATGCGGCAAATCAAAAAGAAAAATTACCGCATGTGAAGCCAGGAAAATATGAGGGCGGGCATTTGCCGGGGGTCTATGTGAAGGACTTCAGCCGTTCCGAATACGTCTTTCAGTTTTATCCATTACATCCCTTGTGGATGGCCATTACTGGAAAATTCATTGGGGAGAGACATCGGGTCTATTCTCTCGTGTTTTTTTCCCTCCTGTCCATAACGGCCTTCTATTTGCTCGCCTCCTCTATTCCTGGCGGGGGTAAGACAGCGTCTGTTTTGATCGGCGTGTTTCTCGCCCTGAATCCGCTACATGCGTACTTTTCAAAATTCCCTACTACCGAGATTGTCTCACTGGCTTTCTCTTCATTAGGGTTCTATTATCTCATCAGATACTATAAAGGAGTTTTGGCCGATGAAATTGGCACATTTTTTCTGATCCTGTCTGCGGGGCTGTTCGCATGTATGTTTTTTACTCACATAAGAGGATTCATGTATACCCCTTTCTTCTACTTTCTTCTGCTCATAACAGTGGTATTTGAAGAAAATCCGACCGTGAGAAAGCAACTCAGCCTATTTCTCCTATCTATATTCGGTCTATATGCGTTGTCGATCATCTACGGGGTCACGTATTCATATCCATATAGCCATGATATTTACATGTTGACCTTCGGCCGCAGATTGGGTGCATCGTGGACACTTCAATTGACCTGGGCTGGTGTTACCGCTGGGGCGATTTTGTTGATCACTTTCTTAATGAGGAATCAGATACGAAAAAGAATTGGAAACGGCGTTATATTGGCAAAGGCCAAGAACCATTTCAATCTGATAGCTTGTCTGGTGTTGGGACTCGTGATGGTCATAGCATGCTATAAAGCATATCAATTGGGGTTCACAGATCAATATGCAGACGCCAGACATAATCTGGGAGAGGCGTACGGCTGGCCATCGGTGAGACATTCCAATATCTTTGTGGTTATGTTGTATCTGTCACCTGTGGGGTTGGGGGTGTTTATATGCGCAATGGTCAGGTTTTTTCCGAAAAGGCATGAGCCGGTCTGGACCGGGTTCCTGGGATTCCTGATCCTATTTTGGTCTGCCTTTACGGTCTTTATGTTTTTGACCCGGCATCAATACTATTATGCTCGTTATTTGTTAGGAGAAGTGATCCCGTATACCCTGCTGGCCATTGCCATAGTTCTCGGAAGTCTTTTCCAAAAGCGGCTGACCGGGAAGGTTATCTCGATCGGTTTGAGCTGTCTTATAGCCTGTTTTTTCTTATATTTCACAGTGTATCAATTCAAAGGCAGAGATGCTGACGGTGCCTACGCGTCGCTCAAAGGGATCGCTGAAATTGTTAAGAAAAATGATTTATTGGTGCTGTCCGGTATAGATCCCCACATCCAGTGGATCCTGAGGACCCCCCTATCCTTCTTCTTTGACCTGAACACCTGCAATTTGGAAGACATACAGGATCTGAGAACGTTAAAAGGGAGACGATTTATCGAGAGTTTTGATGATGTCTTTCTATTGTCAGGAGGGAGTCCCCAGGCTCCTTTTTTGATCCCACTCAGGCGGATCACATACACACAGGGAGGGTTCCTCAAATCGAAGGAGGGACCTCCCAAGCACTTCAAATACAACCATGAACACCTGAATTTCTTTAAGGTGGATAAATCTGGTCTGACAGCGGATACAATTTATCCATTGGAGATGAAGGGTAATCTTGTTAATTTCTACGATGCCTCGTGGACAAACGGCAATGGCATCATACGTAATTTGAAGGTCCCGCTAAAACCGAACGACAAATATGTGCGAATCAACACCAAGGGATTCAATCCGTTCTTGCACAATGTGGAATGGCCAAAGCCTGAGTTGTATCTCAACGGTATCAAACAGGAATTTTGTTCCAAAAGGGGTGATGCTTTTACATATGAAATTAGCCCTGACGTAGACATCATAAGGGAGTTTCGGATCGCCTCGGCAACCTTTGTGCCAAAAGAAGAGGGAATCAATAAGGATGATAGGAGGTTGGGGCTTGACATAGATTCTATTATTATTACCGATAGAAACGCTGATAATATTATCTCGCCGGTGGAAATGAAGAAAAATCTTCAAAATTTCCATGACGGTATATGGACGAACGGTAATGGGCTGATTAAAAATGTCAATTTCGAGCTAAGACCGACCGATGCCTACGCATCTGTAAAGGTGAAGGGCTGGAACCCGCTTATGGATCGTCGTGAATGGCCAAATCCGCGTCTGTATATTAACGGGATCGAGCAGCCGCTCCATTCGAGACATACTATGTCTTATGTTTATAAAATCAGCGGAGATATACGGATAATTCGAGACATTGGGATTGCATCCCCAACCTTTGTGCCAAAGGAACTGGGCTTAAATGAGGATGGACGAAAATTGGGGGTCGACGTGGATTTTATCGCAATCACCGGAGAGCCTGGCGCCTTCTGAGGCGAAATGCCTTCATAAGCGGTTTTTTGATTGTCTCAAACAAATGTTGTCGAGGTGGTGATAAGAGGACAAGATGAAAAAGCTGATTATCCAAATCCCCTGCTTTAATGAAGAGGAAACCCTTCCCATTACCCTTTCAGCCCTCCCCAGAAAAATATCTGGTGTGGACCAGGTCGAATGGTTGATTATTGATGATGGGAGTACTGATCATACCGTTGAAGTAGCCAAGCGGCATGGTGTTGATCATACAGTTTGCCATCGCAAAAACCTGGGCCTGGCAAGGGCTTTCATGACCGGAATCCATGCCTGTCTGTATCGAGGCGCAGATATCATCGTCAATACAGATGCGGATAACCAGTACTGTGCTGACGATATTCCGAAACTGATTGCCCCTATTTTGAGTGGGGAGGCAGAGATTGTTGTGGGGGCCCGTGCCATCAATGAAATCGAACACTTTTCACCGATCAAGAAATTCCTTCAGAAATTGGGAAGCTGGACTGTGCGAATTGCCAGTAAGACGGATATTCCGGATGCTACCAGCGGATTTCGGGCCTTTTCACGAGATGCTGCCGAACAACTGAATGTATTTAACAACTATACGTACACCCTTGAGACCATCATCCAAGCAGGGCAAAAGGATATCGCCATAAAGTGGGTGCCCATAAGAACCAACGAATACCTTCGTCCATCAAAACTAATTAAAAGTATTCCCTCTTACATACAGCAATCTGTCGTTACCATCGTAAGGATATTCATTGTTTATAAACCTTTTAGATTTTTCATGTCGTTAGGGGCCAGTATTTTTGCAGTGGGGACTCTGATTGGGGTGCGCTTCCTGTGGTACTATTTTACTGAAGGGGGTAGTGGACGCGTTCAGTCTTTGATCCTGGCGAGCATCTTGATCGGCATCGGTTTTCAGACCATCATCGTCGCCTTTGTGGCTGATCTTCTGAGTGTAAACAGGAGGTTGCTAGAAGATCTTCAACGCAGAAAGCATGAAGATAGGATGGGAAAAAAGGGTGATGAAGTTTAATTACTTGAGAGTCCATACTTTTATAGCGATCATGCCGCCAAAGACATGTTAGTAATTGGTGTCTTTCTGTTCTTTGACATAATTATCAAAGTATCAAAAGCACCCTCGGGGGCCCAAAAAGCCCCCACCAAAGACGGTTGCCATGAAAAGCAAACCGCATGTCTCAACCGCGAGAATACTCGCGGACAGAAAGAAATAGAAGTACTACCTTGAAAGGGCTGGGTTCAGAGGTTTAAAGCCCATCATTCCAATATTCCACCATTCCAACATTCCGGTTTTCAATCCATCAATCCATCAACCCATCATTCCATTATTCCACATTAAAGACGTCACCCTCTCACAATCATCTTCTTGTTGTTTGTGACAGAGAACTTGCCGATAAGGTGCTATATGTAAGGACCAAACAGGAAATTGCCGAGGAGTATTGCAGGTTGTGGGCCGTTTGTCGAGGATAGGAAGGTCTCTTGCGCTGCGTTCTTTCCCAGGGCATTAGACATGATTTTTGAGGACCTCTCAGCCCAGATTATAGAGAAACGCAACGGCTCCTGGTGCTTTAAAGGCACGTAATCGGACGCCGATTCTGTTAAGGTGTTTAGAAAGGACCTTAATTTCGTTTTCATGAAAATGCGTCAGGAGTATCCAAACCCGTTGGGTTCCGTCCAATTTATCAAGATCCGACAAATATGCCTTCGGATCGTGTTTTGAGGAGCCCCCGATAACACAACTTTCCCTTGTAAACCCATATTGGCGTGCGTAATAGTCAAAAGCGGGTTGTGATTTATGATAGACATAGAGTAGGTGGTCGGGCTCCCAGTTCTGTTTTATGAATTGCATGACAGGCTTTATTTCTTCATTAACCCGGGGCTGTGTAAGATGGTGGCAGGCAATTATGAAAGGGTGATACACAAGCAGGCCCAAGAGCAAGACCTTTACTGTCATCGAGTTAAAGGATATCCTGTCAGCGCCCGCTGCGATAATAAAATATAGACTGGGGAGCAAAAATAGAAGCAGCCGGCCGTGGAAGGGGTATTTATGGAATCCTGATGCGATTAAGGCAAAAAACATTGGGGATATGAGGAGAAAGAAGGTCTTTCTTCTGCAGAAAATCATTGAAATAGATCCGGCGAGGAACAAGATGATTGCCAGTGTGGTAAGTTTGATTTGAGCCGGGGATTGGAATATGGAGACGAACTTATCTAAAATCCATAAAAAGTCGGATACGTTCGCTGGGGGAAAAGGCATGAAGCTAAGAGCCCAATAGTGCAACAGACCATTTTGTTGCACTGGGTGACGGAGGGTTGTGAGGTATAATGTTATAAAACTCAAACCCCAGATCAGGTAAACAATCGTGAGCCTGAAAAGCCTTGAGAAGTCTTTCCGAAAAAGATAAACTAAAATTGAAGTGGACCCCAAGCCTGCGAGTACGAACAATGCAGGGTACGAAATCCAAACGGATATGGCCCCCGCAAGGGTGAGAACGACCATTCGGGAAAGGTTCAGCTTTCCGGATTCAAAGTGAAACGCCATGAGGTACAGGGTGAGCGCTGTAAAAACATCGGAGATGTAGGGTTTTAGACTCGATGAATAGTAGACAAGTTCGTCTGAAAGCGCAAAAAGGGCGAGTGCAAACAACCCACTGGTTTTTGAAACTTCATGTTTCAAAAGTTTGTAGAACAGAAAAAGCGAAGCGAGGCCGCACAGGAGGGGAAACAGCCTCAGGATTGAATCGCTGTTATGAAATATGTTAACAAAGGTCTTCTCTACGAAGAGGAAGCCGACGGGTGCCGCCTGACCGTAATCCAGGGGTTCGAACAGCTGAGCATAGGATCTGTTAACAATATTCAGGGCCAGACAGGCTTCGTCCAGCCACAGGGAACGGTCGGAAAGGAATTGTGCCAGGCGGAGGAGAATGCCAAATGCAATAATGCCATATACCAGGAGCTTAAATACGAGAAGTCGTCTTCCTGACAAAAGAGAGCGGCAAAAAGGCGTGAATCGCAAGGCAAGCTGTTTTGGTATCGTCATTTCATTGTGTTCCCGCACGTCACCTTGTCTATAGAGTCAATACATATGCACGCTACCATAAGGAAAAAATGAGAGAAAAAGCAACCCTTTTGTTTTTGTTAAAAGCGACCCCGAATTTTGGGCTGATGACTCGAATTTCGAATAACGTCCCGTGATTGATATAACTCGAACTTTTTGTAAATAATAGATTCTTACAAGTTCAATGTGAGAGATTATCTCTCAGAATATCGGGAACTATTTGATAATAAAGCACTTGCCAGGTAACTTCCAAATT
>ENA-OSEO01003358-OSEO01003358.1-sediment-metagenome-genome-assembly--contig:-NODE-3358-length-19193-cov-3.445700_pt1 | contig 19193 bp, 17 predicted proteins | sample MGYA00237883_ERZ534232 | MGnify/ENA metagenome assembly ERZ534232
CCCATTGTCTTTCATCAGGTTTATCCCCTTTTCGGGGTTTCCGATATCAGGATGTCCAGCGATCATCGCAATGCCGCCATCCAGGCCGACCTCATCGAACATTTCCGCCTGGCCCGGGAAATCCTGCAGCTCGCTTACCAACACCGGCCCTTGCCGATCCTGGCGGCCTTCAGCCATCGTCTCGACAAGCATATCAAGGGATTGAACGCGGGCCTGAATGCGGGGGACGAGGCCACCAAACCCCTTTTCCTGCAGCAGGTGATCGAACCCGTTTTCGACCAATTGGCGAGCTTCGGCGCGCCGGTGGCCGGGAAGATCGCCTCTTACCGGGCCGCTCTGGATCCGGAGATGCAGACCATTTACCGGAGCCGGCGAGACTTTGAAGAGAGTCTCAAGCTCATTAATGAGACGATTGCCGCGTATCTGGATGAGGAGGAAGACAAGGCCCAGGAATATTTTCCCCACTATTTTGAAAAACTGAAGACCGACGGCGTGGAACATACCATCTATATCGGCGCAAGTATGGTGCAGAACGGCAATTTCAGTCCCATGTATCTGAAAAACCTGCGCCTGTGGCAACTCATGGTGATGTGCGAGGTGGTGCGGCGCACCGATAAACTCAAAGCCGGACTGGCGGTGCCCCTGGAAACTACGCACCTGATTCTGGTTCAGGATTCGCCCCTCTCCATCTTCTTCAGTCCGGATGAGCGGCATTTCGAGGTGGAAGGGGCTTATGACATCCGCCACGAGATCATCAAGAAGCGTATCGACAAGGCGGTAATCAAAGGCAGGTCCGAGCGGCTGACCCAACCGGGCAAGATTGCCATTGTCTACTCCCAAAGGCAGGAAGCCGCGGAATACCTGGAATATATCGATTACCTCCAGGCCACCGGCCACCTGAAAAAAGACCTGGAGGAGGTGGAGCTGGAGGATTTACAGGGGGCCCAGGGATTGAAAGCCATGCGGATCGCGGTAAATCTGCAGACTCCCCCTTCGCAGAAAAAGCCTCTGCCGGAGATCGCCGCCACCGCGGTGCAGGCGCTGCCCGAGATAGCCAACGCCCCCTCCTGACCGGAGGTTGCCCAGCCCTCGCTCTCTTTCCGCCCCCAGACGGCATTTGGGGTATCCTGGCGAATTCCTGTGAACCTTCTGGCCAGAGGAAAGCAAAATGGATCGTCGAGAGTTTATTAAGGACTTAACGGCCCTGGGAGTTACCGCGGGCCTGGCAACCGGCTCCGGCCTGGTTGCCCCGGCCAGGGCCGCCTCGGTGGAACGGGGGATGCCTTACCGGGTGTTGGGCAGCACCGGGGAGAAAGTGTCCCTGATCGGTCTGGGGGGTTTTCACTTAGGCCATCCGGAAGTGCGCGACAGCTTCCGCATCATCCGCACCGCCATCGACCACGGCGTCAACTTCATGGACAACTCCTGGGATTACAACCACGGCGAGAGCGAAATCCGCATGGGCAAGGCCTTAAAAGACGGCTACCGCCAGAAGGTCTTCCTCATGACCAAAGTCGACGGGCGCACCGGCGCGGCCGCCACCAAGCAATTGGAGGAGTCCCTCAAGCGCCTGCAAACGGAGACCATCGATCTGCTGCAATTCCATGAATTGATCCGCCTGTCCGATCCGGAGCGCATCTTTGCTCCCAAAGGGGCCTACGAAGCCATGGTTAAAGCCCGGAAAGCCGGGAAAATCCGCTACATCGGCTTTACCGGCCACAAGAGCCCCGCCATTCACCTGAAGATGCTGGAACTTTGTTTCGCCCACAACTTCACGCCGGCCGCGGTGCAGATGCCGTTGAATGTCATGGATGCCCACTATGACAGCTTTCAAAAGCAGGTGTTGCCCGTGCTCTTGCAGCATGGCATCGGGCCCCTGGCCATGAAACCCATGGGGGACCATTTTATTTTGGAGAGCAAAACCGTCACCCCCAGGGAATGCCTCCATTACGACATGAATCTGCCGGTGGCCGTGGTGATCACAGGATGCGATTCCCTGCCCATTTTGGAGCAGGCCCTGACCGCGGCCCGCACCTACCGGCCCTTGAGCGATCGTGAAGTGGCGGCGCTGCTGGCCAAGACCACCCGGGCCGCGGTCCGGGGCCAATATGAACTCTATAAAACCTCGGATCATTTCGACAGCACGGTGCGCAATCCCCAGTGGCTGGGTTGATCCCCACCGGCCGGGGGTTAATTTGCCGGAAAGGAGCAAACAACCATGAGTAAAGTGGCGGTGGTGATTACCGACATGTTCGAAGACTCCGAATATACCCAGCCGGCGGAAGCTTTTAAAAAGGCCGGCCATGAACTGGTGCACGTGGGTTTAAAAAGCGGGGCTACCGTGAAAGGTAAGAAACAGGGGACGCCGGTTAAGGTGGAGAAAACCGCCGAAGAGGTCAAAGTGAGCGATTTCGACGCCCTCTTAATTCCCGGCGGTTATTCCCCCGATAAATTGCGGGTCAATGAACACGTGGTCAAGTTTGTCAAAGATTTCGTGGACAGCGGCAAACCGGTCTTTTCCATTTGTCACGCGCCCCAGCTTCTGATTAACGCTCAGGTTCTCAAAGGCCGCAAAATTACCGGCTGGAAGTCACTGGTCCAGGACATCAAAAATGCCGGCGCCCAATTTATCGACCGGGAGGTGGTGGAGGACGGCAACCTGATTTCCAGCCGCAGCCCCGCGGATCTCCCGGCTTTTATCCGGGCCTGTTCCCGGAAATTGACATCAACCTGAGATCCATCTCACTTATTGGCGAAAAGCAGGTCTTCACCCAGAGACAAACCATGAAAATCCGGATTTGGTTAATCTTGGCCCTCCTGAACCTCCAACTCGGCTGTGCTCCGGGTTACTACGAAAAAGGGCCGTCTTACCAAGAGGAAACCTCCTCTGATTATAGGAAATGGTATCGCAATCCGGAAACAGAGGAGGAGTACCAGGAGAGGATTTGGCGGGAGTCATTGGGCGGGTGATCCCGGTGGAAAACCTGGGAGCCGCGCATTGAAAAATTGCCGGGGAGTGCTTAGCTATAAAATTACTGCGCGTTCTAAATGGCGTTGGTCATGGCCGCGCTTTTACCCCTTTCCGGGCAAAGGCCGCGGCAAACCTAAATAATTCGCAGAGTAGCTGACCATGAAAACAATAACCTGGTTGGTATTGGTCCTGGCTCTTTTCCTGGCCGGGTGCGCCGCGGGCACATCTAGCGGTTATGAGCCTGCACCTTACGAAAGGCCCTATTACGAATCCCCCTATAGCCCCACCCCATGGTATCTTGATAACAGCATTCCGCCATTGCCGGTCAATCCGGAGGCTGGCTGAGAGAGAGCCGTCCCCGCAATCCTAATTCGACTGAGAGGCAATGCTTTGATTTTTAGGGGGCGGCGTCGGCCCTCCTAGTCGTAGTCACTCCTTGCGGGCGTTGTTGCCGAAGATGGGCCCGCAGCCCTCGAAAAATGCCGTGGTCCTGGTGGGGCTGGCTCCGGCTCGCGGTCACTTCCGGGGCAGAAGGACGATCCGGGGTGGACGCAGCTACCTGCGCCATATGCTCTTGATGGCCGCGGTGCTCGCCTTTAGCTGGACTCCGGTGATCCGCGCCTTTTGCTAACGCCTTTTGGCCGCGGGCCCCTCCCACCATTTTCCCCTTGACAAGGTAATGATATTTATAATATATATATTGATAATTATATTATACTTATTGAGGCTCAAGCATGATTGGCAAAGGGTTTGATTTTTCCGTCATCCGCACTCTCCGGAAAAAGCACGGCCTGACCATAGAGGAACTGGCCGACAAGGCAAAACTGACCCGGCTGACCATTGCCAAAATTGAAATGGGCAAAGGCAATCCCACCATGGATACCGTGGAGGCTCTGGCCCGGGTTTTTCAGTTGGCCGCCAGTGAACTGATCCGCCTGGCCGAAAAAGAGAAAGCGGAGTTGGCGGCGATAAAAGATTACCAGAACGGCGGTATTGGGGGGAAACGCCTCTGTTTTCCCAATCTGGAGATGTTTCACTTGCGAGGTGAGGCCGGGAGTCAAACTGAGTTTGACCCGGGTTTGCATGAAAATACTTCCGAGATTTGCTTCATGCTCACCGGCAAGCTGGTCTTGACGGTGGGCGGCCAGGCCCATGAATTACAAGCCGGCATGGCCCTGCATTTTAAGGCCATGCAGGAGCATCAAATTGACATCATTGAAGATGCCGAATTTCTTTTAATTCACCCATTTCTTGTCTAAAGGGCAGGGTCCTAAGCCGGGGTTATGTGGGCCTGGAGAGAACGGGACATTAAAGTTCATCTAAATAAAATGATTATTAAATCAATAACCTAAATTCTTAACTGGAAAAACTCGAGGAGGAGATGATGAAGGTTCTCAATCTGTACTTTTCGTCTACCGGCAATACGGTGAAGGTGGCTCATAAAATTGACGAAGCCATCCGGGAAACGGGACACCAGGTGGAAACTATCAGGATAACCCCTAATACTGAGGTGGATATCCTCCCCTATGATTGCGTCTTCCTCGGTTCCGGAGTTTATGAATGGTTGCCGGGTGAGGCGGTTATCCGCCTGTTAACGAAACTGCGCCGACAGTATGCCGATGGTGGTGAGATTAAACCCACTGCTCCCAGGAGGAGCGGCAAAAAGGCCATTGTTTATTGCACCTACGGCGGCTGTCACACGGGCGTCAACGAGGCAATTCCCACTACCAAATATATGGCCCAGTTGTTTGATCATCTGGGCTATGACGTGGTCGCCGAATGGCACCTGATCGGGGAATACCACGGCAAACTGGCAAAACTCTCCACCATCGGCCGTTTGGGAGATATTCAGGGCCGACCCAACGACGCGGATCTCCGGGAGGTGGCGGAGAAAGTCAAGGGGATCATCCAGGTTTAAGCAGAGGTGCGGGCGGTGGCTGAGTTTAAGATTGAGGCCCGGTTTCTTATGGATATATCAATTATTTTCCTCCCCCCCGGCGGTTTATAGGAGGGGGGAAGAGTAGGGTGAGGGGGGGGTAAGGCCAGGCAATTACTTGCTATCCGCCATTAGCCTTTGCCACCCCCTCTGCTGGTGGGTGAGGCTTAGCCCCTGGTGGAGAGAGGCTTGAGAGGAGGGAGGAAATGTCTGATAATTTGGGCGAAATACTTTGGGATGGCGCCCAGAAGCGAGGCAGAGAGAGGGTCAGGCCCCGTCTTTGGCCAGGCCTCTCTTAAAGTCACTCCTCCCCGATCCCCTGGCCGTTGAGCACGTAGACCTTGCCGCCGGCGCAGACCCGGCAAAGGGTCCGCCCCTGGCCTTCCACCGACTTGGAAGCCATGATCTGCTCCCCGCAGCCGTCGCAGATCAAGGACTCGACAATGCGGGCGTATTCCGGCATGGTGATGGTCTGGTGCTGGATGTGAAACTGCTCTTCCAGGGGCGTCTGTAGTTCCCGGCGGGAGATGGCCGCCCAGATATGGTGGAAGCGGTGCAGCTCTTCGGGAGTGCCCTGCCGTTCCACCACGATTTTCTGGAATAAGGGCTGGGCCGCCGGGTATTTGGCCAGCATGTTGTCCCGGTAGTCGGGCCTGACGATGAGGCGCACCGCCTGTCCGTCGCTCCGGCGGGCCACGGTCACCGCGTTCTTGCCCAAGTCCCGGAAGATGAGGGCGTTGTTGCCGAAGGTGCAGCCGGTTACCATTTGGATGCCGTCGGTGAAACAGTTGTTGCATTCGACGATGGCCACCACTTCCTCCATGCCGGTGTTTTGCCGGTTCAAGGCGGTCATGGCGTATTGTCCGGCCTTGACCCCCAGGCTGACAAAGGGGCAGAGGTGGCCGTGGAGGGTCTCCGCTTGCTCTAGCAAGCCCTCCAGGTCCTGGTTCCTGATCAGCGCCTCAATATGTTGTCTCCCATGGGCATGTTCGTGCATGTTCACCTCCTTGGGCTGGATGACTGGAGAGATATCCCCTAACCCTTAACCATCCCTTAAGCGAAAAGCAAGGGGCACCTGAATGGCCAGTTGCGAGCGGTGGAGCTGCGCCGGAAAGGGAGGAAACCGGCTCAAGCGCTTCAAGGTCTCCCGGGCGGCGTTATCCAGGATCTGGTGTCCGGAAGAATGGCTCACCCGGGGTTGGGCAATTTCCCCATTCCGGGTGATGGTAAAGCTGAGAACCACCACTCCTTCCTGCCAGCGGCGGCGGGCCTCCCCGGGGTAGCGCTTGTGTTTCTCCAACAATTGGCGCACCGTGGCCAGATAGCCGGCGAGAATATTGCCGCTGCCGCTCCCTTGGCCCTGGCCGGAACCGAGGCCGCTCCCGGAGCCCGCGCCCTTCCCGGGGCCCCGGCCGGAACCCAGACCATTACCTGCGCCCCTTGCAGCGGCGGCGCGGCCGAGCTGCGGCCCGGTCGCCGCCGGTGCGGCTGCCGCCTCTGGGCGCGGGCGCGGCGCCGGAGCCGGGCGAGCCATGGCCAGTTTATCGAGGATGGGCGTGGGCTCCGGTGGCAGCGCCGCGACCTTCCGCGCCGGTTTCCGCTGGGGAGCCTTCGGTTTAATTTTCGGCGGCGGCGCCGGTTTCTGGGCCGGCTTGGGAGGAGAGGGGCTGAGTTCCGGACCCCCGCCGCCGCTCTTGCCGCCCAGGGGACCGGCCTTGGGCACCAGGCAGACCGCTTCCACCGCCACTACTCTTTTAGGCTTGGGACGCTCCGGGCCAAAGAGGAGAAATCCTCCCAGGATAAAAGCATGAAGTCCCAGGGAGGCCAGGAGGCACAGGCTCCAATTTTGCCATCCTGCGTTTTGCCGCATCCGTTCCACGTTTATCTTAACTCTTATAACGGGGTAACCCGGGCCGATTACTTCTGCTCCACCTCGATGCCGATGCGCTGCACTTTCAACCGCTTCAGGTTATCGATGACCTCCATCAAGCGGCCGTGCCGGACCTGCTTGTCCGCGGCAATGATTGCCTGGGGCTCCTTATCGTGCATCTGCGTGCAGAAAACCCGGTCAAAATCTCCTTCCTGGGCCAGCCGGACGCCGTTGATGGCGATTTTTCCCTCTGCATCCAGGCTGATAATGATGGGCACCTTCTCCATTTTCTCCGCCTGGGTGGCCTTGGGTAAAGCGATGGAAAAAGTGCGGGGCAGGAGCACCGTGGCCGTCAGCAGAAAGATGATGAGAATCACCAAGACGATATCCACAAAAGGAGTCATGTTGATTTCGCTGATAGGGCCGTGCTGGTGGCTCTTCATGATAGTCCCCCGGCTTGCCGCCTGGGCCAGGGGGTCTCCGGGGCCGCGTCCCGGCCGTTCAGGTAGGTGAGCAGGATGCGGCTCAGCCGCTGGGAGCGCTCCAGAATGGCATGCAAGCGCCGGTGGAAAAAATTATAGGCCATGACTGCGGGGATGGCCACCAGCAGTCCCACCGCGGTGGCCACCAGGGCCTCGGCGATCCCCGACATCACCGCCGGCCCGCCGCCGCCTTCGGTCAGGGCCAGGTCTTTGAAGGCATGGATAATACCCAGCACGGTGCCGAACAAACCGATGAAAGGCGCGTTGGCCCCCAGGGTGCCCAGAAATCCCAGGCGCTTTTCCAGATCCAGCCCCAGGCGGAGGCGCTCGGCCTCCATGGCTTCCTCCACCGCGTCGCGGCCCCGCTGGACCTGGCCCAGCCCCGCCAGCAGGACCTGGGGTTCGAACCCCGGGGTGTTTTCACAGAGGGCCGCGGCCTGGGACCAGGCTTCCTTAGCCAACAGGGGCTGCAGTTCCGGGAGAAGAGTTGCTTCGGCAAACCGGCCGCGATAAAAAGTCCTGCCCCGCTCCAGCATCACCGCCACCGAGGCAATACTTAAGACGATCAGGAGCGCCAAGACCCAGGTGCCGCCGCCCAGGGCCAGGTTCAGCATTATTTTGGTCAGGTCCATGTCCCCTCCAAAAAAACAAGCCACGAAGCCGCGGCTATTCTAAGCCGCCAGCCTTCATGGCTTTAGGATTATCTTCAGGTGTTGCCGGGGAACTGCTCGAGAGTTCGCTCTCGAATTGTCCGATTTTATACCCATGGTGCATTTTCTGTCAACCGCCATTCCTTTCCTAGTGCTCAGTGGCGGCTTTTTTCACCAGGAAGGGCTCGGACGCCAGGTCATCGCCCCCACCCAATACAGGCTTCCGTCAAAAGTCCGAAAAACTGGAAAATCTAATTATTTAAGATAAAATTAAAAGGATTTTCCCCGGGGCCGCGCCGGAAGAGGCCCGGGGACACTAACGCCTGATCTTACCGGGATACCAAGATGATCAATTATCTGTTCCGCCGCCGACTGAGAAAATTCCGGGAGGAGACCGGAGAACTCACCCCCCGGGAGCTGGATCAGGCCCGGAAGGTCCTTTTTGCCCTCTTTGCCCGTTATGGCGACGTGATCATCAGCCTCAGCGTCATCAAAGAATTCATTAAGAAATATCCCGGCAAGAAATATTTTTTAGTCACCTCTAACCAGATGTATCCTTACGCCCGCAGGCTGCTGGGCGGACAAGCCACGGTAATGAGCTTCAATAAAAGAAGAAACCCCATAAAATTAATGGAGATCGTTTCCTTATTAAAAAGGGAAAAAATCGATCTGGGTTTCAATCCCTGGAGCAGCGGTAACGAGGCCAAGTTCATCATCAGCTTGGCCCGGAAATATTACCTTTATAACGGCTTCCAGGGCATCAGCAATCTTTATGACCGGGTCCGCAATTACCTCTTACTCCCCCATGCCGACCGGGTCCTGCCCGCCTGGCAGCTGGAAAAAGTCGAACGCCTCGTCATCTGTCCCTGTTCCACCAACGTGGCCAAAAGCCTGGACCCTGAAGACCTGCTGAAATTATGGCGGCAGGTCCGGCAAAGATTCCCCGCCGCCAAAGTTACCATCGCCCTGCCGCCCCGGGAGGCCCGCCTCTATAAAATCCCGGGACAGGTTTTTGTCTTCCAGAAGAGCAAGGCCGCGTCCCAGGCCTTCCTCAACCTGTTGGAGGAATCCGACCTGGTCATCAGCGTAGACGCAGGGCCGCTCCATCTAGCGGATAAACTGGGGCTCAAGACCATCGGCCTATTCGGTCCCACCAGCCCCTTGGGGGTGGTGGACCGGGTCACTCAGGTGGTGGCCCGGCGGGACCCCGGCCTCAGGGGATTTTTCTGCGGCAAGAAGTGTCAGGATCCCCGCTGCCTGCGCCGGCTCTTGGCAGGAGACCTCCTGGATTGCCAGGTCACGGATTATGATGAAGTCCGGGGGGAGGTGTGGGAATTAGCGCGGTGCCCCTTGGGCTGAGGCCCCTTCCCTGGCTATTTAACTATCCATCATAGTGTCTATAACAAATTATTGACAAATAGTTATCGGGGACTTATATTAAAAAATGGACGAGAGGTTGGACCGGAGCCGATCACACTCCGCCAACCTCCTGCCCAAACCCCAAAAAACTCGAATTCAGGACCCTAAAAGCAGGGTCGCGCCGCGGCCGTTGAGGCCCAAGGCCCTGCCGGGTCCTGGGAAGAGAAATAGAAGGTACCCGAAAAATGATGGATGAATGTGGTTTTGACCTCAGCGGCGGCACTGAACGTGAATACGCCGCACCCATTGTCGCCATACTGCCCCATCCGGTTCACGGACGGTTGACGGAAAGGCTGATCCCCCTGGTGCGGCGCTTCCTCTCCTTTGGCGGCGCCCCTTACCGCCTGTGTTGGCGGGATAACGGCGTAGTCTATTACACTCCTGTCTGCTAAAGCTGCCGGCGATTTTCCCGGAGATGCCGCAGGCCGCGGCATCTCCGTTTTTTTACCTCGCTCCCTGTGTAATTCCAGGAAAAGTTCCCCCTCAAATAAATGCTTGCGGTAGTGGCCCGGTAAAAAAATATCTACGAATAATTGCTGTAATTTTCAGGGGATAGCCAATTCTGTAGGAAGAAATCCCTGATCCCGGTGAAAAAGGTGGAAAATTAAAGAAAACCAGGATTCAAGAAAATGTCCGTTTGCCCGGCATTGACGAGAAGTCCTGCCTTTTTTGCTTCTTAAACCCCGATGTTAGCAGGCTTTCCGGAAACTTGGAAAAATTTTATTTCATCCAGTTTTGGTGGGCCTTACCCCTGCCTTCCGCCCGGTTCCGGTTAACTGCCGTTCCCGTCTACGGCCTTTGATCACCCCAGATGGATATTATAAGTTAATTTCAGAGTTCCCATGATCTTCAAGGGGGGGCAGGATGATGCAGGATTGGGAAAGAACCTTGGCGCTCCTGTGCGAGCAAGGCTGGAATTATGCCTATGTCAAATGCATCGACCTGGAAGCGGGAACCGATGCTTTTTATGTGAGTATCCGGCGGGGCGATCAGAACCTGACGAGCCTCAGACCCTCCATGGAAGAAGCGGTGCGCACTCTGAGCCAATTGGTGGAGTCTGCTGCCGTCTAATATTTCGGTGCCCGGGATTGACCTCCGGGAGAGGAGGACATGCTCGAGCCCATGAGGGGACCGGCTCAGTAATTCCTGGCCTTGTTCCCTATCCCTCTCTCCGTGACTGATAAATAGCCACCCTGCCTGTTTCCAGTTTAGTTGCCACCTGCTCAAAACTCCCGTCAAAAAACCTGCCTCGCGATGTCTCCGGTAATGGGGAGGCTGCGGGTCCGTCAGGTGTGGCATAATCTTCGGCGGAAAATTTCCTCAAGCATAACTCTTTGGTATAAGATGGGAAAAAGCCATGTTATGATGTGAAAATTCTGAGGGAAGCCAGTTTTTATCAGCAGCAGGGGTCCGCCATGCGAGATGAAGACAAGAGCAAAGAGCAACTTCTCAAGGAATTGAGGGAGTTGCGTCGGCAAGTAAAACGGGGGCCAAGCCGGGAATATCCCTTATTTGCCCAAGCGATGGCGGCCCAGCCGGACACCGGGGCAGACGCGGACGCGGCCAAGATCCGGGTGGCGGGCATCGAGATGGAGTGGCACCCCAAACACGGCACCTGCACTTTTGAGAAGGTGCCCGTGGCCATGATGTGGGTGGACACCACCCTAGCGGGATTGATGTCCGGGGTCCAGGCCATGGTGGGCACGGAGCGCTTTCTCCTGGCCTTGCAGAGCCAGGGGCGCAAAAGCGTGGAGACCGATTGGCAGGTGATTTCGCAGTATCCCGATTTTGCCGCCGGGTTCAAAGCCCTCGCCAACATCGCCGCGGTGGCCGGTTGGGGGGCCTGGGAACTCACTTCCCTGGATGTAGAGAAAAAAGAGTGCCGCTTTCGGGTGGCGGACAGTTGGGAGGGCCTTTATCAGAAGGCCTTGGGGGTTTGTTGGGGCAGCGGCATGCTGGCCGGCAAAATGGCGGGCTACTGCTCCAAGCTTTTTGGGACCAACTGCTGGTCCGAACAGACCGGGTTCATTGCCGCAGGCGACGCCTTTGACGAGTTCGTGGTGCGCCCTTCGTCAAAATCCATCGAACAAGAGATCGAGAACCTTCTAGTTTCGGACGAGGCGACCCGGGCGGATATGGCCGTGGCCCTCCATAAGCTGGAGCAGGAGATCGGCGAGCGCCAACGGGCGGAAGAAGAATGGAAATTAAATGAGTCGCGCCTGGAAACCCTGGTGCAGCTTAACCAGATGGCGGACGCCCCCCTTTCCGGGATCGCCAACTTTGCCATGGAAGAAGCAACCCGCCTGACCGGCAGTAAGATAGGCTATGTCGCCTTTATGAATGAGGATGAGACAGTCTTGACGATGCATGCCTGGTCGAAAACCGCCATGGCCGAATGTCGCATAAGCGATAAGCCATTGCATTATCCGGTGGCGGACACGGGCCTATGGGGGGAAGCCGTGCGCCAACGGCAACCGGTGGTCACCAATGACTACGCCGCCCCCAATCCCTGGAAAAAGGGTTATCCGAAAGGCCACGTGCACCTGGTCAGGCATATGAATGTGCCGATCTTCGACGGCAATAAAATTGTGGTGGTCGCGGGCGTGGGCAACAAGCCTACGGACTATGATGAAGCAGATGTGCGGCAACTTACTCTGCTGATGGAAGGGATGTGGCGCATCGTCCAGCGCAAGGAGGCGGAAGATAAACTGGAACAATCCGTTTCCCTGCTGCAGGCCACCCTGGAGTCTACCGCCGATGGCCTGCTGGTGATCGATAGATCCGGAATAATTACTGTTTATAATAAAAAATTTGCCCAGATGTGGCGGATTCCCGAGGATATCCTGGCCTCCCGGGATGATGACCGGGCCCTGGCCTTCGTCCTGGAGCAACTGATCGACCCGGATATTTTTCTCAGCAAAGTGCGGGAGTTATATAGCCAACCCGAGGCAGAGAGTTATGACCTCCTGGAATTTAAGGATGGCCGGATTTTTGAGCGCTATTCCCAACCCCAGATGATTGGCCAAAACATTGTGGGCCGGGTCTGGAGTTTCCGGGATATCACTCCCCGCCAGCGGGCGGAGGAGGCCCTGGCGGCGGAAGCGATCCGGCGGCGCATACTGGTAGAGCAGTCGCGAGACGGGATTGTCGTCCTCGACCAAAACGGCAAGGTCTATGAAGCCAACCAAAGGTTTGCCGAGATGCTGGGCTATTCTGCCGAGGAGATCCGCCAGCTGTACGTTTGGGATTGGGAGGCGCAATGGACCCGGGAAGAACTGCTGGAACAGATCCGGCGCATCGATGCTGAGGGAGATCACTTCGAGACCCGCCACCGCCATCGGGACGGCACGATTTTTGACGTGGAGATCAGTACTAATGGCGCGGTGCTGGGAGGGGAGAAGCTGATATTTTGCGTCTGCCGGGATATTTCCCAACGCAAGGCCGCGGAACGGGCCCTGCGGGAGAGCGAGGAAAAATATCGCAAATTGATGGAAACCGCTAATGACGCCATCTTTATCGCGGAAGTAGATACCGGGAAGATTACTGATGCCAACCCCAAGGCCCAGGAGTTATTGGGGCTGCCCCTGGAAAGGATCATTGGCATGCATCAGAGTCAGCTTCATCCCCCGGAAGAAGCGGAAAAATACCGGGCCATTTTTCGGGATCACTGTAAGGCGGGAGGCGTGATCGGGGCAGATATCTTTGTGGTTGACGCCGCGGGCCGCCATATTCCGGTGGAGATCAGCGCCGGCGCCATCGAGGTTAAGGGCAAGGGACTGATTTACGGCATTTTCCGGGACCTCAGGGAACGGCTGCGCAACGAGGAAGCCTTACGCCGGAGCGAAGAGAAATACCGGTTGTTGGTGAATCAGATTCCGGCAGTGGTCTTCGAAGGATATCGGGATTGGAGTGTCGATTTCTTTGATGACAAGGTGGAGGCGCTGACCGGCTATAGCAAAGAAGAGTTTGATTCCCGGCGTATCAGATGGAATGACGTGGTCTTGCCGGAGGACCTGGATTATGCCAAGAGCATCTTTATTGAGGCCCTTGCATCTGATGGCGCTTATGTCAGGGAACACCGTATTCGCAGGAAAGACGGGGAAATTCGCTGGATTCAATGCCGGGGCCAGATACGTTACGGTGACGCGGGCAGAATCGAATCCATCAGCGGCGTTACCTTCGATATTACCCCGCGCAAACAGGCGGAGGAGGCTTTACGCCAGAGCGAAGAGAAGTATCGGCGGCTGGTAAACCAGATACCGGCGGTAGTTTTTAAAGGGTATCCGGATTGGCGCGTCGATTTCTTTGATAACAAGATTGAGGCCCTCACCGGCTACAGTAAGGAAGAGTTTGATTCCCGCCGCATAAAATGGTCCGATTTGATCCTGGAGGGGGATTTACCAGAGGTCAAGCGTAAATCTCTGGAGGCCATTAAAGTCGGAAGCCAGACCTATGAAAGAGAATATCGCCTCCGCAAAAAAGACGGCGGGATTGTCTGGGTGCAGGCTATGGGTCAAATGTTTTACGATGCGGCCGGCAAGCTTGATTATATAAGTGGCGTATTTATTGACGTTAGCGAACGTAAAAGGGCGGAGAAAGATTTACTGAAATATGAATTTATCGCTAATACCGCCAAAGACTGCATGACCTTGGTCGACCGCGACTACGTTTATATGGCGGCCAATATCGCTTATTGCCAGGCCCATGGCAAAAACTGGGAAGATATAGTGGGATCCACAGTGGCCGAGATTTGGGGAACCGATACCTTTGAAAAAAGCATCAAAGGCTATCTTGATCAATGTTTTGCCGGCCAGGTGGTGGAATTCGAAGGTTGGTTTGAGTTCGGGAAGCGGGGCCTGGGGTGCTATCACGTCTTCTATAGTCCATATTTTGACGAGCACGGCAACGTAGCTTATGCCGCGGTGGTGAGCCACGATATTACCAAACGCAAGCGGGCGGAGGAGGCGCTCAAGCAGAGCGAAGTGAAGTATCGCCAATTGGTGGATCAAATCCCGGCGGTGGTTTATCGGGGTTATATCGATTGGAGCCTGGACTGTTTTGATCAGAAAATTGAAGAAATAACCGGCTATTCCATGGAGGATTTCAATTCCCGCCGGGTAACCTGGCTGGATTTGATGTTCCCGGAAGACGTAGAGGAGGCTAAAAAAGTCTTTAGTAAGGCGATGAAACGCGACACCTCTTATGTTTCTGAACACCGCATCCATAAGAAAACCGGGGAGGTTCGCTGGATTCAGGCCATGAACAAGATAATTTGCAGCCCCGACGGAGAAGCCAGCTATATCAGCGGGGTCTTTTTCGATATCACCCAGCGCAAGGAACTGGAAGATCAGCTTTTCAAGGCCCAAAAGATGGAGGCCATCGGCATCCTGGCCGGAGGTCTGGCCCATGATTTTAACAACCTGCTCACCGCGATCATGGGCTATAGCGAGATTATGATGATGGGTCTCCGCAAGGAAGACCCCTTCTACCTGTATGTGGAAGAGATCATCAAGGCGGTAAACCGGGGAGCCTCACTGACTAACCAGCTTTTGGCCTTCAGCCGCAAGCAGATTCTGCAACCCCGGGTGATTAATCTCAATAATGTCGTCATTGATATGGAGAAGATGCTGCACCGCTTGATAGGCGAAGATATCGATTTGATCACTTTTATTGATGAGGACCTGGGATTGGTGAAGGCCGATCCCGGTCAGATAGAGCAAATTATCATGAATCTGGCGGTGAATGCCCGGGATGCCATGCCCCACGGGGGCAAGCTGACCGTGGAGACCGCCAATGTCTATTTGGACGAGGCGTATGCCCTGAGTCACGTGGGGGTTACCCCTGGGCCCTATGTGATGCTGGCGGTGAGCGATAATGGGATAGGGATTGATGCGGAGACCATATCCCGCATTTTTGAACCTTTTTATACCACCAAAGAGAGCGGCAAAGGCACCGGACTGGGCCTGGCCACCATCTACGGCATTGTCAACCAGAGTGGCGGCCATATCTGGGCTTATAGTGAGCCCGGTCTAGGCACGACTTTTAAAGTCTATCTTCCCGGGATCGAAGAAGGGCCGGAAGAGCCAAAGCCCCAGGTTGCGGCCCCCTCTTCCCTGGAGGGAAAAGAGACTGTCCTGGTGGTGGAGGATGACGCGCAACTCCGGGAATTAATCACCACGGCCTTGCGCAAGCATGGGTTCCAGGTGCTGGAAGCATCTCACGGCGGAGAAGCCCTGCTGATTTGCGAGAGTCATGAGGCCCCGATCCAATTGCTGCTCACCGACGTGGTAATGCCTAAAATAAGCGGGAGCGCTCTGGCTGAAAGGTTAAAAATGCTGCATCCGGAGATGAGGGTGCTTTTCATGTCAGGCTATACGGAAAACGCCATCGTCCATCACGGGGTGCTGGACTCCCAGGTTAATTTTATTCCCAAGCCCTTCCGGGTACTGGCCCTGGTGCAGAAGGTGAGGGAGGTACTGGACTCTCCGGAAGAGGGGAAAATCCTCTATTGAACCTGAGTGAGGGTGGTTGGCCTCCATCTACCTCCTCTTGGAAAAAATTTTCCCTTGGAAAATATTTTGTCATGGTATCTGTAAACTTCATCATTCGTTTACACCCAAAAGAAGGCTCGGAGCCCCAGGTTTCATAAAGCGGTAGGGGCCAATGGCCCAGATCTTCAAGTCAAAAGCACCTTCCCAAACAGGAAATGATCCCGGGGTTAATGGCTCTCACCCCCACCTTCTCCGGCAGGTAATTATGCCTGTAATTATGTAATCATTTTGTCACTTAGTCTGGATTTTCGCTATCTCTCCCACGCCTTCAAACCCACTTATAGCACTTGCCAAAAGTTCCTTCCTCTTATTCCCTCTCCCCCGGCGGGGGGAGAGGGCCAGGGTGAGGGGGGGCGGAGAAAACTTTCGGCAACCGGTATAGTGGGGCCCACATCCATTGATATTTCAGGGAATTAAAAGCACGCCGGCGCTATTAAGGAAAAAAATATTCTGACCGATAAGCAAACAGACTTGGCGGTTTTTTCTAAGCAAAACCTAGAAATAGTCCTCCCCTTCGTTTTTCGCGCCCCGCAGATCTAGGGATACAAAGCTGCCTCTCTTCCAGGCTGGCACCGCCGGCCCGGGGTGAGAAATGTGGCTGGGGGGCAGGCCGGAGCCAAGAAAACGCCGCCGGGAGAAACCCTTAACCCCCAAAAACCTAACATTTAGAGGAGCAATGCAGATGAAAAAAGGGATGATGATGGTGCTTGTCGGCCTGGTGATGGTCCTGGGTGTGTCCTTGAGCTTTGCGGCCGGTGATGCCGGCACCAAGGACGAAGCCGTGGCCATGGTGAAAAAAGCCATCGACTACATCAAAGCCAACGGCCAGGAAAAGGCCTTCGCCGAATTTAGCAATCCCAAAGGCCAGTTCAAAGACCGGGACCTGTACATAGTCGTCTACGACATGAACGCCAAGTGTTTGGCCCACGGCCAGAAGAAGAGCATGGTGGGCAAGGAGTTGATCGACTTTAAGGATGTGGACGGCAAGGAATACATGAAAGAGCGCCTCGCCCTGATGAAGGCCAACAAAACCGCCTGGCAGGAATATAAATTTATGAATCCGGTTTCCAAAAAGATCGAGCCCAAAGAGATGTACGTGGAAAGGTTCGGGGATCTCATCATCGGTTGCGGGGTTTATAAAAAGTAATCCCACCCACCCCTCAGGGCGGCCCAGGGAAGGGCCGCCCTTTTGCTCGAAGGGAAAACACCATGAAATCCATGAAATTGAGCACCAAAATCTTTTCCGGGTTCGGCATTGTCCTGGTGGTGACCCTGATTTTAACCGGGGTTTCTCTGTATATCATGAAGCATTTAGCTAAAGATGCCCAGGTCTTATCCAATCAGTATATGCCGCAGACCCGCATCGCCAGCGAGGTGGAGCGGTATGTCCTGAAGACCTTTTCGGAAATGCAGGGATACCACTTTTCCAATGAAGACTCCTACCTGCAGGAATCCAGAAGACAACTGAACCTGGCCAAGAAAAACCTTCAGGAAGCCACGGAGTTGACGGTCAAATATCCCCAGTTGAAAACCCTCAAAGAGAATGCCGCCAAGGCTGCTCTTAAAATCAAAGAGTACGAATCCTTAATCAATGCCACGGCAAAGGAAGCCTTAGGAATCCATAAGGCCCGGAAAGTTTTAAAGGGTGCCGCTCAGGATTTCCTCACATCCGCCCTGGAGTTCCTGGAAGGCCAGACGGAAGTCATGCAGAACCTGATCAAATCCGGGTCCGCCACCCCCGAGCAGCTTACGGTGCAGCTCAGTAAGCTCGAGGGCATGCATAACGCAGTGGAACTGAGCTACGTCATCCAGTTGGAAACCGCCCAGGGCCAATTGCTGCGCGATCCGAAAATCATTGGGGAGGCCGCCAAAAAATTTAATGAAGTGGAGAATGAGCTATCCCAGGTGCAAAAAAAGACTAAGGAAGATGAGGCCATCTCCCAGTTGGAAGACATCAGGATCGCCGACTCTAATTATAAAACCAATATGAACAAGTTGTTGGCCAATTATGTGGCCCTGGCGGAACTGGGCCAGAAGCGGCAGCGGGTGGGTAATGAAGTTTTAACCATGGCCAAAGTGACGGCCAGCGCCGGCATCGGCGAGACCACCAGAAGCGCGGAGAACGTGGACCGGGTGATAAATAATTCGTCCCGGATGTTGATATTCGGAGGCATTATCGGGGTCTTGCTCAGTGTAATTATGATGGTTCTCATCACCCGGGGCATCACTAGGCCCATCAATGCCTTCATCCAGCGGCTCACTGCCGCCTCCCAGGAGGTGGCTGCCGCCTCGGGAGAGATACGGAGTTCCAGCGACCAACTGGCCAGCGGCGCCTCCCAGCAAGCGGCGGCTCTGCAAGAGACCACCTCCTCCCTGGAGGAGATGGCGGCCATGACCCGGCAGAACGCCGATAACGCGCATCAGGCCAATTCTTTGATGAATGACGCCAGTCAGGTGGTGGCCACGGCCAGTAAATCCATGACCGACTTAACCGGCTCCATGCGGGAAATCTCCTCGGCCAGTGATGAAACCGCGAAGATCATCAAGACCATTGATGAAATTGCCTTTCAAACCAACTTATTGGCTCTGAACGCGGCCGTGGAAGCAGCCCGGGCCGGAGAAGCGGGCGCGGGTTTTGCCGTGGTGGCCGACGAGGTGAGGAATTTGGCCATGCGCGCGGCCGAGGCTGCCAGGAATACGGCCGACCTGATTGATAAGACCGTAACCAGTGTCAAGTCCGGGTCCACCCTGGTGGAAAAGACCGGGGAGGCTTTTGCCCAGGTGAATTCCAATACCACCAAGATCAAGGAACTGGTGGCGGAAATTGCGGCGGCCTCCAACGAGCAGGCCCAGGGGACGGACCAGATTAATAAGGCCGCCAACGAGATGAACCAGGTGATTCAGCAGGTGGCGGCCAGTGCCGAGGAGAGTGCCGCTTCCTCCCAACAGCTTACGTCCCAGTCAGACCAGATGAAGATCATGGTGGAAGAATTGCAGGACCTCGTGGGCGGTCAGGCCCAGGACTTGATAGAAGGCGGCAACGGCCAGGGCCCCGCAGATATGCTCCAGGGAAGGCTGGCCACCCTCCGCAGCACTCTCAAATGGCCCGGTAAAAAGGAAAAACTCCTGACCCACGAGCACCATGAGGAGGAGGTCGACCCCGAGCGGATCATTCCCATGTAAGAAGACCGGGGATGTCCGGCCGCGGCTCCCGCAGCCGCCGGGTGCTTATACCGATTGCCGAAAGTTTTTTCCGCCCCCCCTCACCCTGACCCTCTCCCCCCGCCGGGGGAGAGGGAATAAGAGGAAAGAAC
>ENA-OSEO01003361-OSEO01003361.1-sediment-metagenome-genome-assembly--contig:-NODE-3361-length-19176-cov-3.935599_pt1 | contig 19176 bp, 15 predicted proteins | sample MGYA00237883_ERZ534232 | MGnify/ENA metagenome assembly ERZ534232
CCAGGTCGTAGACGATGTGGCTCAGTTGGCGGCCAATGAAGCGCAGGGACAGCGCCCCGGCGATGCCAGTGAATATCAGCAGGCCGCTCTCCCAGGTGATGTCGCCGGGACTGTTGATGTTGCCGGTACGCGTAACGGCGTAGACGTTGGCTGAGACTACGAGGATGTAGAGGAAGCGGGCGTAGAACTGGAGCGAACTGTCCGGCATCTCGTGGTAGTCAAGGGGGTCCTCGATGCCCAGGCGGACCTTGATGCTCCGCCAGACACCGCGCAGGTTCCACACCTGGCGTTTCAGGCCCTTGCGCAGCATGTCTCGCACCAGGGCAAATTCTGCGACGACGAGGGCCAGGTCTACCATCACCACCGCGCACAGGGCGACCGTGTAGGCCCACAGGCCCCACAGGCCGTCCTTGTGGGCTACAGACGCCTCAAATGCCGCCGCCGTTTTGTCCATGCTGACCACCGCCGCCGCGATGCCGACGACGGCGAGAATCAGCGGCAGCCAGCCGACAGCGGCAATCAGCCAGTCCATGACCTTGCGGTTGTCGCTTATCAGGTCGGATTTCCCTGGCTCAGGCGGGGGCTTGTATATCCTGATTCGCGCCAGCCAGGCTTGGTACGCCCGCTCCTCTTCGCGGGTCTTCTCCAACGGCGTGAGGGGGTGATTCGCGCGTGACATGTGCTGTTCTCTCCTTGTGGGTGATTAGGGGCGCTTTGGCCCTGCTTTTACGTCTTTCTCGAATTGCAGCCAGGTCGCTGCGGCGCGAAGGGTATTGAAGCCGCCCTCGGTGAGCCTGTAGACGAAGAGCGCCTTAATCTCGATGTCCGTCAGCGTGGTGTAGGTGACCCTGATGGCCTCTGCCACGGCCAGGGCTTGCTCAGGCTTGATGTGGCTGTCGAAGAGCGCGGCCTGGTCGCTGATGGCGTACAGCGTCTCGTACCGATTAACGGGCACCCAAATGCGGTGCAGGACCTTGACCGCCTCGCCGGGCAGCTTGGCGAGGATGGCGTTCTTGATGCGCCCGATGGCTTCCTCGTCCTCTTCGGTCGGCTCCAGCTTCCAGGACTTCGAGTTGAGATACTCCGGGTCCTGCGTCTTGTCGATGCGCTGGATGGTCGTGACCGCGTGCCAGTCCTTCTGGTCTGGGATTGACTCAGTGCGGCCCCAGTGGTATGGCTTGCCGTGCCGTCCGCGAGCCTCTTCCTTGACCCTGCGGATGGCCGCCGCCCGGTTGTTGTTCTCTTCCTCGACCTCATACGAGCCGGTCTCGACGATTGGCAGGCCGAACTCGTCCGTGCCCGCGCGGGTTGCCCATTCGATGGTGAACTTGTATCGTGCCATTGGTAGTCTCCTCTCGTGCGTGATTCAGGTCGTTACGCGTAACGCGCTATAGCTGACGGCTCCCCCGCCCATCCTACGCGCCGTCCTGGTCGGGGTGGTCGTGCGCCCCGCACGCGCTGCACGCTTCGCAGTCGCCGCCACACCCGGATGCCCGGCCCGCGCGCTTCCAGAGAATCTGCGCCAGCAGCAGGCCGATTTCCGGCGGGGTCGGACGGTCCGGGTAGTTGGGGCGGGCATAGCCGTTGAAGAAGTGCCGCGCGGCGGCATCGTAGAGCAGGGTCGCCGTCTCCAGGTCCGCGTGGTAGCCCAGGTGAATGCGGGTGCCGTTGACCGAAATGCGGACGTGCCACTTGCGCCTCTGCCCGTGCCAGCACACGCCTTTCCTGCCGCTGATGGTGTGGGGCGAGCCTTTGCGGTTCTGCTGGTTCTGGGAGGGGGTGACCAAGCGCAGGTTCGCCCGGCGGTTGTCCAGCCGGTCGCCGTTGATGTGGTCCACGCGCTGGCCGGGCTGGGCATTCAGCAGGAAACGATGGAGGTAGACGAGCTTCTTAGCGCCGTTACGCGTAACGAAGCGGCCCGCGTAGCCGCTGCCGACGTACAGCCATTTGACCGCGCGCACGCGGTCGTAATCCGCATCGTCGACGAGGGTGGTGTGGCCGCGAGTGAGGGGTATGGATTGGGACATGGGGAACTCCGGGGGGAATCAAACGGGGGCGGTGCGTGCCGCCGGTGGAAGGGTGGTGTTGGATTGGGAATGGAGCGATTGGGGTGAGTCAGGAGGTGATGGGATAGTGAGTCATAAAGCTGGTAGTATTATACCTCTTCCTGGAGCGTTTGTATAGGGCGAGTTCAGTGGTTGAGGCGCATTCAGCAGGATTGTTCGTCAAGGTGAATGGATGCAATATCCAGGCCAGACGAGCGCTTGTAAAGGTCCGCCCGTGCACAGATTGGTTCTCGGGGGGTGTTCAACTATACTGATGTTGAAGGTCCAGATTTGGCCTGCGCGGGGAGTGTGTGATGTCCCATGTATTCATCAGCTACAGCAAGAAGAACAAGGATTACGCTCGGCGCTTGGCCGATTTTCTATTGGACCATGGATTCGACATCTGGATAGATGACCGTATCGACTTCGGCGAAAATTGGCTGGAAACCATGTTCCATGCTGTGGTCGAGTGTGCTGCGTTCGTGGTAATCATGACGCCGGAAGCACGAGAGTCCCGTTGGGTGCAACGGGAAGTAGCCTGGGCGGATGAACGGGAAAAGAAATTCTTCCCCCTTCTATTGGATGGAGACAACTGGCCGGTATTCGTCCTTACCCAGTATGCAGATATCCGGGATGGCAGCCTGCCTGACTCCGCTTTCCTAAAAAGGTTAGGAACCTTTGCGCCTTTCAGAGCGGAGCAAGGCATCAGAGTGACTCCCCAATCCAAGAGGAAGCCGACCAAGCGCCCCGAACCATCTATCTCCCCAGAAGTACAGCGATTGCTCGACATGATGCTCAATCCCCAGATAGCGCCCGTCGAGCGCGCCGAAGCTGGGCAGAAACTGGCCAAGTTGGGCGACCCGCGACGCGGCGTCGGGCTGCGTCCGGACGGCCTGCCGGATATTGACTGGGTGGAAATTCCTGCCGGTGATTTCACTTACTCGGGCGATGAGCGGTTGACACTACCTACGTTCTACATTGCTCGTTACCCAATAACCTATATCCAATTCCAAGCATTTCTGGATGCGCCGGATGGGTACGAGCGCAATGAGTGGTGGGCGGAACTGACGCCAGAAAACCAGAAACAGCCAATGGCAGAGCAGTATTTCAAATACTACAATCCCCCGCGAGAGATGGTGACCTGGTATGAAGCTGTGGCATTTTGTCAGTGGCTAAGCGCAAGACTGGGGTATGATGTCAGTCTGCCAACTGAGGTCCAATGGGAAAAAGCTGCGCAGGGGACAGATGGGCGGGAATATCCCTGGGGTGACGGGTACATCAGCGGGTATGCCAATGTCAATGAAGTGAAAAGCCGCGCCGGTCTACATTACCTCCAGCGGACCAGCGCGGTCGGCATCTACCCACAAGGTGCGTCGCCGTATGGTGTGCTGGACATGGGCGGGAATGTATGGGAATGGTGCGTGAACACGCCAGAAGGCGATATCGAACTAGATGGTGAAGTCTCCCGGGTGCTGCGCGGAGGTTCATGGAACGCCTTCCCTGACGAAGCCATCTGTGCCATTCGGAACTGGGGCAACCCAGACAACTGGCACTACGATAGGGGTTTTCGGGTGGTGTGCTCTGCCCCTATACCATAGCTCTCCGCCCTGTGATGCTCCAGAAGCGAGTCGCATTTGGCGGATTTTAGCATAAGGAACTCACATGCACATCTACGGTCTCGACTTCACCAGTGCACCAAGCCACCATAAGCCCATCACCTGCGCTGTGTGCGCCCTGGAGGACGGCACGCTCCACGTCCACGACTTCACGGAGCTGACCGAGTTCGCCCAGTTCGAGGCTTTCCTGGCCCGCCCCGGCCCGTGGGTCGCCGGGCTGGACTTCCCGTTCGGCCAACCGGCGCGGCTGGTCCGGGCGCTGGAATGGGGCGACACATGGCCCGCGTATGTCAGCATCGTGGCGGGCATGAGCAAGCAGGCGTTTGTGGACACACTCAAGGTCTACAAGGATGCGCGCCCGCCCGGCGACAAGCAGCATCTCCGGCGGACCGATGAACTCGCCAGGTCGTGCAGTCCCATGATGCTCTACGGCGTGCCGGTTGGGAAGATGTTCTTCGAGGGCGCCCCGCGCCTGCTGGCCTCCGGCGCGCAAGTTGTGCCATGCCATATGAACGGCGACGGCCGGGTCGTGGTCGAGGCGTACCCGGCGCTGGTCGCGCGCAAATGGGCGCAGCACGGCTACAAGAGCGATACGAAAAAGAAACAGACCGTAGCCCACCGCGACGCACGCCAAGCTATCGTTGCCGGGCTACCGGCGGAATGCCAGGCGCGTTATGGCTTTGCCCTCGCACTGAATGATGCGATGGCCGCCGACTTCATCGCCGACCCCACCGGCGATGCGCTGGACGCGGTGCTGTGCGCGGTGCAGGCCGCGTGGGCGTGCTCCAGGCCCGATTACGGGATTCCTGAGGGCTGTGCCCCCCTGGAGGGGTGGATTGTGGACCCGGACATGCTGCGGGGCGGACTCTAACGTGCCCGCCCCCTCTCACGCTTCCTCTAACAGCGCATCACCGAGCAGTTCGGTTACGCGTAACGTGGTCGCCAACTGATGGATGTTGTGCAACCCCGTTTGGCAATTGCCTTATACTGTGCGATAGTGCTCAGGTGTCCTTGCCAAGCCCGCTACCGCGCCAGTTGGCTATGTGCCGTTTCATGGTTGCGGTTACTGAATCTTCTCAAAGGTTACTGTGTATGGCCCGTGTATATTCGAAGTCTCGAAGATAGCGGAACACCCATCACTTCTGAAAACCTTCTCGGCTGTAAACTCTCCTGCTCCTTGCATTTCGTTGAAAATAGCCACTTCATCGGCGTAGCTGTGACTACAAGCGCCCTCTAGAACTATGCTTGACATTATGAAGTACCTGTCCGCAGTGACAATGATTCGGTATATCCCTTCTGGCACTGTCACTGGGCCATGAACAGTGCCCGCTGTGCCGCTGAATGTCATCCCTAGACACTGTGCGTTCAACTCTGCAAACATTTCCTTAACAGCGACAGTGGACGCGAGAGCGGCGCTAGCTTCCTGGGACTTGGCTTCTTGTAGCTGCGCTACTGCCAGGTCAATAGCTGCGGCAATGTCAGAGTCGCTACACTGTAGTTCGTCGCCGTCCTGTGCGCTTACGATGCCGGGCAGCATGAGCAAGCAAACCAGAAATACAATAACCAGCCTGTACATGACGTGTCTCCATATTGAACGACGTATAGAACCTGCCATAGCTCAAGTGTTTAGCGTACAACGAAACTTAGGTATCGACCTGCTTCGAGCCCTTCGTATTGATATGGAGCATAGATGAATTCGAGACGGCCCGTCTCTGGGACTTCGAACCCAACGCACCCCGACACCATTCCTCCAGCCATGACATCTACAAGGTCAAGGCTGCAATCCATAACGGCATCAATGAAAGCGTTGTCTCCTCGCAAAGCGCCGTTAGCATCACGTACTTGAAAACTGGTCGAATAGAGTGACCGTAAGGTGTCGGGGCCAAGATTCTTGACCGACACGTCAAGCACGACGTATGTGTATCCTGTCTTTGCCTGTGAGTAGCCAGAGGATTTCATGAAGCGGACATTTGATACGCCAACCTCGATAGTGAAAGTCTCGTCATAAAGGCTGTCCCATATCGGACCAAGTCGCTGTACTTGTGGTGCTGGAGTGGAAGTGGGTGCTGGCGTTGGTGTTGGCGGCCTCAAAACAGACGCTGGAAGCCCGCTTCCTGATGCCAGTGCACTCATGATTTGCTCGTCACGCTGCCGGTAATCCGTCAGGCGTCCTTGGGTCTCGGTCACGCACTCTGTATCGCCTATTTGGGCACAGATGAGCAAGTGTTGAAGATTCGCATAGAGATAATATGTCCAGAGCATGGCATCGTTGGCACAAGCAGGGCGAGGCAGGTCCTCAATCTGCTGAAGATGGTCAGCCATTTGAGCCATAGCACTTGGTATGCCTACACCTTGAGCGTCGAGTACCTCTTGTGAAGCTTGACGCCACGCCTGGCGCTCTTGAATCCAGGCTTGAACCTCCCCGGGCTCGCACGTATCTCCGCTTTGCGCCTGAACGGGCATCACGGATACTGCTAGAAAAGCAATTGTTAATAGACAAAACAGATTCTTCACCGTAATCCCTTTCTACCTTTCAGGACAAATACTCTATAGCACCCTATTGCCATCTTCGCCGCGCACGTTTCATCAACAGGGTTTCAGTTGGCAAAATATCCCCTGCTGATGCACTCGAATATTGCGCGACTGCCAACTTTATTGTGTCACCTACATCAAAGAGTGTCTGCGATGAACTGTGGGCTTATTTCAAAGGATATCACAGTTCCGACAGAGGGCAATCTCTACGGGCACCCACCAAACCCGGTTCGGTGCGCAAAGCGAGGACGAAATTGTTGTCCTTTGAAGGGTTGATAGTGGACTCGCACGTGCTCCGGAGCGAGTGTTAGCTTTCCGTTTTCACGCTATCGCTCCGGTCAGTGGCAGGCCACCACGTTACGCGTAACGTGGTCACCATCACGCAACATCCGTACATGGATATTGGGGCGATTTCCCTACTCGTAGACTAATTCGGGAAACTGGTTCCGGAAAATGAGCCAATACAAGCGAACGATTAAGTCGTCGATACGGTTATGGTTTAGCCCATTCTCGTTGACAAGCTGAACATAGTAGGCTGCCCCAAAGTCCTGCATGAAATCGGGCATCGGCATGTTATCAAGTCCAGCAACAACGACACGCCCGTTCCGCAGGCCTGATAGAGTCTCCGCCTCAACCCACCTGCTTTCCGAGGCACGTCGTCCCCAGAAGACAACAACGTATCCGCCCCGCTCTATGGTTGAGCTAATACCCGTAGATATTTCCAATGCCCACTCACTGCCTGGGCGAATCGCTTTTGTATCAATCCACACATCAAAGTACCGCTGTTCCCGCATCATGCTCAAAATCGGCATGACACGGTCCTTTTCCTTCTGCGTGTAGCTTGGGAATACGGCAAGGTCAAGCGGCGGGGCCTGATGCAGAAAGATGCTGTCACGGGAGGGCACGTAAGCATAGACTGGTTTCGTACTTCGCAAGGCATAATCGCGCTCAAACGCAACCCAGAAGGACCGAGCTGAGAAACCTTCGTTCACGTAAATCATGCCGTCGCAGGTGAGAATCGACCCGATGAGCGCATCGCTCACGAATTGCAGAGGCGACACGTTTATTGGGGGGAAGACAAACGGCTCAACTTCGCCCGGCAACAGCGTCAGCAAATGGTCCCTCACACCCGCATCTCTGTACGAATGCGAGATGAAATACTTGCCGGGTTTCATATGACCCGTTGCCATGAAGTCGGCTCCCTACTTTCGTCATGCAGTGCTCTGAGAACTCTGGGTGCGCGTGCCCCCGGTCATCGCCTCCACTGGCCCGCCTGCAAGCGGCGCTCGCGCTCACGCCAGTCCGGGATGTGCATCGCTATCGACACGCGCCAGCCCGCGCGATGGTCGGGGAATTTCAGATGCAGCAGCTCGTGCACGATGACGTACTCCACCAGGTCATCCGGCAGTTGGAGCAGCTCATCCGCCAGAGTCAGCGTACCAGCGGTGGAGATGGAACCCCATTTGTTCCGCATGGCCCGTATCTGGGTGCGCGACACGGCCACACCGAGCCGCTCCGCCCATGCAGCGACCATTTCGTGGGCTGTACCCGGCGGCATCGGCTGCGCGCGGCGCTCCGGCTCGGGCAGGGACTTGAGCGAGTCGTCGATGAACTGCCGCACCGCCGGGTCATCCTCGTCTAGATGATTGGGAATGAGCGCCACCGGCCCGGACGGCGTCAGCTTGAAGACCAGGCTCTTGCGCCGCTGCTTGCGAATCCGCACGTCCATCACAACACTATCCGGTGCATCGCCAACACGTTATCGACCACCTCATCCGCCTTCTGGGCGTTGAAGGGCTGGATGAAGGGCAGCACCCGCTTGTAGATTTCCCGGCGGACGACGGCCTGCAGCTTGGTGTTGTGTCGCCAACCGTCATTCTCGCGCAGGTAGCCGGACAGCTCCTCGGCCAGCCCATCGACAACCTGCTCGTCCGGCGTGCTCAACTGACCGGCGCGCAGCACCATCCTCAGCGAGAACGCCAGATTGTCCAGCGGACTGCGGGCACGCTCCTCTTCGGACTCCGCAACCTGCTCGGTCTTGGCCTGCAGCTCGGCCAGCGCCGTCTCGGTGCTGATGCGCCGCTCGTGCAGCTGCCGGATGATTTCCTCGACCTCGTCGCCGATTTTCAGCAGGTGCGGCTGCGTTTCAGCGAGTTGCTGGATGTGCGTGATGAGACTGCGGTGCAGGTTGATGACCTTGACCTGGTTGGGCATGTCATCGGCGGCAATCACGTCCGCGATGTGGCGGTTGATGGGATACAGCGGCAGCGGCTCAGCCACCGGCCCCGACGCAACATGCTCGCGGATGAGGTGGTCGGTCCGCTTGAGCAGGTCGCGCTCCAGGCGCTGCTGCCTGGCCTTCGGGTCGAAGGTGTTATACGCCACCAGGTAGATGTCGGTTAGCAGCGCGTAATCGTCGATGTAGGGGCGCAGGAAGGCATCCGGCGCGAGGATTTCATAGGCCACCTGCAGCTCCCGGAACAGCTTGAAGAACGCCTCCCGGACCTCCGGCTCGAAGAAGTGCTCGATGATGCGCTCCACGCGCCCCTCCGCCCGGTCAGGCTCCACCGGCGCGACGGCCCGCTGAGTCTGGTCGAGCAGGTCGGCGAAGTGCCGCTTGAGCATCTCCAGGTCAATCAGCCCGCGCGTGATGCTCGCCTGGTCGAACGACAGGGCGCGCTGCAGGTTGTCGAACACGCCGATGTAGTCCACCACCAGACCGGCCTGCTTCTGCTCGGTGTAGGGCCGGTTGATGCGCGCGATGGCCTGCAGCAGGGTGTGGTCCTTCAGCGGCTTGTCGAGATACATGCAATACGCCACCGGCGCGTCGAACCCGGTCAGCAGCTTCTCGGTCACGATGAGCAGCCTGGGCACCTTGTCCGGGTCGCGGAAGGCTTTGCGGACCCGCTTCTCCTCCTCCTCGTCCAGGTAATGCGCCCGCATGAAGGCATCGTCTTTTTTCGGATTCGCCGAGTAGACCACGACGCTCCACTCCGGCGGCAGGTACTGGTCCAGCGCTTGCTTGTACAGCGCGCACGCTTCGCGGTCCGGTGTGACGACCATCGCCTTGAAGCCCAGCGGCCCGACGTGCTCGGTGAAATGCCGGGCGATGTGCGCCGCAATCGCGTTCACCCGTGCCGGCGCCTTGAGCACCGCCAGCAGCTTGTCGGACTTCTGCAGGATGCGGCTCAGCGCCTCCTGGGTGGCCGCGCCCTCTTCCTCCACCTCGACCAGGAACGCCGCGAGCATCCCGTCGAATTCGGCCTCAAGCCCCGGCTTGTCCACCCAGATGTCGGTGGGCGCGAGGGTGTAGTACAGCGGGACGGTCGTCTTGTCCTCGATGCTCTCGTTGATGCTGTACTTGTCGTGATACCCTTCCGGGTCGTGCCTGCCGAACAGCTCGAAGGTGCCCTTGCCGACCTTGCCGCGGTCGATGGGCGTGCCGGTGAAGCCGAACTGGAACGCATTCGGCAGCGCGGCGCGCATGTAGATGCCCAGGTCGCCCTCCTGCGAGCGGTGCGCCTCGTCAATCAGGGCCACGACGTTGCGCCGCTGGCACACGTCGGGCGGCATGTAATCGAACTTGTGGATGGTCGTCACGATGAGACCGCGATAGTCGTCACGCAGGAGTTTCTGCAGGTGAGTCTTGCTCTCAGCGCGGACCACCGCCGGGAAGCCGAACGCCTCCAGGTTCTGGAGCATCTGGCTCTCTAGCTCCAGCCGGTCCACCACGATGAGCAGCGTCGGATTCGCCATCTCCGGCTGGCGGCGCAGCAGGTGAGCCGCGACAATCATCGTCAGCGTCTTGCCGCTGCCCTGGGTGTGCCACTCCAGCCCGGCATCCGGCGCACTGGGGTCGGACTGCCCGGCCAGCACGCGCGCTACGATTTTCTCCACCGTGCGCATCTGGTGCGGGCGCAGCAGGAACTTGTTCACCGCGTCGTCGATGCGGTAGAAGAGGGTGTAATCGCGCAGCAAGCGCAGCACCATCTCCCAGTCGAAGAACGACGTGGCGAGCCGTTCCAGCCCGTGCGCCTGGCCGTCCACCTTCCAGGTATAGAACGCGTTGACGCTGGGGTTCCACGTCGCGCCGTATTCGAGCTGGCGCGCGCAGATGGCGAACGGGATGGGGTACTTGACGAACTCCGGGATGATGCCGGTGTAGTAGGCCACGTCGTCGAACCCGGTCCGGCCAGGGTCCTCCAGCTTGGGCGACTTGTTCTCGACCAGGACCACCGGCAGCCCGTTGACGAACAGCACCAGGTCCAGCCGCCCGGTGTCGCGGTCCACGAAGCGCATTTCTTCGGTGAAGTGGAAGGTGTTGCGCTCCGGGTGCTCGTAATCGACCAGCGTCACGTTGAATTCGCGCTGCAGCGCCGGGTCGTAGACCGTCCAGCGCCCGCGCAGCGCGGCGAGGAACTGCTCGTTGCCCTCCAGGCTGGCCGGGAGCAGGCGCAGGCGGCGCTCGACCTCGCCCACCCGCCCATCGCCCGCCACCCAGCCGTTGAGCGCGGCGAGCTGGTCGCGCAGCACATCCACCAGGAAGGGCTGCGTCTCGTCGTCCTCGCGCCACCTGGGCAGGTCATTCTGGCCGATGAACGTCCAGCCGATGCCCGTCAGGTAGTTGATGAGCTGGTCCTGGACGTCGCGCTTTTCGGTGATGCGGGTCATGGCGATTCCTTGCTTTTGTGAGTTCCTATTCCGCTAAATGGGTATAGCTGAGAACTCGAATACTGCGTGCTATCGATTGGACGGGGCGGCGGCTTAGAAGAACCCGGGCTCGTTTCGCACCACGGTCATAATGGTGTCGCTGCCCAGCCAGGATGGTCAAATCTAGCTCCACCGGGTCGGAATAGCCAGGGAATACTTCATCCACATGCGCCGATGCCCGGCCTGTAACCGCGTTAGCATCCGCCAAACATGCTGCCAGTTCAGCATTAGGCTGTCCGTCCGTTTTGAATGGATGGTGCCGGTGGTCGAGCAAATAAGTCAGCTCCAAGGTGACCAGTGTGCCGCGCCCGATGATGACAAAATCCGCTCGGTGAGTATCAAATCCAATGTGCAGTGTCTCCAACGCCGATAACCAGCGAGACTTCAATTCAGCTTCGCGAGACATCAAATCCATAGAATTGAACTGCGTGGGCCACAGCCTTGCACAGAGAAAATCCCCATGGTCATGGAGAAACGCCTTGACGGCTTCGTGTGAATCCTGTTCCAACAGGTTGCGAAAACGCTGTTTTGTGCCCTTTGGCAGATGGTTCACCAGAGCAACCAACGCGTCCGCCCGATTTTCATCAGGCGTGAGGGTCACGTGTTGCAGCGTGTGCCAGCGCACCGGCAGTTTGACCTGTTCAATCAAGACCGGGATGACCGTTTTTTTGTTGGTGAGTGCCCATTCCACCTCCGCCCGGACGTATTCAGATGCAATGCTGGTCTGCGACGCCACGACAATGACGTGGGTTGCTGTTTCCAATGCGTTCTCTATCGCTGTGTTCCATTCTTCACCGGGTTTGATGTCTTTGAACGACGCCCACGCATCAATTCCATGCTGAGACAATTCGGCGCAGAGCTTAGCGACTGCCTCCTTGTCCTGGCTGGCATGGCTCACGAAAACGCGGGTCATGTGAGCACCCCCTCGTCGCCCAGCAGGCGGACCTGCCCGGTCATCAACTGGTGCAGCGTGGCCTTGAAGAGGTCTTGCAGGGCGACCTTGCGGTCTTCCTCAGCCGCGATTTTGGCTTCCACCGCCTCTAGCTGCTGCACTATATCAGCCTGTTCATCAACTGGCGGCAAGCCAACCAACAACTGGTGAACGTGATTTCTATTAATGCCGGGTATGCTGGTTTTGTCGTTTAGGCTGCTTAAATTTACGGTGGTGAGAAGGTAGGAGACAAATTTCTGGTTGTTTCCGTTGAATTCACGCACCCACAACGTGGTGTTGAGGGGCCAAAAATCATCCTCGATATAAAACACCTCGCCTATTGTGCCATAGCGTCCAGTAACGACGCCGGGGCCTTGCACTTTGGCCTCAACGTGGCTCCCTGAAACGCCTGATGAGGAAACTATGGGAATAGTGCCAGTTGTTCGTTGCTGTTTGGGAAGGTCAAAACCACGTTGAAGCGTAATAACCTTTCCCAGAGGGAGCACTTTCCAATGAGCCGGTATCTCCCCAATCTCCGTCTCTTTCGTCTCGGCTGGGACGGGACCGGGGCCGTAGATGAAGAGCCGCTGCATCAGGCTGCGCTTGAAGGCGCGCGCCTCGGCGATGACGTCCTCCTGGGCGGCGATGGCCTCCTGGATGGCGTTCAGCACGGCGGCGATGCGTCGCTGTTCGGGCAGGGGCGGTAGGGGGATTTCGATGTTCTTCATCGTCCCCTGTGTCAGCTTCCCACGCGTTGACCCGCTCACGTAGCCTGTGAGGTCAAGGAAGTTCAGAATACTCATCAAATACAAGTTTGATGTCAGTTCGGGATAGCCTTTGATAATATGAGCGTGATTGTTGACCCAGAACTTACCATTCATCACATATGCTGAGCTATCGAATGGTCCCCAGTAACCACCATCCTCTGCCAAAAGAACGTATTCGCCGTCAAAAAGAAAGTCATTGACATAATCGACAATCCCATTCGCGCCGCAGTAGGGATATTCACCCTGCATCGCCTGACGTTCCTTTGAATTGAGCGGAATTCGCGACTTGTCATGCACGGTAATAATGTCGCCCAGCCGCGTCACATCCCAATCCGCCGGAATCAGCCCGACCTCGGTCTCCTTGAAGTGGTTGTCCAGATGAATACCCATCTCAGCGTATGTACGTTCTTAGTTGCCGCTCAAGCCGCGCTACGGCATCGTCAACACTTTTGTTAAGTTCGTCAGGCTCATCTGAACACAATAACTTCCTTGACTGCTCATATAAATTCACATCATCGGCGTCAATATTGTTGTCTGGAGGATGCCTGGACATTCGCATTTGGCTCCTGACGTAGTCACCCAACGCTTTCTTTAGAACAAGGAGTACTTCCTGAAACGGTTTTGCAAGCGTTGAGATATCCTCTCCAGTTATGATTTCGGCCTCCCACACTACCTGCTCAATTTCAATGTAAATTTGCCAAGATGGAGCAAGCTTGGCGATTCGTGCATAATGCTCATCAAATATCTCGGCAATTTCGGGAGTATCGTCCTTGTTTCTTTCTCGACTTTCATATTCGTAGGAGGAAATGTGGGAGCTCCGTGATTTGCTGAATGCCACGCGAAACTTCCGCGCCAGTAGTAGAAGTTTGTGGACAACCTCATAGCGTCTTTGTCCAATCATCTGTCGCCGCCACGTTTGTAGACCATATAAAGCAATGAAAGCCACGGCAACAGCGGACATGCTCTGGACAATTGTACTGATTGCCTCAATTAGGTTTTTGGTGTCGTTCGATATCAAAGCATGTCCTCCCCATTTCGCTACTCAGAGAAGCCCAACCGCGCCAGCACGGTGTCCAGCTTTGCGTCCGCCTCACGGCGCACCTCCTCAGCCTCACGCAGCCGCACCACCGCCTCCTCCAACGGCAGCGGCGGCTCGGCGTCGTTGCTGCTGACGTAGCGGCTGGGGCTGAGGTTGTAGTCGTTACGCGTAACGTCCGCCCGGCTCACGATGGCGCTGACGTGCTCCTCGGCGCGCCAGTCCAGCACCAGGTCCGCGATTTGGGCGACCTGCTCGTCGGTCATGACGTTCTTGGGGCGGCCCTTCTCGCAGAACTTGCTGGCGTTCACCAGCAGAATCTCACCCGCGTGCTCGCGCGGGTGGGCCGCGTCCACCTTGCGCATGACCATGATGATGCCCGGCGCGCTGGTGTTGAAGAACAGGTTATCCGGCAGCAGAATCACCGCCTCCACCGCGTCGGCCTCCACGAACGCCTTGCGGATGTCGCGCTCCTTGTTGCGGCCCTTGTTGCCGCTGCCCCGGCTGGCCGCGCCGGTATCGACCACGACGGCCATCCGCCCACCCGGCTCCAGGCTGGCATACATGTGCTGAATCCAACCCCAGTCGGCGGAGCTGGCGGGCGGTGTGCCCCAGCCGAACCGCTCGAACCCGTCGTTTTCGTACACCTCGGTGGGGATAGTCTGGTTCCACATGGGATTGGCCGCCAGCTTCGGGAAGCGCTTCAGGCTGCCGTCCGCGTTGAGGAACAGCGGGTTCTTCATGGTGTTGCCCTGGCGGATGTCGGCGTCCATGTCGTGGATGAAGGCGTTCATCTTGGCCGCCGCCACGTTGTCGCCCTGAATTTCCTGCCCGCAGGGCGTGAGCGGGTGAGGGTCATCTTCGGGCGTCAGGGCGCGGGGCGACTTGCCGAGCTGCGCCGCCAGCTTCTCGCGGTGCCGCAAGCGCGCCTTAATCAGCAGCCCGCCGGAGCCTGCCGCCGGGTCGTAGACGGTCTCGCTGGGCTGCGGGTCCAGGATGCGCGCGATGAGAAAGCCCACCTCGGTGGGGGTGAAGAACTCGCCCGCGCTGCTGCCGCGCTCGGCGAACTTGCGGATGAGGTACTCGTAGGCGCGGCCCAGGATGTCCGGCTGCACATCGTCCAGGCCCAGCCGGTGCTCGCCCAGGATGCCGATGAGCGTGGCGAGGATGTCATCATCCAGGATGCGGTTGCCCGCGTCGGTGGCGTTGAAGTCCTGGCGGTTGATGACGCCGTCCAGCTTCGGATTCTCGCGGGCGATGGCGCGCAGGCTGTCGGTGAGCAGCTCGCCGAGGCCGGTGGTGGCTCTGCGCACTCTGGTCCAGCGGGCGTCCGCGGGGATGTAGAAGCGGATGACGTCGCGGTCCTGGGCAACCAGCGCCTCGGCGTTTTCCAGGCTGAGGGAGAGGTCGGTCGCCAGGCGGGTCAGTTCGTCGGTGTACACGTCGTCGAGCCGCTTGTAGAACACCAGCGGCAGGATGTAGTCCTTGTAGCGCGCCGCGTCCACCTCCCCACGGATGGAGCACGCCGCTCGCCACAGCCAGTTTTCAAGGGTTGAGAGGTCCATAAGATAGACTGATGCCTTCCGAGAAGTGAAACAGCGTCAACTAAAACGGTGAAGCCGGGCTGCATGGGTTTTCGAATGAAGTTATTGTACCGCGACCGCATGCAGGGCTTCATTAGCCCGGTCAAATATTGCCCGATAAAACTGGCCCATTGCGTCGATAGCCCATATGCGTAGCTGGACGAGCTGTTCATCAGAATCTGATATGGTGCCGTCGGTGTAGAGTGCGATACGGGAGGCGCGTTTCTTTTCCAGACGTTCCCAACTCAGTTCCTCTCCAATCTGGCTTTCAATTTCGCTTCTCTGGCTATGCAGAGTGTCGAAAACCTTTTTGTTCTGCTCTTGGTCAGTGGTGTCAATGTACAACTCAACCCGGAAGCGTTTGTTCTGGGTAAAAGCGAAGCCAAGTATCGCCAGCTGCTTGCCGTCCTTTGGTAGCCCCATGATGGCTATCCAGTTTTGGCCGGCGGGTGAGACATCTCGGACCGGCACTTCGGCCTGCCTTCGGATATCGGCCAGTAGAGCGCTGAAGAAATCGATGTATGCCCGCTCACGTTCTTTGTTTCGTGCAAAGGTTATGGCTTGTTCCGACATATTTGCAGTCGATACCCGCCAACCGGCATCAAGCCACTGCTTCGACTGTACATGACTGACAGAATCGTTGGCCCACCAACTGCGGTGCTGAGCCGATGGTGGCAACTCGTAGTCGATGATTTCTTCAATCTGATTGAACGACAAACGCAATTTGTCCACTTTGATGGGCTGACTCTGTAGATAGAGCGCCAACCTCGCATATCGGCTATCGCGGTCGGACAGCTCTTCGTCCATAGGAACAAGCTCGGTTTCGTGCTCTTCTTCCGTTCCTTCCACGGTAGTGACTGCTTCCGGCTCCGGCCAGCTTGGAGGGTTTTGTTCAAGCCACCGCAAACAGAACTTCAACTGCTCACGCTGCGTCCGGGTAATCTCAGTCCGGAAATGAGCCAGGGCATTGCGCGTATCGCGTACATCGTCGAGCAGTTTGCGAATGGCCTTGTCGTCCACGCTAAAGCTTGTTTTGTAATCCGACCAGATACTTCTGTGGAGCAGCAGTTCGGTGTACTGGTAAAGCGTGAGGTCGTCAAGCGAGCGACCCGTTCGGAGCAGTGATGAACAAGCCTCATTTATCCATCGGGAATTGGGTTTATGCCCATCCCAGTAGCGCACATACCGGCTGATAGCTTCTCGTGCGCCACTGAGAGCCTGCGCATTGCTTACTTCGTCAATTGCCGTCTGAAGCGCTTCCTGGTCCGTTTCTCCAGTTCGTTCGTCGGTGAACGCTGCACTGATATGCTCTCGAAGCGCGCTCTCGATATCGTCTACCAGCATCATGTCTTCGGCCCGTCTCCGGAAATACGCGGTGGTGTCATGACTGGTGACGATACCTACCAGACGCTCCTCGGCATCAACGATGAGCACAGCCGGCTGGACGTTGAGCTGTTCGAGTAAGTCGAAGATGTTATCATCCAATGAATACGTCCGGACGGGTTCCGATACATCCCGCACTCTCAGATGCGCAATGGTGACGCCGAAGTTACTGAGACCACGCAGAATCCCATCGCTGGTGATGAGGCCAGTAGGCCGCCTTTCGTCACTTATAACAGGCAACTGGCTAAAATCGTTCTCAATCATTAATGCCAGTGCTGTGTTCACCGGCGCATCAGCTAACACCGAAACCGGCTCTTGACGTCCCTCAATCAAGTCTTGAGCGGTGAAAGGCATACATCCTCCTGGTAAAAATGACCTCGTAATCAGATATAGAGTCGAGCAAATCTCAGGCCGAAAAGTAAGTCAGAACAGAGTCCAGTAATCATATTAGGTTAGTGGGCCAAGGTATGCAAATCAATGACAGATTGTATTCCGCATAGGGTATCTGATTCATCAAGTGCTTCGAAGAGACACAGGTTCGTCTCACGGTCAACCAGGGACTGTGCTCGTTACCCGAACTGAGGATGGGACAGACCTCGAAACACTTCTGCAGAACGCCATCGACGTTTCTCAGTCAAATGACCGACCGCAGTTCATACATTTTGAAGCGTCGGCTCTCACCAACGCGCCACAATAGCGGCATTGCTTTCCCAGGATAAACTGTCCGTCGTTGATTTCGGAGTTAGCTGCCCTGGTATAGGACCGCCTCACGCTTCGTCTATCTGGGAACCCCTCAGACACAAACCCGCTCGAGTCGATATCATCCGATAGCTGTTTTTGGCGCGATGTGTCAACTCTTCCCTTAGCGTGCGCGTGCGGTTGTCTTCGGCGATTCAAACCTTGAAGCGTCTCAATGCCCCAGGACGGTAAGGGCCGGAGTCCCTTGCGCTTAGTTTTCTTTTTCTTCTTTTTCCACCACATGTGAACCTCTCCACCAAGTGGCAGCAAGAACTCTCGTGAAGTTAGAATACGCCTCAGTAGTACAGCGGCCAACGACCCTCAGTGTACCATTCCCCTGTTGGCTGTCTTGTTCTCTTCGACTGCCCGATGTCACAATCTCGGTGTGATTCATATGAGCCCCTTCCAAAAGCGCGTGATGCGAGCCGTCTCTCCTTCGGAAACAAGCGCACCGCGTAACTGGACGGGCATCACCATAGTCGGTGAACGGAAAAGCATGCTGCCACGCCCGTGTAGCTTCTCTGCGCCAGTCTGTCCAAGAATGATGCGCGAGTCCGCTGAGGATGTCACGGCGAATGAGATGCGCGCTGGGAAACCAGCCTTGACCCGACCTGGCAATACATCCACACTCGGTCGTTGTGCGCCAATTACCAGGTGAATACCTGTCGGACGGGCACGCCACACTAGATTGGCAAACAGCGGCATGAGTTCGTCCGACGCATCCCACATGAGCCCGGCCAGTTCATCGACCACGACCACATAATATGGCATTCTACGCTGACCTGGGCTGACCTTGTGGTTGTAATCCAGGATGCTGCGGGCACGGACCGCAGCGAGCGCACGACAGCGCTCGTCCATCTCGCGCTGGACCCATTGCAACGCGCCAATCACGCGCTCCGGACTGACAATAACCGGCGCGACCAAGTGCGGGATGCCGTTGTAACGGGTCAATTCGACCCCTTTGGTGTCTACCATGATGAACTGTACGTCATCAGGTGTGTATTGGAGCAACAGACACGCGATAATGGACTGCAAACACACCGTCTTGCCGGAGCCCGTAGTCCCGCCAATCAGCAGATGCGGCAGGCCCGCGAGGTCGGCGACAATCATGGTGCCGTCAGCAGCTTTCCCAAGCGCGATACGCAGTTGTGAGTCGATGCGCGCAAATTCTGGTGATGCCATGATGTCACATAGGCGAACGGGCTCATCTTCGTCGCTTCCACCTTGGTGATGCGCTGCGTCTCCACACTCCAAGAGCTTGCGGAAATCGGGCAATTCGAATGTCGGCGCGTCATGCGACAGCGGACCGCCCAACGAATTTCGTTTCGCGAATAGCAGGACTGAACCATCCTCGGCCGAGGTCCAGGAAGGCAAATCCCTGAGTCCCTGATGCTTGATTTTGCCCTTAGGCTTGGCTTTCTTCTTTTTTCTCCACACCGTACGCTCCTCATGGTGTGGTGCGCGGCGTATAACGGTTGGCTGACCGAACAATAGACAAGGGGCGCAGATATACCGCTGCTGTCAACCTAACACGCTGACTTCTCGATAAGGGGACAGCCAAATCGCCACGACACCACAGCCCATGCTCAGCATATCATAGAAACGGGGAGGACTGGCCAAGGCAACCACCAGGCTAAACGCCCCTGCAATCGTGACCAGAGCCAGAATGGGCAAAACTTGCGCACCATGGTCAAGGCTGGTGCAGCGATTAAATCCAAATCTTACGTTGATGAATCACGCCATTCCCTCGTTGGCTATCTTGCTCTCTTCCACATACCGGCGCGGCATCGCCAGACTGGACCAGCCGCCCGCTTCCTGGAGCCGCAGCACATCGA
>ENA-OSEO01003363-OSEO01003363.1-sediment-metagenome-genome-assembly--contig:-NODE-3363-length-19168-cov-4.401131_pt1 | contig 19168 bp, 13 predicted proteins | sample MGYA00237883_ERZ534232 | MGnify/ENA metagenome assembly ERZ534232
AGGGGCGCACCCTGGCACTTCAGAGGAAGGCCGAGGTCTCCATCCCTCCAATCACCCACAAATCATTCAAGAGAGCCCAAATTCTTTTGCCGTCGTCATTTCTCGACCTCCTTCCCCGTCCGCCTGGATACAGGCATTCTAACGAAAACGCCCTCTCGAATCCACCACAACCTGTTCATCATCCGGTTCGCGCCACGGGTTCCCAGGCCCGGACGCCGCAGGCGAGGGGGCCATCTCATTGCCCCGGCGACTTGCTGGCTTCTACCGTGCCGCCGTAGGCCCCCAGGTTGATCCGCTCGCCGTTCGGCGCCGGCTCCTCGCCGACGGGACTGTCCGGATCGCCTGCGTCAATGCAGGGACTGGTGACGGTGTCCGTGATCCAGCGTTCGCCGATTGGGTCCCACCGCCCCCCTCGGGACCTCAGATGGAAGTCGCCACCATCGGGATTGGCAAAGAGAGGGTCTGCATTGATATTGCCTTGGCCCGGCCAGCCCCCTTGCACGTCGCAGTAGGAGATCGATACTCCGCCCGCGATCTGAGCCGGCGTGCTGCCCCAGAAGATGCAGTTCGTCGCTGTTGCCCCCAGACTCCCCTGCGCATAAAGAGCCCCCCCGGGATTCTTCGCACGGTTACCAGCGAACGTGCAGTGGGCGACGGCGACCTGCGATTGGTCTGCCAGGACGGTCATCCCACCGCCGTATCGTCCGGCGTCGTTACCGCGGAAGATGCAATTGGCGAACGCGGGCGCGCAATCATGCTTGTTGCACACTGCACCGCCATCCCGAACTGCGTGATTGGTCTCAAAGAGACAGGACTCGATTCTGGCCGTGCCTCCGAAGTTGTACAGTGCCCCGCCAAACATGCTCGAATTATCCAGGAAGGTGCACTGCACGACTTCGGGTAATGACGAGCGGTCGAGATAGACCCCGCCCCCATACTCAGACGCTGTGTTTCTCACGAATGCACAACCGAAAATTCTGACCATCCTGTTACCCGACTGCACATGAATGGCCCCGCCGTACCTGACAGCGGAGTTTGCCTCAAAACTGCACAAGCCGATGGTGGCGGTGCCATAGGCCCCTATCGCACCGCCCGTGAAGCCCGAGTTGTTCGTGAACGTACAATTTGAGATATCGGCGGAGGATGGGCCATCAACGTAGATTGCTCCGCCTGCCTGCTCCGTCGCGTTTGCGACGAACGCGCAGTCACGGAGTATCAGCGAGGAGCCAGTACACCGGATGCCGCCGCCGTGGGGGCCGGCGCCATTCCGCAGCGTGAAGCCGGAAACGATACCATCTGCGAAGCCGCCAAGGGAGATACACGAGGTCTCCCCCTTGCCGTCGATGATGGTCAGATCCGGTCCGGCTCCAACGAGTTGGAGACCCGCGTTGTCCGCGCCGAGGCTCATGTTCTCCTCATAGACTCCTGCCGAGACGGTGACAATGCTCGACCCCAAACTGGGGTACTTCGTCAGGAGAGCCTGAATGTGGCGCATCGGTCGCGCGGGCCTGTGGCCATCGTTATGGTCGTCGCCGGGCCCGATGCCGTTCTCCGGGATCTCATCGTTGACATAATAAGTGCGCGTCAACATATAACCTTTACACCCTCTTTCGTCTGGGCTGAATGAGGTAGTTCCATTCCCCGTGAAAGGAATGCGGCGTGAGATGGAGAGAGGCGTATTCCTTGTCAGTCACTTTGCGACCGATGGGATACCGTCGACGGTCCAAGCGACACGTCACACGCAACCCTTTGGCCGTGGTCGTGTGGGCAATCAACCGAACCACCGTTTCGTAATCCCGCAGGGGTTCGCCACGCCAATTCGACGAGATGAACGAAAACAGGCGATGCTCCACCTTGTTCCACTTGCTCGTGCCCGGCGGAAAATGGCATACGTGGAGCGACAGACCGGTCTCATCCGCCAGCCTCTGTAATTCCACCTTCCAGGTCCGACGACGATAGCCGTTGCTGCCGCCGCCATCGGCGGTGATGAGCAACGGCCGCGAGTGGCCCTAGAGACGTCGGCCTTCCGCCCGCCACCACCCTCGAATGGAGGCCACGGCGAACGCACTGGTATCATGATCGGTGCCGACATTCACAAAGCCGGTGTTTCGACCCAGATCGTAAATCCCATACGGGTAGGCACGAGGGACGGAGGGATCGGGAAAATCGTGCCCGTTGACCTGGACGGGGGTCTTCGTCTTCCGCCATTTCTGGCCTTGGTTCTCGTAGTTGCCGATGAGTTTCTTCTTGGTGTCGACGGAGATCACGGGGCGATGGGCGGCCACCGCACGACGCACCTGATCATTGATGTACTGGAATTGAGCGTCGCGGTCCGGGTGGTCCTCACCCTCTTCGGTCTTTCGATTCCCTTGCAGACTGTAATCCATGCTGCGTAAGATCTGGGCCACCTTCTCAGGACTGACGGGATGATCCTGAGCCGAGAGTTCCTGGGCCAGAAGACGCGTGCTCTTGCACGTCCAGCGCAGCGGGGATTCAGGATCGCCGCGAGCCAACGGTTCTACCAGAGCTTCCAGAGCCTGGGGCAGTAATGGATCCACGTCCGTCAATTTCGGCCGACCGGCCCCGGGACGACGGATGCGTCCGGCGGCAATCGGCTCGGCACGGAGCTCCTGGATCCCCTGGGTGATCGTGACACGAGAAAGGCCGCAGGCCCGACTGACCCTGGAAATGCCGCCATAGCCAAGATCCAATGCCTCGCTCGCCGCGACCATGCGACGGGCTCGCTCCTTGAGATGAGGCCAGATTAATGAAAACTTATCCCTAAGGTCAACCTCCTTGTCCATGGGGAGATAGAATATCGCTCAACGGTGACTTGTCAAGCTAATACATTGACGGCCACTTAGCGAGCATCCAGGCCAATTGGAATTGTGCGCGGACGTGCCCCAGTCGCGTGGCTTTCTCATAGCTTTGCGCGGAGCTGGTGTACTGCTCTGCGCCGTCTTGCATCAACCCATGCTTGTACAAGGCCTCAGGATCGTTAGAAAGGGAGGCACCGGCGCGACCAAATCTCAAGAGTGTCTTTGCGAGAAGCTTCTTGAACATGGTTTGTGTTTCCTCGCGACGTAATCGGTACAGACGTTGACATCAGTGGCATACGCGAACGAACCGTGCGCACTAACCTGAAAAAGTCGCTAACACCCAAAACCCAAGCCAGATGATCGAGCAGCTGGTAAAGACGATTCCCGCCGTTCCAAGGTCGCCCTGTGCAAAGAAGTCCATCCGTTGAAGGCTCCGGGGGTAGTCCAGCCAAAAATCCGGTGACTCGCCAATGTCTCGGATGCGCTCTCGGGGGTCTCCGAATCTGTTCGCGATTGCCTGAACCCGGCGTTTCCATTTCCTTTTCATCCACCTGGAGACTGCGAACCACAATATGCCCCCAATCAGCAGCAAATTGTGGCAAGGCGCTTTCCACAGCTCTGGCAGAAAGAACAATGCCGCAGTCGCGACACACAATACAAGTGCGAACAACGTGAACATGGCCTTGGCCCCCGTGGCCTAACGTTACGGTTGAGGCTGAGCGGGGCCGCTCGCGGACCCGCGATGGCCTCGAACCGCTTGTTCTGCATTCCTGCGCATGATACTCAGGAATCTCGTGGCACTGATCGGACGGTGCGCGATGAGCTTGCCATCGTAAATGATACTGAACACGCCGTAGGGTGTCGGCAACTCCCTGGAGGCCTTGGCGCTCCCGACGCGAACTACCTTCGGCTCCAGCCCCAACGTCCGGGACGCCGCCGCAATCCTCTCCACCGATTTCGAAACATACGGGCACTGATCGGCAGCCAGGATCGTAAGGCCTTTCCTGTACCTCTTCAGTAATCGTTCCCTGTCGACGATGAAACGAGGATCAGTCGCTGTTGCCTTGAATTTCTTGACGAGCAGCTCGTAGGGAGGGATGCTCTCCACCGGGGTAAAACCGGCCTTGATGAACAGACTGCTTCCGGCCATGAAGCTATCGGAACTTGTGACAACGGCGACCCCTTGGCACTTGCTCTTCCTGGCGTCCCTCAGACAACTGTCCAACAGGAGCATCCCAAGCCCTTTCCCCAAGTGCTTGCGGGTGACCATCAGGCAATGGGTGACAAAGTAACCGTCCGCCTCGACGGGTCTCCACGCCTCATGGCCGAGGGTGTACTCGATCATCCCGATATCGCCGCATTCTCGCGAGCGGAGCACCTTGTACCTCAGGCCTTCCGCATAACGCTCCTTGAGCCAATCTGTCTTGCGACGATGGCCGAGGTTGTTGGCGTTCTTGTTGCCACAGTGGCTGCAACCGCCGATGCTGTCGGCATCGGTGTCGATGATTTCGTAGTCTCTCATCTGAATTACCTTCCTTGCTCGGGACACGTGTCTTATGCACTCCGAACATCGGATTCTCCTTCGCCTACCGGCGTGATGATGGCGCGCCACACCGAGCAAGGCAAGAGGAAAACAGCCCATCCGGTTTGTGCGCTCTTGCATACTTCTGGGGCGGGCCAGTGCCCCACGACCGGGGACGTTGTCCTCGGACCGGGATTCCGGCCTTCGGCCGGGAGTCCACCGCATTGGGGCCTCCAGCATAGGGGATGCTGACGCATACCCATGACCATGCAGACGCGGTCCATCTCATGGTGTCTGTCTTGAGGATTCCTTGCCTGGGGCCGACCTGAGATTGTCCTATCAAGGCGGCACACCGGGGCAGATCGCGCCTTGTCCTCAGTGCTCGTCCCCTGTGGGAAAAAGACGCTGTATTCGGAGATTTTGTTTTACAGCGTACCAACTGCGTGCTATCATATTACAAGACGTGAATGTGGCATCGTGGAAGCGCAGAAAAGGGACGATTGCCCAACCCCTCGCCGCTCAGGGGAACACCAGACAGGAAGCCCGGCGCACGACACTGCCCTGCGGGGTGAGTTGTGCGGAACGAACCCAATTTGCCTCCGGTTGAAATGAGCGTAACCGCGGCAAAGGAAAGGAGTTGGAGAGGGACATGCGCAACATGGGCTCGCAAAAACGAAGCCAATTCCTCGGGCAACGCCGGCGGTTGTTGCCTTCTCCGGTCGGTGCGGGCCATATTGGGTTCGTTTGGCACGATGACTCCTCCCACTCCGGCCCAGACCTGAGGATTGGCTTCGTTTGGCACGCGGAGCGCCGAGCCCCTGTGGCCCTGCCGGGGTGCCGGCCGGACAGGCGGAAGTGGTGCGTGATACGCACCCTACGAACTGGGGATTCCTTGTTTGGGCCCGGCTTGAGGTTGTCCTTTGAAGGCGGTATACTGGGCCGCGTCGCGTCGTTGGCGCAAGAAGACAGGCAATCAGATACTGGAACAGGGGAATGGTCATGGCGAATGAATCTGGATGCAATCGGAATTTGTCGCTCGGTCGTCGTGAGTTTCTTGCCGCCGGGGCGGGTGCTCTGGCCGTGGGGCTCAGTGCCAGCGGTACGGCCCGGGCGGCCGAAGGAGGGGCAGCGCGGATCGTGTCGCCGCCGGCGGGCAAGCGGATCCTGCTGTCGTGCAAGCTCGGCATGCTTCCCAAGGAGATCGAGGGCAAGAAGCTGTCGGTCGTCGATCGTTTGCGGCTGGCGGGCGAGGCGGGGTTCGACGGGGTCGATTTCGACCAGGCGGGCGAGTACACGCCCGAGCAGGCCCGCGACGCGGTGCGGGAGTCCGGCGTCTTCGTCCACAACGCGATCAATCACGCCCACTGGCAGCAGCGTCTCACGAGTGCCAAAGAGGAGGAACGGGCGCAGGGGCGCAAGAACATTGAACACTGCCTCCGTGTCTCGCACGCCGCCGGTGGCAGCGGCGTTCTGATCGTCATCGGCCGGGGCGGCGACGGGCCGGCAGACGAGATCGAAGAACGGGCCCGGCAGGAGATCAAGAAGTTGCTGCCCGTGGCGGGTGCCCTCGGCCAGATGATCCTGATCGAGAACGTGTGGAACCAGATGATGTACGACCACGACAAAGGGCCGGAGCAGACGCCCGAGCGGTTCATCCGGTTCGTGGACAGCTTCAACAGCCCGTGGGTCGGGATGTACTACGACGTGGGGAACCACTGGAAGTACGGCCAGCCGGGCGATTGGATTCGCGCGTTCGGACGACGCTGTGTGAAGATGGACGCCAAGGGCTTCAGCCGGGCCACCAATAAGTGGGCAGACATCACGAGCGAACCGGACGACCTGCCCTGGGCCGACGTCCGCAAGGCCCTCGACGAGGTCGGCTTTGCCGGCTGGGCGACCGCCGAGGTCGGCGGTGGCGACCTCAAGCGCCTGACCATCGTCCGCGAGCAGATGCAGAAAGCGTTCTTAGGATAACGACAGACAAATCCCAAGCTCGAAATCCCAGAACCCAAACAAACTCAGAACACCGGATCTCGGTGGCCGAAACGCTGTCGCTCATCGGAGAGCCCGTTTGGGTCCGTGGCATCGGCTTCTTGCCGATACACCATGGGCTGGAAGCCCATGCCACAGCGAGACGCTGTCGCCGAGTCGGCGGGAGCTGTTTTGGATTTGCGGTCGGGAATTTGTTTGAGATTTGGCGTTTGGTACTTCGTGCTTCCTGCGAAGCAGGTTTGGTGCTTGATGACTGTGCCGCCATCCGATGAAAATGACGGACGGACGTCCCCGACCGGCGACAAGGACGTTTCCGGCGAACCGAACGCCAAGCCGCGCAAGAAGTGGCATGAGCGGACCTCGGTGACCCTGTGCGTGGCAGCCGCCCTCGTCCTCATCGGCCTGGGATTCATTCACGTGATCACCGGGGTGACCTCCTCGTTCGGGCTGCCTTATGATCTTGTCCTGAAGGAATCCTTCGGTTACCGGGAGACCTTCGTCAACGCCCGCAAGATCCAGTCGCTCCCCTACAGCGCCGCCAAGCTCAAGCACCTGGTGGGAATCCGGGCGCTGCAGCGCAGCGGCCATCTGCCTTCCGGCGTCGAGTTCGAGGCGGGCATGATGGCGCGGGAGCAGGAGAATCTGGACGAGTGGCAGGCGGAGTTCCAGGAGATGCTCGGCCAGGCGGAGACATGCTGGCAAAACCGACTGCAAGGATCGTCGCAACCGTCCAATGCAGACCCGGAAAGCGCCCCGGCCTGCAATCAGCGGGGCGTCGAGTTCGCCCGGCAAGGCGACTTCCAGGCAGCCCTCGCCGAGTTCAGCCGGGCCGTCCGACGGGACCCGACCTGCGCCGATGCTTTCCACAACCGAGCCCTAGTCTGTGTCACGATCGGCAACGTGGGCCAAGCCGCCGCCGACCTCGGCCAGGTGATCGAGATGAAACCCGACTTCGTCGAAGGGTATCTCCATCGCGGTCGTCTTTACGTCACGATGAACAACCACGACAAAGCCTTCACGGACTTCAGCAAGGCCGTTCAGATTGATCCGCGATGTGCCGAGGCCTACTTCCGCCGAAGCCTGATTCACTATGCCCGAGGTGATCAGGACAAGGCGTTGGAAGATGTGGACAAGCTTCGCGGCTTCGGTGTATCCGTCCCGGTGGGCTTTCTCCAGGCCCTTCACTCGCCATGACAGATTCTCCATGTTGGGCTGCGGATCGCGGTCGGGAGTTCACAGTCCCAGCCCCGCGCGGTATCGTGTATACACGTGCATCGGCCGATGGGCCGAGTGGCAGGCGCGGAATTGACTCGAGATCGCGATGTTGAAGGGAGATCGATATGCGAAAGGCGCTGGTCATATCCACGGTGCTGGTCGTTGCGTTGATGGGTTCACGCAGGGCGCTGGGACGCTCCGTCGATGTCGAGGTAGTCGTTGAGAAATCGTCCTCGCAACGGGACGCTTCGGGGAAGTGGCCCGTGCTGAAGGAATACGACGAACAGCATCTGGCCAAGATCGCCCTTCCCCTCGGTGGGATCGGGACCGGTACCGTTTCGCTCGGCGGGCGAGGCGATTTGCGGGACTGGGAAATCATGAACCGTCCGGCCAAGGGATTCGTTCCCACACGCGGATCGTTCAGCCCGTTCTTCGCTCTCTTCGTGCAGGACGCCAAGGGCCGGACGCAAACCAAGGCCCTGGAGGGCCCCATCGACCTCTCCGCCTATGAAGCCAGCCACGGCAGCACGGCCGTCAACCACGGCCTGCCGCGGTTCCGCGAGTGCCGCTTCGCGGCGGCATATCCGCTCGGGCAGGTGATGCTGGCCGACCCGGAGATGCCGGTCGAAGTCACGTTGCAGGCGTTCAATCCGATGGTGCCCGCCGACGCGGATCTCAGCGGGATTCCGGTGGCGATCCTGCGATATGTGCTGCGCAACCGAAGCAGTCAGACGCTCCATGTTTCCGTCTGCGGCGTCCTGCCCAACTTCATCGGCCAGGACGGCTCGGGCCAGACCAAGGACTGGAAAGGGGATCTCGTCGCCGCCGGGGGCAAGGCCAACCGCAATACCTATCGCGAGGGCGACTACGTCCACGGCATCTTCATGGACTCCGAAGGGGTCGCCGAGCGCGCCGAGCAATGGGGCACCATCGCGCTGACGACGATGACCCAGGGCGAGATCACGCATCGGGTATCATGGATTCCCGGCGGATGGGGCAGCTCGGGCCTGGATTTCTGGGACGACTTCAGCGCCGACGGCAAGCTCGAGCCGCGCGACCCTGTCAAAGAGGACACGCCGATGGCCTCGCTGGCGGTGCGCGTCGAGTTGCCTCCCAAGCAGGCGGTGCCCGTGGTCTTCCTCCTCACATGGCATTTCCCCAATCGCAAGACCTGGACTCCGAAGGGCAACGAGCAGGACCGGATCGGAAACTACTACACGACACAGTACAAGGACGCGTGGGATGTGGCCGAGAGGACCGCGCCGCTGGTGGGCGTCCTGGAGGACAAGACGCTCCGCTTCGTCCGGGCGTTCTGTGAAAGCGATCTGCCGGAAGTGGTCAAGGAGGCCGCCCTGTTCAACCTCAGCACGTTGCGTTCGCAGACCTGCTTCCGCACGGAGGACGGGCGTTTCTACGGCTTCGAGGGATGCAGCAATCGCGGCGGCTGCTGCCACGGGTCGTGCACGCACGTCTGGAACTACGAGCACGCCAGCCACCTGCTCTATGGTGCTTTAGCCATGATGATGCGCGAGGTGGAATTCGGATACGCCACGAACGAGGAAGGGATGATGAGCTTCCGCGTGAACCTGCCCTTGGAGCGTGCCAAGGAGTTTGGCAAAGCCGCTGCGGACGGACAGATGGGCTGCATCATGAAAATGTACCGCGACTGGCAGCTCTCGGGCGACGACGCGAAACTCAAGACGCTCTGGCCGCACGTGAAGAAGGCGGTCGAGTTCTGCTGGATCCCCGGCGGCTGGGATGCGGACAAAGACGGCGTGATGGAAGGCTGCCAGCACAACACGATGGACGTCGAATACTACGGCCCGAACCCCCAGATGGGCCTCTGGTACCTCGGCGCGCTGCGGGCGGCCGAGGAGATGGCTCGTCATCTCGGCGACGAGGAGTTCGCAGCGACTTGCCGCGACCTCTTCGAGCGAGGTCGCCAATGGACCGACGCCAACCTGTTTAACGGTGAATACTACGAGCACCGGATCCGCCCGCCGGGGGATGAATCGCAGATTGCCGCCAGCCTGCTGGTCGGCATGGGAGCCAAGAACCCGACCAAGCCGGACTATCAGCTCGGCGCGGGCTGCTTAGTGGACCAGCTCGTCGGCCAATACACCGCGCATGTCTGCGGGCTGGGCTACCTCACGGACCCGGAGAACGTCCGGGCCGCGCTTCGCGCCATCCTGAAGTACAACTACCGAGAGAATCTCTACGATCATTTCAACTGCATGAGGAGCTTTGCGCTGGGCGACGAATCCATCCTGCTGATGGCCAGCTATCCCAAGGACCGGCCGGCCAACCCGTTCCCCTATTTCACGGAGGTCATGACCGGCTTCGAGTACGCCGCCGCCATTGGGATGCTGTACGAAGACCAGGTGAAGGAAGGGCTCACCTGCATGCGGAACATCCGCGACCGCTACGACGGCCGGAAGCGCAGCCCCTTCAACGAGGCCGAGTGCGGCCACCACTACGCCCGCGCGATGGCCAGTTGGGCTGCGGTGCCGGCGCTGACGGGATTTCAGTACTCCGGCGTGGAGAAATCGATGATGCTCGCGGCCGCACCGGGGAAGCATTTCTGGTCCAACGGCTACGCCTGGGGGACCTGCTCCCTCAAGCGGTCCGCCGGCCGCATGAACGTGGAGCTATCGGTCCTGCAGGGCAACCTGACGCTCGCGAAGTTCGCTCTGGCCGATTACGGATCGCGTGTCTTCGAGACCCCGGTCCAGATTCAGTCGGGACAGGAGGCTGCTTTCGCCGTTGCACGCAGGAAGTAGGAGAATCATCAGCGAACAAGAACGGCCCAAAGAGGCCGGAGCAAGGCGCCCCGGCTCGGTTCTCTCTCGCCATACTCTCTGCGCCGACCGGCGGCGCATGTTGGCGCCCCGCGCATCATGTCCGTGGCCGGAGAGCGTTCAAGAACCGACCCTTCTGGCCGCGCGCCGTTCCGGGAACAGGTTGGAGTCCCAGCCGTAGGTGTATTGCCTCTCCTGCCGGCCATCTCGACCGTAGACGACGAGCAGACTGTACTCATGACTCTGCGCCAGCTCGCGGCCTCGCAGAATGGCATCGATCTTCGACCGGTGGCTACTGAACACCTGGCCGGTGTTCTCTTGCCGTACGCACCAGCCTCCTCCCTCGCCCGGCATCACGTGGTACGTTACACGTTCCGCCATGTCTGAACCTCCATTCTTATGATGATCAGCGAGCGCCGTCGCTGTGAATCGGTCATTTCATCCGGCATCTGTCGGCGATGTCCACCTCGACTGGGCCGGTTCCCCAAGCACCTCCGTTGATGTCCGGGGCCCCCACGGCCGTGCTCTCATTGTGCCAGCCCGCCGACGGCCGTCAACAGAATTCACGAATCTAATATAGCAGAATTGTGGAGGGCGGATTCTCCCCGGTCGATAATAATATAATGATGACCATGAAAGTACTGGCGATGTCCGCGGCCTTGACTTTGAGTAGCGGCGTTGCTCCCCCGCGTGCCTCGGCTCAGGTCGGCCAGGCGACGGCCCGCGTCAGCGTCCGGGTATTGCCCTGCCTGGCCGTCAGCGGTCCGGTGACCGTTGCCATCGACCTGCAGGATACTCCGGTCGAGTCGTCGCTCTCGAGCCAAGCGCGGTTTTCCGTCCGCTCCAACGTCCCGGAACTGGAGCTACACGTCGCGTGCACCGACCTGTACAAGTCCGGCGATCCGGCGTCGCCATACAGGATTCCCCTGCGCGGGCCCGGCGTCGAGATTACCTGTCCGGAGGGCGGCGCAGGCGACAGCCACCGTGCTCTGGACTGGCTGCCCAACTCATCGGCCGGCGTCCTGCCCGCCGGGTGGACCGGCGCGATCAGTGAAGGCGCCGTTTTCCGCGCTTCTCCCGGAAAGACCTTCCGTCAGGACGTGATCGTGAACGTATCCTGGCACGCGACGGACCCAAGTCTGCCCCGGGGAGAATACCGCGGCATTGTGAGCCTCATTGGCATGGTTCACCCGTAACGCGTCGCAACTGCATTCGAGGCAGACGCCGGACAGAAGCGCCAACCTGGCCGACTCATTTCCTCATCACTGGGGTCCCGTTTGCGTCGCCACCTCCGGGCCGTCGAGGAGGGCCGCGTAAATGTCCCAGTTACCGTTGCGGTTGTCCTGCCAGACCACGATCGCCTGGTCTTCGTCCGGGTACACGTACACCGCCGGGTTCACTTGGTCGGACATCTCCAGATCGGTCACGATGAACTCCTGGCCGGTCACGAGATTGTAGCCGCGGATATCCCAGGTGCCATTGCTGCGATCCTGCCAGACGACAACGTGCTTGTGGATTCTCGGGACCGCGGTCTGCGTGGAACTGCTGATGCCCTCGGGGTTGAAGGGATCGTACAGGTTGTCAACGACCACCCTGCCTGCGTCGTCCGTCTCGCGCCCGACGAGCCAGCCGTCGGAGAGACTGGGGATCTGTTCCGAGCCCAGCGCCATCGTCGTGTAGAACGTGCGCGGGCTGTTCGGGTCGGAGATGTCCGCACCGTGGACGAACGGCTGCGGCAAGTCCGACGCGCTCTCGTGCCAGACCACGAGATTTCCCGAGATGCAGGGAAAGAGCTCATTGACATCGACAACAACAGACACGGCGAAGGCTGCCGGGTTGTCCGCCCCGGTCAGATGCGCCGCAAGAATGTCCCAGTCGGCCGCCCCCGCGAAACGATGCTGCCAGACCGCCACGCCGTTGGATACCCAGGGCAGGACCTCGTCGTCTGCGGAGTTGGAGACTGCAAATCTCGCCATGGCACGTCCCTCGGCCAGTCGCGCGCCGTAGATATCGCCGTCGCCACCCGGGCTGTACTGATGCTGCCAGACGACGTCATTGCCGTCGATGATGGGGAATCGATCGTCATTGGGGAAATCGCCGACGGGAAAGCTCGGCAGCGCCGTCCCGTTCGAGACTTGTGCCCCCAGGATGTCCCAATCGCCATAACGGCTGTTGAACGCCTGCCAGACGACGGTGTCCCCGGAAACGCAGGGATACGTCTCGTCATCCTCCGTCACTGCCACCGGGAAGATCGTCAGTGCCCGGGCCGTCAGGCACAGGCTGAAGATCGCAACCGTGCCTGCAAGAATCGACCATCGACTCGTTCGTCCGCTCCACATGGTATCTCCTTCGCATCCTCCGTGGACTCAGGGGTATTCGCACCCGTTCCTCTGCCTGTATCGTCAAGCCGGACATCCACGCCGCGACGCCGTCTGTCGGCATGTCCGGTTCCCACTCTCTGAATTATAGGCACTCATCCGGGCAATGGCAACGCCGGCCCGAAGTCCGAGAAACACGGCCCCTGGGCCATATTCCGTGGTCTCGACCGGACTTTCCGCTTGGCACCGCCACCGGATTCGATTAGACTATAGTATGCTTAGTCGGCGGCAGACATTGTGCCGTCGGAGAGCCGGTGGGTTGCGGTGGTGTCAGGACAATCGTGGTCTGGGGGGGGCCGCCCGGGTCGGGAAAGTGGATTTGGAGTGTGATGCGCTACCCTGAATGGCGTTTCTGTTGATTCTTCCCTGTACGTATAGACTCCGTTCCATGGCGGACTGTCTCTGCAGCAATGAACATTCGGAGAAGGAGAACTGGCATGTGTAAGAGATTCGCTTTTCTTGTCTTGGCCGTGGGTATCTGCCTCGGTCCCGCGGCCCACGCCGCCAACATCATCTGGGTGGCCGAGGCCACCGATATCAACGGCGACGGAACGCCGGACGACTTCGCCTGGATCCCCTGGCTGGAGGAACTGGGGCATACCGTGGATGTCCAGCGAGGAGCTTGGACCACCCTCGATGCCGCGAAGATCGCGGCGCTCAACGCGGCCGACCTTGTCATCATCAGCCGATGCACCAGCAGCGGCAATTACAACACGGACGCGACGGAGATCAGCCAATGGAGCGGCATCACCGCGCCGATCCTCAACCTGTCGGCGTACTTCGTCCGCAATAGCCGCTGGTTCTGGGTGAACAGCGCCACGGTTAACAATCTCGTCGGCCCGGCGATGGAGATCGTCGCGCCCGAGCACCCCATCTTCGCTGGCATCGGCGCGGGCGGCGCGGTGGTCGACGGCACGACCGGCTCCGGCCAGACCTCGTTCATCGGCACCGTCGATGTGGGCAGTGGCGCGCTGCTCGCCCGGACGGGCGCGAATGCCTGGATCGTCGAGTGGGAGCCCGGCCAGCCCTTCTACGCCGGTTCAAGCCAGACCCCGGCGGGGAAACGCCTGTTGTTCTGTGCCGGGACGCAGGAGGTTTCGCCCACGCCCATCGGAGCCTTCAACCTCACCGAAGACGGCAAACAGATGCTGATCAATGCGATGAACTACCTGATGGGCATCACGACCCAGGTGACCGCCTCGGCGCCCGTTCCGGCTCATGAGGCCACCGATGTCCCGCGCGACGTGGCGCTGCGCTGGACGGCCAGCGAGTTTGCCGTTGCCCATGATGTCTACTTCGGCGCTAGCGCCGACGCCGTGGGCAACGCGGATGCCGCCAACCCGATGGACGTGCTGGTCAGCCCGGGGCAGAGCGAAACCACGTTCGACCCGCCGACCACGCTCGCATTCGGGCAGGTGTACTACTGGCGCGTCGATGAGGTCAACGGAGCGCCGGACTTCGCGGTCTCCAAAGGCGACGTCTGGTCCTTCACTGTCGAGCCGGTTTCGTATCCGATTCAGAACGTCACGGCCGCCGCGTCGAGTTCCAACCCGAACATGGGACCCGAGAACACGGTCAACCAATCGGGCCTGAATGCCGACGACGAGCACTCGACCGAGCCGATGCAGATGTGGCTCAGCGCCCAGGGCGCCGCCCAGCCGACCTGGATACAGTACGAATTCGACGGCGTCTACAAGCTGGACAAGCTGCTCGTGTGGAACTCCAACCAGATGCTCGAATCGATCCTCGGCTTCGGCGCCAAGGACGTGACGGTGGAATACTCCCTTGACGGCACGGAATGGACCACGCTGGGCGATTTCGAATTCGCCCGGGCTCCGGGCGAAGCCACCTACGTCGGCGGCACAGCAGTCGACTTCGCCGGGGCGGTTGCGAAGTACGTCCGGCTCACCATCAACAGCAACTGGGGCGGCATCGTGGCCCAGTACGGCTTGGCCGAGGTCCGGTTCTTCTACCTCCCGATTCTGGCGAGAGAGCCCATGCCTGCGGCCGAGGCGACAAACGTCGAAGTGGACACGGTCCTGAGCTGGCGCGCCGGTCGCGAGGCCGCTTCGCATACCGTGTACTTCGGCACCGACGCGAACGCGGTGGCCGACGGCGCCACCCCCGCCCAGACCGTTGCGGTGAACAGCTTCGACCCCGGTCCTCTCGAGTTCGGGAAGACCTACTTCTGGAAGGTGGTCGAGGTCAACGAAGCGGCGGTTCCGAGTGAGTGGCACGGCGATGTCTGGAGCTTCACGACGCGCGAGTACGCGGTCGTGGACGACATGGAAAGCTACAACGACAACGACAACCGCATCTTCGACGCCTGGATCGACGGCTGGGTCAACAGCACCGGCTCACAGGTCGGCTACGACGTGTCGCCGTTTGCCGAGAAGACCATCGTCCACGGCGGCAAGCAATCGATGCCCTTCCAGTACGACAATACCGAGGCTCCGTTCCACAGCGAAGCCGAGCGTGAGTTCGCCCCGGCCCAGGACTGGACCACCAATGGCGCCGACACACTGAGCCTCTGGGTCCGCGGCTACCCGGCGGCCTTCATCGAGGAGGCTGGCACGATCACCATGAGCGCCGGCGGCCATGACATCTGGGACAACGCCGACGATTTCCGCTATGCCTACAAGACCCTCAGCGGCAACGGCTCGATCCTCGTCAAGGTCGAAAGCCTGGTCAACACCAACGCCTGGGCCAAGGCCGGCCTCATGATCCGCCAGAATCTGGAGGCGGATTCCAAGTTTGTTTACATGATCGTTTCCTACAGCAGCGGCGTCTCCCTGGGTTCGCGCGCCCTGCCGGCGGGCACCTGCACCAGCACCACGCAGGCGGGCATCACGGCGCCGCAGTGGGTCAAACTCACCCGTACGGGCGATGTCTTCACCGCCCAGTACTCCGCGGACGGCACGACCTGGACCGATCTGAAAGCCGCTGACGGGACGGTGGCGTCGACCACGGTGACCATGAGCAACCCGGCGTACATCGGTCTGTGTCTCACCAGCCACGATTCGACCCAAACGACCGTAGCCGTCATGTCCGGCGCGGCGACCACCGGCAATGTGACCGGCAATGCGTGGGAGGTGAAGGCCATCGGCGATGACCCGCAGGTGACCAACAGCGCGGAGAGCCTGTACGTGACCCTTGAGGACAGCGCCGGCAAGACCGCCACGGTTATGAACCCGACGGCGATCAACTCGGCCGACTGGACCCAATGGCAGATCCCGTTGAGCGACTTCGCGAGCGTGAACGTGAGCCGGGTCAGGAAGATGATGATCAGTGTGGGCAGCAAGAGCGCTCCGGTCGCCGGCGGCGCTGGCACGATCTTCCTCGACGACATCGGCTTCGGCCATCCTGCAGCTCAGTAATCGCAGCCTCAGCAGAAATCCGGCGGTGGTTCCGACGTGTGCTCCGCCGCAGGCGCAAGGCACCCCCGGGGCCTGTGTCCGCACGACACAGGCCCCGTGTCTTGCGCAGGGCAACAACCCCAGAATCGTGTTGCACGTGCGGGTCCGATGTGTCATAATGAAATATACATCCGTGTGCGGGCTCCTGATACGGTCGCCGTGAGTGACGTGGCAACGCAGTTCAGCAGGTACGACTGAAGGAGGACTGTCATGTGCAACAGAATCATTTCCCTTGTCCTGATCACCCTGGGTCTGGCCGCCACCCCGGCGGCAACCTTCGCGCAGGTCGTCAACCTCGCGCTGAACCCGAGTTTTGAGGAGGACGAAGTCATCTTGGATGACCCCGAGTGGACGATGTGGGCCACCTGGGGCTATGAAAGCGGGTTGCCCAGCACGGTCGCACTCGACGATAGCGAGTTCATCGACGGCACCCGGAGCCTCAAGATCATGCCGACCGGGGACACGAACTGGTATTTCATTGTGCTGAACCTCCCGATTCCCCTCCAGGTAGGCACGGAGTATACCGCCAGTTTCTGGGTCAAGGCCGAAGCGCCGCGCCCTCTGGGGGTCCAGTTCAAGGATACGGCCAATAAGCCCGTCACCTGGGGCTATACGGATTTCCAGTTGACGACAGAGTGGGCCGAGTACTGGATGACCGCGGCCGCCCAGGATGCGGAGATGAAGCTGGAGTTCTTCTGTTCCGGGTCCGAGGTGCCCTTCTGGCTGGATTTCCTCTACATCTACGAGGGGGATCATGTCGAGGGGATCGAGCCCTCGGCGATTGCGAACTTCGGCAAAGCGGTTCGTCCTACACCGGCCAGTGACGCCACGGACGTACCCGGCGATGTCGTTGTGAGCTGGACGGCCGCCAAGGAGGCGGCGGGACGCAACGTGTACTTCGGCACGGATCTCGCGGCCGTCAGTGACGCCGACCCGGCCAATCCGTTGGGCGTACTGGCCCATGAAAGCCAGGCAGAAACCACGTACGCTCCCGCCGATCTCCAGTATGGGCAGACCTACTACTGGCGCGTGGATGAGATCGGCGCACCGCCGGATTCGACCATCTTCAAGGGCGATGTATGGCGGTTCACCGTGGAGCCCTATGCCTATCCGATCCGGAACGTCGCCGCTACAGCTTCCAGCGCCCAGGCCGGCATGGGAGCACAGAACACCATCAACGGCTCCGGCCTGAACGCCGCCGACCAGCACTCCACGGAATTGACGCAGATGTGGATGAGCACCGGCGCCCAGCCCAACTGGATCCAGTACGAGTTCGATGCCCCCTACAAGCTGCACGAGTTATGGGTCTGGAACTCCAACCAGTTGATCGAAGCCTTCATGGGCTTCGGCGCGCGGCACGTCATTGTCGAGTACTCCCTCGACGGCGCCGCGTGGACGGCGCTGGAGGGAGTGCCGGAGTTCACCCGGGCCAGTGGCTCGCCCACCTACACGGCGAACACGGTGGTCGATTTCGGCGGCGTCATGGCCCAGTACGTCAAGCTGACGGTCACCCAGACCTGGGGAGGCATGACGCCCCAGACGGGTCTGAGCGAGGTACGATTCTCCTACGTCCCGGTCCAGGCCCGTGGGCCGCAGCCGCCCGTCGCAACGACGGGTGTCAGCATCGACACGGAGTTGGACTGGCGGCCCGGTCGCGAGGCGACTTCACATGATGTGTACCTCGGTACCGATGAGAACGCCTTGGCCTCCGTGGCGACGGTGACCGAGCATCGCTATGTTCCCCCCTCGCTGGACTTTGGGACTACCTACTTCTGGAAGGTCGATGAGGTCGGCGATGCCGGTGTGTACCCAGGCGCGGTCTGGAGCTTCACAACCCAGGATTACACGACGATTGACGACTTCGAGAGCTACAACGATGACGACCATCGCATCTACGACACCTGGATCGACGGCCTGACCAACCAGGCCAGCGGCTCGCAGGTGGGGTACGATGTCTCGCCGTTTGCCGAGCGGAGCGTCGTTCACACCGGCAAACAGTCCCTGCCTTTGCTCTACGACAACTCGGCGTCTCCGTTCTACTCCGAGGCCGAGCGGACGTTCGCATCCCCACAGAACTGGACCATCGGCCGGGCCGACAGCCTGTTGCTGCACTTCCGGGCCGCTACCCAGGCGGAGGGCAACTCGGCCGAGCGCCTGTACGTCACGATCAGGGACAGCTCCGGCAAGTCCAAGACGGTGATGAACCCGGATACGGCGGCCACGACAAGAACCGACTGGCAGGCGTGGAGGATTCCATTGAGCGAGTTCACGGCCGCAGGTGTCAAGATGAATGCCGTCAAGTCGATGACCATCGGCGTGGGCAACAGGACCAGCCCGGCCCAGGGCGGCACCGGCACGCTGTTCCTCGACGACATCGGTTACGGCCATCCGGTCCCGTAGCCAGACGCGTATCCGCTACGGAAGCATCACGGGGCCCATCTCCACCCGGAGGTGGGCCTTTCTCTCTTCCTCACGAAAATGGTGAATGACTTTCCCGCTCGTGCGTCTGTATAATTGTCCCGGCTCTGCAGCAGCGGGCGAGTGGTGCCACGGCGAATTCGCGCACAGGAAAGGAAGAGCTATGACCGAAGGGAAACGTCCGGGCGGCCTGACGGCTCTGGCCGTCATCAACTTCGTTCTCTTTGCCAGCAGCCTTCTGTCGCTGGCTTCCTTTGCCTTCCTCCCCAGGATGTCCACCGAGAACATGAAGGAGAGGCAGAAAGCGCAGATCGAAGCCTTCCAGAACATGGACACGTCGACCCGCGCCATCATCTTCGCCTCCACTGCGGTCACGGGCGTGCTCCTGCTCCTGTCCGGGATCGGCTACCTCAAGCAAACGAAGTTCCTGGGTCGGATTCTCGGCAGTGCGTACGCCGTGCTGGCCATCCTCAGCAGCATCCTGGCCGCCATGATGCTGGGACCCGAGCTGGAGGGGGGCTTCAGTCTCAGCACCGTGATCGGCCTGATCTACCCCATCCTCACGCTGATCCTGGTCAACACGACGTTCAAGGACGACCTGGTCAACTGA
>ENA-OSEO01003365-OSEO01003365.1-sediment-metagenome-genome-assembly--contig:-NODE-3365-length-19154-cov-4.097342_pt1 | contig 19154 bp, 15 predicted proteins | sample MGYA00237883_ERZ534232 | MGnify/ENA metagenome assembly ERZ534232
GCATGCGTCTTTTACCGATGTCGTCGATTGTATTTTTTAATGAATAAAAAGTAAATATGTTTTTACATAGGCGATATCCGGGCCGAATAATCCTTACGGTCGAAGATTCCCTGCAGCTTGTCGGAGCAGAGCGCAGTTCCCGTTTGGCGGGGCTGCAGGGAGCTTCAATCCTATTGGGTTAGGTGACGCCAGGCTTTTAAATCAACACCTACGGCATTCGGCGAAAAGTTCCCGTCACCAAACCGGGTGATGGTGTTGTCGATAGTTGTCAGGTAAACTTGTCCTCTATCCACGTAAATAGAACCGCGGACTTTTCCGATATTGATCACACTCCCGGATAAGGAGCCATCCCCCAGGTTGAGGGTTCTCAGTTTGCCGGTTCCGGATGCAATATCCATCCTTGGGTCAGCGCTCTCCAGGCTGCCGGTGGAAGTGGCAAAAAAAACCTGATCATTAAAAATGGTAGGCGTAGACCATACCTTTTCGCCTGCATCCAGCTCAAATTTCCAATATAGGCTGCCCGCTCCGTAAACATATTGCGGACTTGTACTCTTATTTGTAGCATTTATGGCATAGATATTATACTTTTTATCGTCGGCCGCCCAGTCGGCGCCGCCGGTACCGAAGATGACGAGCACAATCCCGGGATTTACCTTGATAATGGACGGTGATACCGAAATGGGGTTGCCCACTCCGGCGTTCCAGAGGGGAATCTGTTTGACGACGCCGGCAACCGTCTCGGTCCCATTTGGATTTGCGCCGGTCACGGCCTCGAGTTCCCACAGCCTGCCGTTCATGTCTCCCACAAAGACGCGATCCATGAAGTTGTCGCCATTCGTGTCATAAAGGGTTACCGCCCCCGGAATATCATTTACCGAGTCGGCATACGCTTCCGAAAAATACCACAAGCGCTCACCTGTCTGAAGATCAATGGCATATACATTAATCCCACCGTGTTGTTCCGTAATATCAGCAAAACCGGTAGATACGAAAACAACGTATTTTCCCTCGTAGCCGATAATCTCATCGGTATTTCCATCGGAGTCCGAATCGGCCACATCCCTGACAGGCCACTTTACCTTGCCGATGCTGCACCGAGAGGCGCTTCCCATTTCGATTGTCTTATGGACCGTAACACTGGATGTAGCGTTTGAAACAACTTCACCGTCCTTAAATGTTCCAACTACGTCTTTAACGGTAAGATCATCATTGGCGGTATCATCTTCCACAACCACGCCGGTTGCTCCCGAGGTTGCTCCTGTAACCGTATTGCCCACGGAGAATCCGCCGCCGCCGGTATAGCTCAGAATTGTTTCACCGGTGAATTCCCATAGCACCGACCAATCGGTGGGATCCGTGATATCAAGGGCGAAAAGATATTTCCCCCCGGCGCCTCCGGTACTTGCCAGAATGGTGCGCCAGTTCTTATCCGTTCCGAAGACATTGGGAGGATCATAATAGACGTCAACGGCAGTGGGTGACCCATCTACGGCCGCAAAGTCATTGGGCGCATTCTCATCCGTGCGGTCATTTTTGAGCTTCCCCAGCACAGCCCTGGGGATATAGGCCCATTTCTCATGACCGGTGGCGGTTTCAATGGCATGCAACATGCCTTGCAAATCACCCACATAGGCCATTTCAGCCCGGGTGCCGGTGCGGCTGCTGGTGTCAACGATTACAGGCGCCGAATGCATGATGCCGCTGAGCCTGTTTGACCGATCCAGCCATGCGCCGCTTGCACCGCTATCGGGGTCCCAGTACTTTCCCCTTACGCGATGGATCACGGCTTCCTCATCGGTATCGGTGCCGTTTAGAGGGGTCACATCAAGCGGGGTTCTAAGTTTTGCCATGTTTGCGGTGCTGAAAGCGAACTTAGGCCAATCCCCAAAGGCATCTTTTTCGGCCGTATAGATGGCGCGGGAATCCGCGGCAAGGATTCCGCCGATTGCCGTATCCCAATCAGCATCATCAGGGTCGTAGGCGTCGGCGGTTACGTCAAATCGCCGGAAGTGACCCTCATAGCTCGGATACTCGAAGGTGCCCTGGTAGAGGTAAGGGTGTGAACTAATGGGGGCTGAGCGGACATACTCGTAACTTACTATCTGAAACTTGATGTTGAAAAGGGTGTTTAATAAATACCGGACCCCGGCGATGTTTTTCCAACTGCAATCACTGTTATCAGTACACCCGGCCGACGCGTAACTCACGGGGGCGGAGATGGTAAAATCCACAACGTCCAACTCTGTACCGGAGGCTTGCTTTTCATCATAAATTTTTTCGTCGAGGAACTCGTTGGTGATCTTTTTTATCTTTTGACTTGCATCACCGCCTGTCCATGTGAAGGTTATGGAATTCACGGTGATGGGGCTCGACCCCTTATTCCGGAAGGTTACATCATTGAGTTTCTTATCCTTTACCGATGCCGTCGTGAGATCAATTTCCAGTGGATCTCCGACTATCGCGGTAAAGGGCTTAACATTGACATTGAAAGCAACCGTGGTTTCAGACCCGCTATTGTATTTTACCAGCAGGGTAATGCTTTCATTGCTGAGATTTTTATCAAATTCAAACGACATGAGGTGGACATTCGGGTCGGGATCGGTCACACCACCCTTGTCTTTGCATTTGGCATAGGCGTGGCCCCCCAGGTAGACCACATAACCGTTGTTGGGATCGCCGTAGGCATACCCTCCTATATAATAGTCCCACCCCGTGTTGTCTATGGTATAGCGGGTTACCGTGTCCCGGTAGGTGCTGTTTCCCGCGCTAACGTCCGGCAGGGGCAGCAAACTATCGTCCCCGGCCTGAAAGGGACGCCAGTTGTGCAGATGGCCGCCTTCGGGTTTGTATGTGAAATTCCCGGCCTGAGGATTGGGCGAGATAACGTCATTGTAAATAATATCGTTTTGATCGTTTGTTCCGCCGTTATGGCCAAAGCCCTTGGTGGAGAGAAAAAGACCGTTGGGGCTGTGCTCAAAAACTTCGATGGAGGCACACTCCGCCAACAGGCCTTTTTTATTGGCAAGAAATTCTTTTATTTTTAGTACGATTTCATCCACTTCCGGCACACTGTCGGCATCCGGAGAACAATTATCATCGTCATTGTCATAATTCTTATAGCCGTCCCAGTGGGGCGCCCAGAGAAAGTCATAACCATCTCCGGATGTCAGAATGCCGTTTCGGATCTCGCAAGGCGTCACCACATCATAAACATCCGTACAGATGCCGGCCAGCCGCAGGTAGGATTCAAGGATTTCAGCATTTCCACCATCGTGGGTTTCAGTGTTGTTCATCAAGGCGATCCGGGGCGGCGTGCCGCGCATTTCCCGGTACACCATCGCCGCAAAGGGAACCTGGGCCTCGTGCACATCCACGGCCGTCCAGTTAACCTGGTCGATAATCGCCTTGGCCTTGGCCGCGTCAAGCCCGCTGACGACAAAAGGGGCGCCGCTGTATGTGATTTTATTAGAACTGTCACCCGTCTTAAAGGTGAGGGCGGAAGTCGTGCCGTCATGATCATAATGTTTGGCAACTGCACTGCCCGCCGGCAAAGTCTGGTCGTTAATCATCAAGTCGACGCCGTCGATGGTCGTCTTTTCCTGATTGATGATCCAGTAGACGGTGATGTCATGCTGACCGTCGGTTTGATGCTTCAGCAGGTAATAAGCCAGTCCATAGGCTTCAAGTATGCCTCCGTCGGCATCCGGCTGATAAAAGGCGTCCATCGGAATAATGAGAGAGCCTGCCGGAAAATTCATTTCCGCAGCCTGTGCCTTTAGCGGAAAGCCGGCAAAAATACACACTGCTATGATAATAAAGATTTTGGACTTCATCTTTCAAACTCCTTGTTATTCCCAGTTACCGGCATATTAATTTTAAATTATTATGTTTTTCATGATAATTAGTGCGCCACGCCGGTGCTCCATGCATCGTAGTGTTCCTGATCGTATTCATCCCCGCCGCCTCCGCTGAAGCGCAGGTGTGCTTCAATCCGGGCGACTGCATCTCCGTAAGTGGCGGTGGAGGTAAGGATAAGGATATTATCCGAATCCACCAGGTTGGTTCCATCCAGGTCGTTGTTATCTCTCACCGCCAGGGTGAAGGTCGCCGGACCGACACTGCGATCATTGCCCGCGCCCTCCTCAATAACTCCGTCCAAGGTGCTGATTCCGGAGTGCCCCACAAGCTCCGACCCTTGAAGGAGTTTGTCCCAGTTGCCTTTGTCTTCTTCTTTCAGTCTACCAAGGGCCGCACGGCCGGCTTCGATGCCCGCGTCGGCTGCATAAAACACAATTTTTTGCGCTTTTTCGCTACCGGCGATCTGCAGCTCGATGGTTGCCGTATTGCTTGCCCAAATGCCTAACAGGGTAAGCACCAGCAATACAATCAGGGAGATGATGATAATCGAACCATTCTCATTTTGCAGTATTGTTTTTTCTTTCATGGGGCTATCCATAATTGATTGTTTGCAGGGGACAAAGGTAAAATTAAGATGATTTTATGCTGACAACCCGGGTTTCTCCCCCCCGCCCTGTAACCGTCACGGTTATACGCTTCGCATTGGGGACCGGGTCGTTTTCGATCACATCCCAACTGATCGTATAACCTTCGGATGTTGTTTCTTGATGAGGATTTCCAGCGGCCGCCAGCGCAGGATCATCGGACGGCAGCGCCATAAGTTTTTCGAGCTTGTCCTGGGCATTTACAATAAGGGAGGTGGAGCGGCTTGCCCTGGAATTCGCCGACATGGCCGCTATCTGCATGCCGGCTACAGCCAGAATACCAATGGCAAAAATGGAAATGGCAATCAGTATTTCAATGAGCGTGAAGCCCCGGTCATTGCGCCAACTCTCTTTTTTTGTTCTCTGCATCTGGAACATGGATGATTTTCCTCCCCTATAAACTGAGATTGCGACATTTAATCTGAGTCGCCAACAGCCTGCGGCGAAAGCTGTCCCCTCCTGCTGTATATATGGGAACGCCCATCATGTTTTTGTAGGTCGTATGATCTACATGCTTATCCAGGGCGCCTCGATCGGTTCTGGCTACCAAGGATACTTGAATGGATCTCACTGCGGAAGCCGACGCCGTAACGTTTCCATCCTCGTCCAAATACACAAAATTGAGTGCATCGATATTTTCGGCTACCGCTTGAGGCGTTGTCGGGCTTTGCCGGCCTAATTTTTGCCTTCCATCAGAATCGGTATACAGTAAATAAGTGATGTTTTCGTCACTGCCGGTGAGCGTACCATCACCGTCTAAATCCATGGTAAAGGTGATCGTATCGGATCCGAGGTTTACAATCCCGGCGCCGGCTTCACCCGTAGGATCATATCCTGCCATTCGGATCTCATTAACCAGCATCAGTTCGCCGGATCGCAGGTTTTGCTGCATTTCCACGATCTGCTGCTGGGAGACATGTATTTTTTGCTGGGAGTTGTAGACGGAATACATAGCGGTAATAGCAACGCCCGATATAACCATGGCGATCAGAATCTCTATGATGGTAAAGCCGTCTGTGTTATTTCGTATGTCTGTCATGGTTGTTCTCAATTGAATCGAATCGTGCTATTCAAGGCGAATATTGCCTGCCGAAGATAAGACCACACGGGCCGTTCTGTCGTTATTGTTTTTTAGAAAAACACTGCCTGACCCAAAGCCTGCAGTGCTTTTTGCAAGACCGTCGGCAGCAAAGGCAATGCCATAAGCCGGGTTGCTAAACGTCAGGCCGTCCCCGCCCCCTTCAGAAGTGTCAAAGCTCACGTTCCCATAATCCGACAAGGAAATCTCGGCAATAATTTCCTCACCAACGTCCGGAAAAAGATTTTTGTTGGAATCCACATAAATCAGATAGCCATCCGAACTGAAGAAGGCCGTACAGTATGTTCCTCTTTTAATCGCTTCTACCTTTGCTTTTTGAAAATTTGAATAAACATCCCGGGCGGCGCCGCTCAACTGTGAATTTTCCCGCCAGGCGAAAATATTCGGGACGGCAACGGCACTAAGTAGTGCAATTAAGGCTATGGCAATAATCAGCTCTACAAGGGTAAATCCCGCGTAGTCAGTTAATCTAACCTTTTTTCGTATTTTTGTAAAGATTCGATTAGCTGAAGAAGAACCAGGAGCTTGAAATATGGATCCCCTTCGATATTGGCCCAAAATATAAGTTTTAAGAAGATTCACTGGCATTGGTTACCCATCCCTTCTATCCTCGCCGGATCGCAGGTCCATAGCGATGTGGATCGTGTTATTGAATATCCGCCAATCTGCATCTGGTCGTACATTGTTTTCCTCAATCCATCTTTTAAAAGTCATACACAGGGCTGATTTAAATAGAAGCATTTAACATGCCAAAAATAGATATCCTGATGCCGGATGCACCATGCAAAAACAAATTAACTGTTTGAATTTAAAGACACAAAATAATATTTCTGATCGAAAAATTGAGATTCACGATCATTACAAAATCCTATTCAAAAAATGGATCATTCCTGCAATCTACAACTTTTGAAGGTTTTTAATGGTAGAAAGCATCAATTTTTGAGGTCTTTCCAGAAGTGGGGCCGTTCCTAGATAACTTACTAAAAATATAGAAATTAAGATTAAATTAGGTTCAAATTAGGTTCAGAAATCGGTTCATAGGTCGAACCAGGCTAAATTCGCACCTGTCGAGGGATTGACCCCAAAAGGGGTTGTTTTTTGGCTTTAAAACGAATAAGGAATTGATGTTTTACGAAGCCGAAACATGTGCTGTAAACTTTATCCTTGGGGATTTCCCCTTTTAAAAACAAGATCCGCATCAGCAGGGCAGACAGCAAATAAAACGACAGGGAGGTTCTTGACATGCTGGCCATTAAAGATGCAGTTGCCGTTATTACCGGCGGCGCCGGCGGAATTGGTGGGGCCATCGCAAAATACTGGGTTCGGCAGGGCGGACGGGTGGTCCTGGGGGATATCGCTGCTGACACGCTCGCCAGAGTCGAAAAAGACCTGCTGGAAACGGGCGCCGCAGTGGCGACCCGTATCTGCGATGTTACCATAGAATCCGACAATACCGCACTGGCCGAGCTGGCCATCGAGCGCTTCGGCGCCATCAATCTGGTGGTGCCCTGTGCCGGCATTATCAAAGACGGCCTGTTGCTGTCGGTGGATCCGCAGCGCGCAAGGGTCAAGCGTAAAATGTCGCTGGAAGAGTTCCGGTCTGTTCTGGATGTTAATTTGACCGGCGTTTTTTTAACAATCCGCGAATGTGCCGAACAGATGATCAGGAATAATTGCAAAGGGCTGATCTGCCTCATCTCCTCTACCGGTTCGCTGGGAACGGCCGGCCAGATCAACTATGCCTCCAGTAAAGCCGCCATGTCGGTGTTACCCAGGGTAATTTGCGCCGAGTTTTTCAGAAGAAACGTCGCCCGGCAAATTCGCTGTGTTGCCGTGGCCCCTGGCTATGTGGGCACTCCCATGGTCAAAGGAATGAACCAGAAGGCGCTTTCAGCCATACTGGAAAACGTGCCGATCGGGCGTCTGGTGGAACCGGAAGAAGTGGCCTCCCTGATCGGCGAGCTTTACCGCAATGAAGCCATAACCGGCGATGTCTATTTTATTCACGGCGGGCTGCGGCTGGGGTCTAAGGGGTGATCTGTTTCTGTCGGCAGGTTATTCTGCTGAATGATACTTGTTCCTTAATCGCATATATCTGCTTTGTCTTTGCGGTTTCAATCGAAACCGGTGCGCTGAACCGATCGGTCAAGCGAAATGCTGAACGTTTTCCCGAAGACTTCATGTTTCAGATAACGAATGAAGAGGCGGAACTTTTGAGATGCCAGTTTGGCATCTCAAAATCCGGACGAGGTGGTCGCCGTTATTTGCCATATGCCTTTTTTGAAGCAATCCGGCAGCTTGTGACAACACCCGAAAAGAACATTAAAAAATAGGTTTTACGGTCAGGGAAAAAAAGAAAGTTTATGGAAAAAGCAAAAAATGTACATAAACGTAGTCTCTTTCAAATGATGCTGTGAGTGAAAATGAATAATTCTGTTACCTCCGTTTCTTTTTCTATGGCCTCTTGTCCATAATGACTCCAGAACAGAAAACTCTTGAATTTTAAGAGAATTTTTATTAATGAAAAAGTAGCGTGAAATCCTGAATTCTAAAAAATAATTGGGCTGACATGAAGTCAATGCCGGACGAGAAACGTTTTGTACGCTATCAGTCAGTTGTTAATATCCTGCTGCACAGAGATTCCTTCAGGAAGTCTGATATATATAATATTCTGAATGCGGAACAAAAGCCCTTTGTAGGCAAAGTCATCGGAGAATTGGTACGGGATGGCTACCTTGCCCAAACGGGGTTGAAGTCAAATCCTGTTTATTCCTGGTCGGAAAAGAAAAAGAGTTTCGAACCCGGGAGGTGGATCGATCAGCGGATTTTTACCGCAACGGTAAAAAAATCCCCTATGTCTGATCGTCCTAGAGAGCGTCTTCTGCGCCTGGGTGCAACGGAACTAAAATCCGCAGAACTTTTTGCCATTTTAATTCGTTCGGGACTCCAGGGTGAATCCGCCGTCCAGGCCGGTGAAAAAATGTCGGCTCTCTTCGGAAACGAACTTGAAAAACTATCGTTAAAATCGATGGGGGAACTGAAACAAATAAGCCCGGCCATCGGTAAGACCGCCTACTGTCAAATCATGGCAGCCCTTGAGTTGGGCAAAAGGCTGGCGGGCCAACAGCAGGCGGAAGATACAGGACCCAGGCATACGATCAAGAACACATCTGAGGCGCTTTCTTATTGCAAACATCACTTTTATAGATTGGCACGGGAGTCCCGAAAAGAGGAATTTCATGTGGTGTTGCTGGATGGTAAAAACCATGTCATCAAATCCGAACGGGTCACCGTCGGTCTTTCAAATAAAAGCCTGGCTCATCCTCGTGAGGCATTGGGTCCCGCAGTGCGGGAATCGGCTTCCGCCTTGATCCTGGTACACAATCATCCCAGCGGAGACCCCACACCGAGCCGGGATGATCAAACCATAACCCGTGAACTAAAAAAAGCCGCTGAAACTTTAGGTCTTCGGATCCTGGATCATATCATCCTTGCCGATGACAAGGTCCTGAGCATGGTCGACGAGAGGCTTTTTTAGCCTCAATCAGGGGGAAAAGCCATGAACGATAGGGACATTAATGAGGCCGAAACCAGAAAGATATTTATTGATGGAGCGCTGAAGCAGGCCGGGTGGGGACCTATTGTACCTTATCAGGCTGATACGAAGTATGACCACTGCTGTGTGGAAGAATACCCGACCCAGGCAGGGTTTGCCGACTATATTCTGTTTCATAAGGGCAAGGCCTTTGCCTGCGTTGAAGGCAAAAGGGTAAGGGTCGGACCTCAAAATGTCCTCCAGCAGGCAAAAAGATATGCCAGGGATTTCCCTGACGGCGTCTGTTCCCTTGGCCCTTTCGGAGACTTTCGCCTTCCCTTTGTATATTCAACCAACGGCAAAATCATCTGGTTTCAGGACCTGAGTAATCCGCTCAACCTGTCAAGGGAGGTAGCCGCCTTTCATACACCCCGGGCGTGTATGGAAATGTTGAACCGCAACGAAGCGGCTGCTGCGAACTGGCTTAAAGGAAATGAAATCGATGACAAGGTTTTGTGGCCTTTTCAAATAGAAGCGGTCAAGGCGATAGAAGCAGCCATCCTGCATGGCGGGCGACATATGCTGGTTGCCATGGCAACCGGTACCGGAAAGACCTTCACGGTCGTCAATCTGATCCACCGTTTAATAAGGTCCGGATTTGCCAAACGCATTCTGTTTCTGGTGGATCGAAGAGCCCTGGCGGCTCAAGTCGTAACCACCCTGGCAAGTTTCGAAGCAGAACCCGGTCTCAAGTTTGATCAAATTTATGAAGTTTACAGCCAGAAAATCCGCAGAGAGGATCTGGATGAGGACATGAGGTTTGATCCAAAGGTCCTCCCCACAACGTATCTTACAAATCCCGACAGCAAAAACAGCTTTGTTTATGTGTCCACCATTCAGCGGATGCAAATCAATCTGTTCGGTGGTGAGGGCCTGTATGGCGCCGCATCCGGCGATCAGGATGATGATTCCGATGCCGGCAAACTGGATATCCCCATGCATGCCTTTGATGTCATCATTGCCGATGAGTGCCATCGGGGATACACGGCCCGTGAAGAAAGCAAATGGCGCGAGGTCCTGATGTATTTCGACGGCATCAAGATAGGTCTCACGGCAACACCGGCCGCCCACACGTCCGCTTTTTTCAAAAAAACCGTCTTTGCCTATGATTACGAGCGGGCGGTGCGGGAGGGCTTTCTGGTGGATTATGATGCCGTCGCCGTTCAATCGGATATCACCATCAAAGGCGTTTTCCTTGAAGAGGGCGAAGAAGTCGGCCTGATCGATACCCGAACCGGTCAACTTTCTTTTGAAACGCTGGAGGATGAAAGGGACCTCCCGGCGCCCACTTCCGAGATCGACTGGTCGGCGCCGGATCGCAATCGAAAAATTGCTCTTGAAATTCAAAAATATCTTCTTGACCAGGAAGAACAATTGGGGCATTTCCCCAAGACATTAATATTCGCACAAAATGATATCGACCATATCTCCCATTGTGACAAGCTGGTTGAAATCTTACGAAGCCAGTTCAACCGGGGAGATGACTTTGTCCATAAAATTACCGGCAGCCCATCCGTGGACAGGCCCCTTCAGCGCATACGGGAATTAAGGAACCGGCAAAAACCGGGGATCGTGGTCACCGTGGATATGCTCTCCACCGGGGTGGATGTTCCCCGGATAGAGAACATCGTCTTTTTGCGTCCCGTTAAATCCAGAATCCTTTTTGAACAGATGATGGGGCGCGGCACCCGGCGCTGCGAAGAAATTCACAAGACTCATTTTACCGTGTTTGATTGCTTTAACGGCACTCTTTTGGAATACTTCAGAAAAATAACCGGCATCACGGCGGAGGCGCCGGTTAAGGCGACCAAAACCATCCAAGATATCGTTCAAGCCATTGCCGACAATGATGATCGCAACTACCATATCCGGGTGCTTTCCAAGCGGCTGCACCGGATATCCAAACACATTACCCAAGAGGGCCGAGGACAGTTTAACTATATCATCGGCTGCGATCTGAGCGATTTTGCCAAAGACCTGCACCGGCGGCTCGATCGGCAGTGGGAAACCACCATTGGGATACTTCAAAGCGAAACCTTTCTGGATCTTTGCGAAAATTACCCCCGCCCCAAGAAAAGATTTCTCAGGGCCGATTCCGCTGAAGATTATGTGAGCTCGCGGATTATTTTCAGAGCCAAAGACGGGAGAGAATTGGGACCTGAAGATTATCTCCAGGAATTCGAGCGGTTTGTCAGGGAAAATCCGGAACATATCGAAGCCATTGAGATCCTGTTGAACCGGCCCAAGGATTTTGGTACCGATCGGCTAAAAGCCCTCAGGGAAGCCCTTTCCACCCAACCGCACGCCCTGGTTGATAAATTCACCGAAAAAAACCTTCGCCGGGCCTATAACAGGGAGCTTGCCGACATCATTTCCATCATCCGCCATGCCGCAAGGGGCGGCGAACTGCTCACCATAGAGCAGCGGGTTAACAAAGCCATGATGAAGGTCAAATTCGGTCGCGCCTTTACCGCCGAGCAGGAAAAGTGGCTGGCGCTGATCAAAAGGCATCTCATTGAAAATCTGATGATGGAAAAAGAAGATGTGGAAATCCTGCCCATATTCACCCGGGAAGGGGTCTCATGGGGTAAGCTGAACAATATTTTCGGCGGCGAACTGGAAAGCATCATTCGGGAAATAAATCTGGCCATTGCCGCCTGATTATATTAGACAGGATTACTTGGATGAACCAGGATAGGTGCATTCACTCTCAGACTGATTTTCGATTTTTGTATGGTAAATATATACAATTGTATGGTATAAGCATACGTCATGAACGTATTATCAGAAATCCTTTCCTCTAAAATCAGGTCGGAAATATTCCGATTGCTGTTTGGGGTAACTGACCAGGCCCTTCACATGCGCGAGATCGAAAGGCGGTCAGGGTATGCCATCGGCACCATTCAGTCTGAATTTAAAAAACTATCGCGTCTGGATCTCGTAACAAAGGAAAGAGACGGCAACCGGCTTTACTTTCGTGCAAATAAAGAGCATCCCCTATATCCGGAAATTCATCGTCTGGTGCTGAAAACATCCGGTCTGACTGAAGTTTTACATGCGGCATTAAAACCGGCCTCCGGTATTCGTACTGCGTTTGTTTTCGGTTCAATTGCAAGCCACGAAGAAAAGGCGGCAAGCGATATCGATCTGATGGTTATCGGATCGATCGGTTTAAGAAAGTTGACGACTCTGCTCGCTGATGCAGCAACCCAGGTCGGCAGAGAGATTAATCCGTACGTGTTAGATGTCAAAGATTTTATAGAACGAAAGAACAGCAGGGAACATTTTATTACGAGGGTGCTAGAAGCGCCCAAAATTTTCATAATCGGCAGCGAAAATGAGTTTAACGCAATGGGAACGTAATGGCTGGCTGCGCCGCCACACGCCCAGTAAAGACGAGATAACGAATCTTTTTAAGATCGTCAAGCGTGACCTTGATGATGCAGAAAGCGGAATTTCAGCCGACTGGCGATTCGGCATCGCCTATAACGCCTCTTTGAAATTATGCACGATTCTTCTATACGCTAAGAGGTTTCGAGCTGAGAAGAGCCTGCAACATTATCGAACGATCCAAGCTCTGCCGCTCATTATGGGAGAGAGTAAAAAAGATGATGCAAGATACCTGGATGCCTGCCGCAAAAAAAGAAACATTGTTGAATATGAACAAATCGGCAGCGTCACAGACCATGATGCAGAGGAGCTCATCGAATTTGTAAAAGAGTTTAAGGACGAGGTGAAGAACTGGTTAAAGGAAAATTATCCGGAGTTCGTTTAGCCAAAGAAATGAGAAGCGGAGGAAATAACAAATTGTGACATCCTCTATGCGAAATTTGATCAGGTTGATGATCAATGACTGGAGGTGCCAATTTGGCACCTCCAGTTGAATCTAAGATGAAAATCGAAAGATAAGTTTTAAATTACAGAAAAATTAATCCTGCTGATCCTGTTTATCCTGTCAAAAATATGAGCAAGGGAGATTCATGACCGATATTGTAAGCAAACTCTGGGGATTCTGCCATACCCTGCGCCACGACGGCATCGATTACGGCGACTACATCGAGCAGTTGACCTATCTCTTGTTTCTTAAGATGATTGCGGAAAAGGGGGCGGAAATTCCCCCGGAATATTCATGGACCGTTTTAAGGGAAAAATCCGGGACCGATCTTACGGAACATTACATAGATACCCTCCGGACGCTGGGAAAAGAAAAAAATATGCTCGGGGATATCTATGCGGGCGCCATCTCGCGTTTCAGCAACCCGGTCAACTTGAAGCGCCTGGTGAACCTCATCGACGAGATCGAATGGACCGGACTCAATGTGGATGTAAAGGCTGCGGCCTATGAGGGCTTGCTGGAAAAATCGGCTTCCGAGGGGAAGAAAGGGGCCGGGCAATATTTCACCCCCCGCATCCTGATCCAGTCCATTGTCCGATGCATGCAGCCCGATCCTCGCAAAAGCAAGGATTTTACGATTCATGACCCGGCCTCCGGGACCGGCGGTTTTTTGGTCTGCGCCTATGAGTGGCTCATGGAACAGACCAAAGGCGGTCTCCAGCGCGAAGAGGCCAAAAGAATCTTAAATTCCACCTACTCGGGCACCGAACTGGTCCCCCGGCCAAGACGGATGGCCCTGATGAACCTTTATCTTCACGGCATCCACGTTGATATTTATTTGGGAGATGCCATCTATGAACCCAAAAGGGGCGGATTGTATGACTGCGTTCTCACCAATCCCCCTTTCGGCACAAAGGGAGCCAACCAGGCGCCCAACCGGGATGATTTTACCGTTTCCACCAGCAACAAGCAGCTAAACTTTGTCCAGCATGTCATGAGCATTTTGAAACCCGGCGGCCGTGCGGCCGTGGTCGTGCCCGACAATGTGCTCTTTGCGGATCAGGCCGGCGAGGTGTTTAAGATCCTGACCGAAGACTGCGATCTCCATACCGTGCTGCGTCTTCCCAACGGCACCTTCACACCTTACAGCCCGGGCACCAAAACCAACGTGATCTTTTTCACCAAGGGGTATCAGACCGAAACCGTCTGGGTCTATGACGCCCGCACCAATGTCCCACGCATCACCAAAAAAGACCGGCCCCTCACCCCGAAGTACCTTTCCGAGTTTGAAGCCTGTTATGGTTCAAACCCAAATGGAAGCCCCAAGCGCAAGCCAAGAGACTCCAAGGAAGACCGCTGGCGCTCTTTTTCCATCAGAGAAGTCAAGGACCACGATTTTAAGATCGACGGCCTGAAGTGGCTCAAGGACGAATCGCTTGATGATGCGGATGGACTGCCCGAGCCGGAAGAACTGGCTGCGGATGCGATTGCGGAGCTTGAGGGAGCGGTTGAGGGATTGAATGCTATCATTACATCTCTGGATAACTCCAACGGCTTTGAAACAAATGCCCAAATAGGTGGCAAGGAATTATAGTGGTTAATAGAGACCAACAAGCTTTTCATGAGGGGGGAGATATAAGTCAGCCAGAAGGGTGGGTATTGCCTAAAATCAGCGAAATTTTTACAATTAATTACGGCAAAGGGCTAAAAAAGACCGGCCGCAAAAATGGCAGTGTGCCAGTCTACGGCTCCAATGGAGTTGTGGGGGAACATCACAAACCTCTCACAGAGGGGCCGACGATTGTTATCGGTCGTAAGGGAACTGTGGGCGCAGTCAGTTTCTCAAATGTGCCGTGTTGGCCTATAGACACAACTTATTTCATTGATGTGTTTCATGGATTAGTCCCACGGTTTATTTTTTATGCTCTGCGCAGCCTTAATCTTGGTGCCCTCGACACTTCAACGGCGATTCCAGGGCTCAATAGGAATGACATATATAAGCAACGAATCTCCCTGCCCCCTATACCTGAACAAAGACGGATCGTTGCAAAGATTGAGGAATTACTTGCTCGCGTTAATGACGTACGTGATCGTTTGACCAAGGTAAAGGAGATTCTTAAACGCTTCCGCCAGTCCGTCCTCTCCGCTGCTTGTTCTGGACAACTCACGGCAGATTGGAGAAAACTAAATTCTTCGAAAGAGCACGGACATGCATTACTCAAGACCATTCTAAAAGAAAAGAATGGGGAAATAGGGAAAGTTCAGAGATCAGGCACCAAGGCTTCGTACCCAAATAATCACGATTTTTCTATTCTGCCAGATTCATGGGCTTGGTCCACAGTGGGGCAAACGACTAAGAATTTTGACGGCCATCGTGTCCCTATAAAAGGGGAAGACCGAGAAAATCGTCAGGGAATATATCCATACTATGGAGCTTCTGGAATCATTGACAACATAAATGACTACCTTTTTGAAGGCGACTTCTTGTTGATTGCTGAAGATGGGGCAAATTTGCTTTCAAGAAGCACACCAATCGCTTTTCGTGCTAGTGGAAAGTTTTGGGTTAACAATCATGCTCATGTGCTCCAAACATATGCTGGGGTTCCACTTCAATACCTTGAGTGCTATTTAAACGGAATTGATTTACAGGAGTATGTGACTGGGAGTGCCCAGCCGAAATTGACACAGGCATCAATGAATCACATTTCTGTTCCTCTGCCCCCTTTGGCTGAACAATATGAAATCATCCACCGGGTCGAATCTCTTTTCAATCTGGCCGATGCAATCGAAAAGCATGTGGAAGCAGCCAGTGTCCGGGCGGAAAAAATGACCCAAGCGATCCTGGCTAAAGCCTTTAGAGGAGAATTGGTCCCCACGGAAGCTGAACTTGCCAGGATGGAAGGCCGAGATTATGAGCCGGCCTCTTCGCTCCTGGTTAAGCTAAATAGAAACCTAAAAAATTGAAAACCTTTGTGAAAATGAAGAAAAACCTTATAGACCGAAAGGTAAATGGAAGTAAGCTTCTTATAGACTGATTGCTTATAATACGCAATAGGTAGCGATAATAGAATTAGCATAGAGGCAAAAATGATCATTCGTCTAAAGGTCAACGGCTTTAAAAATTTGGTAGGTGTGGATGTTCGATTTGGTCCATTTACTTGCATTGCCGGCGTCAACGGCGTGGGCAAATCGAACCTTTTTGATGCGATTCGTTTTCTCAGCGCTTTGGCCAGCCAGCCCCTTACCGAAGCTGCATTATCCATAAGGGCTGAGGGCGGCAGTGCATCCGATCTGCGCAACCTGTTTCACCGGGTCGGGGACAACTACGCTGATCGTATGTCATTTGAAGCGGAAATGATCGTACCCTCTGTGGCCGTGGATGATTTGGGCCAGACAGCCGAAGCAACCAACACCATGTTGCGATATTCGTTGGAACTCGGGTATTTCCAAAATCGCGATCGGCCGCTTTCGTCCGGATCGATACAAATTTTGAAAGAGGAACTTTCTCACATTAAGAAAGGCGAAGCCGGAAAGTATTTGCTTTTCAAGCACAGTAAAAAGGACTGGCTAGACACCATACTGAAGGCGGGTCGCAGGGTGCCTTTCTTTATTTCTACGGAAGGGCAAGGGAATGATCGGATCATTAAACTTCATCAGGATGGTGGCGGAAGCAGAGGGAAGCCGCTGTCTCGTTCCGCATCCAATCTTCCTCGTACAGTTCTTTCGGCGGCAAATGCCGCAGAAAGTCCGACAGCACTCTGCGCTCGCCGTGAAATGGAATCCTGGCGGATATTACAATTGGAGCCTTCCGCCCTTCGCAAGCCAGACGAAATTAATGCGCCTTCCCACCTTACTACAAACGGCGGCCATCTCCCCGCTACGTTATACCGTCTGGCCCAGCTCCCTGTTGGAGGTATTGAAAATGGCGAATCAAAAAAAGACCCTGAATCTATTTTTGCCAAGGTTGCCAATAGATTGAGCACCCTGATTGGTGATGTGAACCATGTGTGGGTGGACCGTGACGATCGGCGAGAGATTTTAACCGTGCAAGTTGCTGGAAAAGATGGAACCGAACATCCAGCTCGTTCTTTGTCCGATGGCACGCTGCGATTCCTTGCGCTTTCCGTTCTGGAGTTGGACGCAATCACCAAGGGCGTTATTTGTCTTGAAGAACCGGAAAACGGAATACATCCGGAAAGAATCCCGGCCATGTTGCAATTGCTTCAGGATATTGCGATTGATTCAAATGAACCGGTCGATGAAAACAATCCACTTCGTCAGGTGATTGTCAATACGCATTCGCCTGCGGTGGTAGGTGAGGTGCCGGATGACAGTCTGCTTGTTGCGGAAACCGAGGAAGATATATGGGATGGCCGACGATTCAAAAAGGTTAGTTTTCGTTGTCTTTCGGACACTTGGCGCACTAAGGCCCCAGAAAAAACAGCCATTGTTTCCAAAGGCAAACTCATGGCCTACCTCAATCCAGCTTTCCCCCCCCACTCTGAAATTCTGCGACCTGTTAAACGTGTGGTAGACAGGGAAGACCTTCAGATGCTGCTTCCATTTAATAGGAACATCGATGGATGAGATTCGCTATACCTTGATTACCGACGGTTCTTCGGACCGCGCTTTAATTCCCATTCTTATTTATTTGATATTTTGCAAAAGGCCAGTGGACTTCGTGGCAGGCGATTGAAGGCATTTAATTTAGCTGAATCCCGAATTCGAATTGCAGAATTGATTGACGACTTTATCCCTTTGCGCGAATTAAAAGCGTTTCAAAGACTTGAAGAAGACATTTCAAAACTGAAGCAAAACGGATGGTCTGGCGCCTTTGGCCTTCAGACCAATTAAGTCTCCTAATGCAGGTCCAAGGGAGGGGACATTCTGTTGACAAACTGTATATAGCTGCATAGGCTGCCGTTAACACCTTAACAAGGAGTCGCCATGCCAAGCTGAGCCATTAGGTGCGCCGGGACGACAGAAATACCCATGCTGCGTTTCTATTATGAGGTCGGGGGCGCAAACGTTCTTGAACCGACGCGAAGAATAATAGCGAGCATGTCGGCATCGTTCAACTTTTCCGTACCCTGAGCCAAAAGCTGTTCCCTCGGGCGTTCTTTGGTCGGCCACCTTTTGATTCTTTCAGCAATCATTTTGCATACCCATTCAAGAATTTGATTTTAATGCGGCATTTGTTTAAAAGCGCGTTCATTTCCGGCGACGATGTCAAATGCCCGGTCAAGGTCAAAGCTTTCAAAGTCCCATTATGTAACACTTTTGACAATCGACAACCCCGATGAGAAGCGTTTTTACGAAATTGAAACCGGGAGAGAGCACTACCCCAATCACCACCCCAATCAATACCCATGACCGATTGCTGTCTTTTAACAACAATGGCCGGCCGTTTTTTCGCACTATAAACCGCCCTGACTTCATTCGGATAGACCGGCAAACAGGCAACCGGCAATTTCGAAAGCCTATGAGGGTTTTTCACATCCAATGGTTCAATTTTAGCCTTGAAGGTTTTATGCTCAGTCGGAATATCCCGGCCTTCGGGTACAATTACATAGGGGACTTGTTGAACATGGGGCATGAATGCCCGAATAAGAACGCCTGGCTTAAAATCGTGGGTATCGTCAGGAACCCACCAGGCGGAAGGCGATATAGCGGATTGGATAGAATCCTCAGGATAAGTCGTTATCGAAGCAAGCTTTCGACCTCCAGGCATCTTCTGAAACCTCCATTACACACTCTTGAGATGTGATGGGTTCACCGGGATTCGGTCTAACTGCGCCACGCCCTCAAAGAAAACGTCATCATATCGAGGTGCAGGAGGCCGGAAACGCTTATCTCGAACATTCTTTTTTCGCTGCGGTTTCTTAGGCATCTCGAATCTGAGCAGTTCCAGCTTTTCCATGAGTTTCTTTTCTTGTTAGAATTGATTTAAACCAGCTCGCTTAAAAAATGATGGGCGGAACAGATTCTGATTCCGTCTTTGGTCATCAAATCCGGAATTTTTTCAAGAACAATCTGAACGGCGGTTACATCCGGAAACCTTTTTTTAAGATACATTAATGACCGGCTGACATCCTTTCCCGTGGTTTTACTTTCAACAAACAG
>ENA-OSEO01003366-OSEO01003366.1-sediment-metagenome-genome-assembly--contig:-NODE-3366-length-19151-cov-7.745780_pt1 | contig 19151 bp, 11 predicted proteins | sample MGYA00237883_ERZ534232 | MGnify/ENA metagenome assembly ERZ534232
GGCAGCGGGCAGTTGCTCAACCTTAGCCTGAGAAGCCCGGTACATATTTCTCACGGTGCTCATGGCGACCATTTTGTAAAAATTGACTTCACGGGATGGAAATATTTTGAACTGGTAGAGATAGAATCTTCGGCTATAAGTGATTATATATGGCCGGATGATTCCCATTTTTATGTCTACGATTCTTACCGGCACCAGATCAATTTCAGGAATATTGAAAAGTTCCAGTTTTGGTATAACAATATTCCTGAGGGAAAAGAGGTTTCATGCCATGTTGGCCCTGTTAAGGCAATACCTATGGTTCAGGGGATTGTAGAAAATCCGGCGGTAATGATTGGAAATGAAAAGGTGGTGTTCCCTGTCAGGATTGAATCAGGAATGTACCTTGAACTAAAAGGTGAAGGTGATTGCAATCTATACGGACCAAGGGGTGAACTAATTATGGAGGTAAAACCTGAAGGTAAAAATCCGGAATTAATTAAAGGGATTAATACGATTTCTGTTTCAGGCAAAGGAAACGATGACATTAATACCCGTTTGCAGGTTACAGTTATAAGTGAAGGGAAACCATTGTAAGGTTTATTGTTGATTTACAGGCATTTAGCATTAATATTAATGTCTGTGAACCAACTTTTTTGAGAGTTTTACGTATTATAAACCGTCTCTGACGGGATTAAAAATTTATATTTTTCAATGTGGCCAGAGGTAATGATCATAAAAATCAGGGAAAATCAAATTTTTACTTCTATATGATTTAATAAATATGAACTCTGAGGCAAACAGACTCATTTATGTTAATAGTGTATGTAAAATTTGAAAGACTTAATTATATTGCCGCAAAATAAATCAACCACATAATTTAGTATCATTAAAATTTATACAGCTATGGATAATAAATCAAAATTGCAGGGAAGGCGTCAGTTTATCGGGGATGCTGCTGCACTGGGATTAATGGGCGCAATAGGAGCAGGATATGTTCTTTCTTCATGCAAGTCCAAAAAACCACAATATGAAATGCCGGTTTTTCCTGAAAGAGCACCTGACGGTCCGGTATTAAAGGCCGGACTTATAGGATGCGGAGGCAGGGGAACAGGGGCTGCCATTAATTTTCTTAATGCAGGACCTAATCTGCAGATAACCGCTTTTGCTGATGTTTTTCAGGATCGTATAGACAGGTGCCGTGCATCGATCAAAAAAGTTCATAATGTTGAAATTCCTGATGAGAATTGCTTCGTTGGTTTTGATGCTTATAAACGTGTCATAGACTCTGGTGTGGATGTTATCCTGGAGGCTTCTGCGACACATTTCCGGCCAAGACATTTCGAGGCAGCGGTGCAGGCAAGAAAACATGCTTTTATTGAAAAACCTGCCGGTGTAGATCCTGTAGGAGTCAGATCGGTAATCTCATCAGGGAAAATGGCTGAATCAGCCGGATTGACCGTCGTTACCGGAACACAGAGAAGACATCAGGCGGATTATATTGCAACTTTCACTCAGGTCAAAAATGGTGCTATCGGTGATCTGATAACAGCAAATTGTTATTACAACAGAGGAGGCGCAGGACATTTTACCAGGCAGGAAGGATGGACCGACATGGAAGCCATGTTAAGGAACAGGGCTAACTGGATCTGGCTTACGGGAGATAACGTTGTTAATTTGCTTGTTCATAATCTTGATGTCATTAACTGGTTCTTTGAAAAACATCCTGTAAGGGCATCAGGAATGGGTGGCCGGTATCACAGACCTACAGGTGACATGTACGATTTTTTCAATGTTGATTTTGTGTTTGATGACCAGAAACGTTTTCAGGGGATGGTCCGTGAGATGGATGGATGCACAAATTATATAAATGATATAATTTTCGGAACTGAAGGATATACAAATTGCCAAAATAAAATTTTTGATTATGACGGTAATGTAATCTGGGAGTATGAGTATCCTCTGGGTGATGATGGTAAACCGACCAACAGCGTTCCAATTTCTGCTTACGATCAGGAAATGATCAATTTTGTAACAGCAATACGTACAAATAATCCTGTCAACCAGGTTGAACAGCTTGCTTTCTCTACTCTTACCGGCATTATGGGAAGAGAATCGGCATATACAGGCAGGGATGTTACCTGGGAAGAGATAATGAACTCAAATTTGAGACTTGGACCTGAAAAATATGAATGGGGCCCTGTTGATATGCAACCTGTTTCTCCTGTACCGGGTAAGGCACCGGGACTTTAAAAGGTTTGTCCCATTTATCAGTCCCTGTCAATAGGCTTATATTCAGTTTATAAAACTTATTGCAGGTATAAAGTATTATTGTGTAGCAAAATCCCTGACTATCCGGTGCATAACTTTTTTATAGCAATCCGTAAGTTTTCAATATCTCTGCCAGATCAGGATGGGATTTTGCATATTCCCGCAGTGCGACAATTAGATTTCTGGTTTTATCTTTTGCTTCTTCAGCCTGGATAAGGGCAGGTTTTAATGCTGTCCGGCGATCCCATATCATATATCCCAACATAAATACTATAAGAGTAATTATTATTCCGAAACCCCAGTAAAAAAGTGTTTTTAAATCGTCAATCTGTTTTTGCTGATATTCAAATTGTTTGTCTATTGATTCCAGTCGTGCATTCATTTCATTCCGTAAGGATTTCATTTCATTCCGTAAGGAGTTCATTTCATTTCTCACGGAACTTATTTCATTTTCTACTTTAATCAACCGGTCCCGGTCTGCCAGTGTATAAGGCACAGGCTGCTGTTCCTGCGCCGGAGCATTAATTGCCGACAGGATTAAAAGAATTAATAATGTGATTAAGGCCTTCATTTTTTTTAAAAATTGTTTACTTTAACTCCGCATATTCTGTATATATGGGAAAAGTTGTTCTTTGATTCAATCGGTATAGCTGCTAACACTAAAAAAATGGTTTATTTCTTCAAAGATAAAATTTTATTTTCTAAAAGTCATAAGATACGCTCTTGCAATTGGTATATATATTGCAAATCTTATTAATTTTAAATTACTGATATTGTGCAATTATAGAAATTGATGAAGAAAATCCTGAAGGAACTGGTAATGAGATATTCTGAAGTAACAAATAGTATAATCATGGTCTTGAATCATGACTAAAACATGGATGTCCGGTTAATCTTATTAAAACAAGAGACCTGTCTAAAAAGGACACGAAGCATCTTTTCACACCATTTTGAAAATTTATTAAATTGGTTATTAGCATGTTAAAAAAAGTATAAAGACTTTATAAAAATAGATTTTTACTTTTTACAATGAACTAAAACAATGAACCTATGAAAAATGATAAAAGCCGGAGAGAGTTTCTTCAAAAAATCGGATTGATTTCCCTTGCCGCAGGGGCAGGTAACTTTTTGCCTGCTGAATCCTTTGGTTACTCTTCATACTCTTTAACGGCAGATGAAAAAGCGGATCTGGTCTCTCTTCCTCACTCTGATCTGTTTTCTGTCCTGAACATGGATCTGCCGGAGATGGCCCCGGTTCGTAAAGCTTTTGAAAGAGATGGTTATGATGCTGCCCTCATTGCTCTGCTTGATTATTACCGTTCACGTTATCCTGTAGCCGCCCAAACAAAAAGGGATAAGTCTGCCGAAAAGGAAATTACTGCCATCCGCAGGGCTGACAATCTGGCTAAACATATCTTTCAGTGGGGCCCATATGATGAGGCCGCCTATGGTGATGATATCGACTGGGCTGCTGATCCTGCAGGCGATATCGAGTGGGTTGCCGCAGTTTACCGGTTTTACTGGGCAAATGACCTGGTAAATGCATATAAGCAGACAGGAGATGATGATTATGTCAGGACATTTGTGGAACTTACAACCGACTGGATTAATAAACATCCGCTGGAGAGAACAGTGGACATTGCTCATCCTGTTTACGGGTGGAGGGGTTACCCCTGGCTCGATCTTCAAACCGGGATAAGAGCTACAAATATCTGCAGTACTTTCCGTGAGGTACTGCATTCCAAAGCTTTTACTCCTCACTTCCTTGGCATACTGATGGCAAGTTTGTATGACCACCAGGTAAAGACAGAAAAGATGCCGATGAATAAGGTTCACAATAAAGCAATCTTCGAACAGCGCGGTTTCTTTAATGTGTTGCACACATTTCCTGAGTTTAAGGATAAAGAGAGATGGATTGATATTGCTTTTAGAATTACCTGCGAGAATCTGCTTGCCCAGACTACATCCGACGGGGTGCAGCGGGAATGGTGTGGTGGTTATCACTCGGGTGTATACAGGGATGTGCTGGAGATTGAAGACCGTCTGACAGATCTGGGCCGTGAAGTTCCCGGTTTCTATCATGAAAGGGTAAAGGCCATGGCTGACCATATATTCGGAATTTCCACACCTGATCTTGGTTTTCCGATGTTTGGAGATACATCCCGAGGTAAAATTCAGTCGGCCGACAGGAAAACATGGCAGCTCTATAATACGCTTACAGAAGCCGGACAGAAGTTTAATGATCCGAAATTTAAAGCGCTGGCCGACCTGGATACCAAAAATCTTCCTGACAACGGAAGTGTTGCTTTTCCTGATGCCGGACTTTATGCAATGCGCAGCAACTGGTCTCCCGGCCAGGTTTATATGGCCCTGCACTGTTCGCCTCCGGCAATAAGCTCTCATGATACCCCCGATAACGGCACTTTTGAGTTATATGCTTACGGCAGATGGCTGATGCCTGATACAGGATTCTATACCTACGGGCATGATAAAGAGGCACGGGCATGGCACAGGCAGACGAAAGTGCATCCCACAATGACAGTGAACGGTAAGGATACAAATATTGTTGGCCGGCAGTTGATGTGGCAGCCGGATAAGGACCAGGATATTCTCTGCGTTGAAAATCAGTCGTACAGCTATTTTCTGCACCGCAGGACAGTCTGGTTTGCAGGTAAACAAAGTGATCTGCCCTTCTTTGTGATTATGGATGAAGCAAACGGTGACGTTAACGGTGATATTGAAATACATTTTCCAATGGCTCCGGGTCTGGTTAAAACTGATCATGCAAGCAACCGGATCATTACTGATTTTGATGACGCAAACCTCCTCATACAGGTATCGGCAAAGCATCCTGTCACTCTTTATGAAGAGGATGGCTGGCATGCCTGGAGTTACGGTAAGAGGGAATCCCGCAAATCCGTAACTGCTGTCTATAAAGGCCGTGCTCCTTTTGTTTTTGTGTCGGTACTGGTTCCTTTTAGAGGAAAATCAGCGCCTGATTGCCGGCTTATTACTGATCCCGCTTCACTCTTTTCGGGAATGAATCCTGTAAAATTAGAGGTAGAGGTAGCAGGGAAAAATTATAAACTTATGAGAAATATATAGTTAACTGTGTTTAAAAAGACATCGAATCGTCTTTTTAAACATACTGAATAATCAAACTTAAATAATATGACCGAACATAAAGAAAAAATAAACCGGCGTAAAGCTCTCGGGGCATTCGGACTGGTGGCCGGTTGCGCTCTGTTCTCTGACAGCTCAGCTGCAAATAATACTAAGTATGGTGATGCCCTTCAAGCCGGACAAAATATCTTGTTCTTTGATTCTTTGGTAAATGCCCGGGAAGATAAAAATGTAAAGAAGGGAGATATAATAAGTACGGCAGGATACTATTCTGCCGGTGACGGGGGAGCAGCAACTTATCTGGTGACCGGCAAAAGTGACGGGCAGGCAGTGAATGGCGGTGATGCCGTGCTTCTTGAAAATGATTGTGTATCTGTTCTTAGCGCTGTCTCTCATGTCAATTACAGTATGTTCGGTGCTGTTGGTGACGGGGAAAATGACGACGGAGTGCAGATCCAAATGGCTCACGACTATGCAAATAGTCATGGTTTGCCAGTTATCAATATGTCCGGAGAGTATTGGATCGAAGAAACCAGGAATATTGCGATAAAAACATCAGTCCAATGGGGTCAGACCACTTTTCATATCAATGAAAGATATAATACGAGGAATCCTGTTTTTTTAATAAGCAGTTATGAATCTCCCATAGAAATTGAACTGGATGAGGCTGCAAAGAACAGAGTAATTGAAAGTGTAAGGCCCGGAATACAGGTGATACCTGATTTGAAAGAATTTAATAATTGTCTTGTAATTATAAGAGATAATAATGATAAAATTGGAAACAGGTCTGGTTACGGATCTTCCAGGGCTAAAGAGGAGTTGTTTTTTGTTGAGGAGAATGGAAGGATAGTCGGGGATGTCGCATGGACATTCACTGATTATACATCTCTTACGGCTTATCCCGCAGGCAATAGCTATCTGACGGTCGACGGAGGCTCCTTTTTAGTCTCAGGGGAGGGCGCTCCGCCTTCTGACAAAAAGATCGGTTATCTGCATAATGGTTTTGTCATCAGCCGGAGCAGGACAATAGTTAAAAACCAGGTTGTCGGACTGGATCACGGTAAAGCCGATATTGCAATGAATCCCAGAAGCGGCTTCTATTCTATGAATACTGTTTTTGATGTTACCCTGGAAAATATCCGTCTCATCCCATGGGAAAAAGATCGTCAGGGAACTGACCGTGACGTACATTCAGGGACATACGGCATAGGTGGTAACCGTCTGCTGAAAACAACTTTCAGAAATATTACCGCTGAAGGCACATCTATATACTGGGGAGTTTTTGGCACTAATATGAATAAGAATTTTTTTGTGGAAAACTGCAGACTTAACCGCATTGATGTTCATTTTCATTGCTGGAACCTTATCATTAAAGATTCTCATATAGGAAATAAGGGTATCACGGTTACAGGCGGAGGAGAACTGATAATCGAAAATACAACCTGTGATAATAACAGGTTTGTCAATTTCAGGAAAGATTACGGGGGTAAGTGGGATGGCAACATCATGATAAGAAACTGCCGGCTCCGACCGAATTACTCATCAGAAACATCGATTCTTTATTTTGTGGCCGACAATTTTAATTATGGTTATCCTGTTGGCTGGGCAAAATCAATTAACGTTGAAAATTTTGTAGTTGATTACAGCAGTGTTCCTCAATGTAACAGCAACAGTTGGTTAATCAGGACTTCTGATTTTTCGCAGAATGATGAAGGCCAACGTTTTTTCTTCCCTTACAATCTGCAATTTAAAAATATATTTGTTGAAGGACGGAGCAAAGGTGTTCGTCTTATGAAGATTCCTGATCCTGCAGGGTGGCTGCTACAAAATCCGGGTTCGTATGATAAGATATTTTTTGTTCCTAATTCATCAATTCACTTTGAAAATATCCAGTTGGAAAAAGTAACCGGGGAGAATGAAGATGATTATCATCTGGAGTTTAATGTGAATCCTGATCTGACTTATGATGAATTCTCGTTATACCCTGAAATCCGTTTTGTTAATTGTCCCTCACTGGCTATGAAGCTCGACAGGTCAATTGCACAAATTGTTGCTGTAAATTGTAATGTCAATCGGGTTACTTGTGCGGGAGACAACTCCTTCAGGGGAGAAATATCCTTCAATAACTGTAAGGTCATTCCCGTCATTACCGGTGAAAACACTAAACCATTTAATTTGCAGGCAGAACTGGGAACTAGTTTCATAAATTGTGTTTTCCATATGCCACAAAAAGACCAGAAGGTCTGTTCTGATGCATTGCCTTTGATCGATTTCCTCAATTTAAACAGATCCGTCTCTTTCAATCACCTGAATTCTCGTCTGGGAAAAGATGTTTTATTATATCTTAATGCACAAGAGATTAAATTATCTGCCGGATTTATTGCATTGTTGAAAAATCATCACGAACTTGAAGATTATTTGGGGAAAAAATTGTGAGTCCCAGGACGTGAGAAAATTCTTGAATTTTTCAGGCTGAATCTGTGTCGAAGCAAATTTGTCTGACGAACACCAGGTGTGAGGAACGCATGTCTGAAGTCAGGAGTTATTTGATTTTAGCTTAATGGAATGATTTTTAGTAATTTTTTCTTCCGTGGTTAATTTTTCTGCTAAGTTTTTTCAGAACCAGTTTGAATCGAATGAGTAAAACCTTATAAGATATAAGATTGATTATAAACTGTTTAAAAATGCTTTTATGAGAACTAAGTGGTTCTCCCGATTTTATTCGGGATTCTCAAATTTTTAATTTGCCTGTTTTACTCGAGGAGTTAATTACCGTTAAAATGAATTTAATATTATAGCAGCGAGTTCTTTCTCATATAATTAAATATCAGATTGATTTTAATGAGATAAAATAATAATAAAATTTTAAACAGATGAAAAGATTTACTATGATTATTGCAGTAATTGTTTTGTTTTCTGTATCTGTATTTGCTCAGAGCAGAAACACAAAGGTCTTTACCATTTTTACTTCGGGTGGTTGCGGATGTACCGGCTCGGGAGGCCCACCCGAAACCTTTACAACTCATGATGAGGTTCTTGCCGGTCTGCGTGAGGCATGCAACGGCATTGATTTTATTGAGTGGAACGATTCCTACAGTGCTGCCGTTGATGAGGTTGGCAAAAACAAAGACAGCTACGACGGAGTCCTGATAATAGGCAGGATTGCAAGCGACTACAGACTTGCTTTTACCGGACTGCCTACTATAGTTGTCTATAATCTTTTTGAGTTTATGGATGCTCATCCATATTACCTCTTTGAAACAGGAGAGATGGATGAAAACAGTGTGCTTACAGGAGGCACTGATTACAAAGGGATGAAAATTTTAACCGCTCAGCTCGACAGGAGAAATCTGAGCGATCCTGCTGTCACAAAAGCCATGTTCGATGACCTGGTTTATAAAATTAAGCTTATCAGGGCAGTCAAAGAGTTAAAGGAAACCAGGATTCTGATGGTAAAAAATTCTCCCAATGAGACTATCGCTTCAGTGAACTATAGGGGAGACATCAATCAGATATTTCCACAGGGATTTAATGAAACATATATGCATAATTTTAAAGAGCTGTTTGGCGTTGAGATAGTCCCGGTCGAGGTAGATGAATTCTATGAAGCATATAAAAACAGTGATGTTGATGAGGCAGGGAAAATTGCCGGTGAGTGGAAGGAAAGTGCCAGGGCTGTGGAGGCATCAGACAGGGAGATCATTAAAACGGTAAGGGGATATCTTGCCCTCGAGGCTTTAAGGGGAAAGTATAACTGCAATGCCGTATCTACGCATGTTCGGTCAGTTACCGGCAGCGGGGAGCTGGCCGACAGATACAATCCGGGACTGGGACTTGAACTTGGATTCAAGATCAGGGGCATTCAGGCTGTTTGTCAGAACTACCCGGATATATTGCTCGGCCAGGTTTTGGGTTATCTTCTTACGGGAAGGCCAAGTATGCTGGGCGACATTATTTATGATGTTCATAACTCTCTGGAAATAGTTCTGCATTGCGGCATCCCGGTTAATCCGTGGGGCGATGAACGCCGTATCCCATATACGATCAGGACGCATGCTGAGAGTCCGGTGAGAGACAGGCCCGAAGAACCGGGATCCTCAACCGGGATAACAGCCGAATGGCCTGTTGGAGAGCCTGTCACTTTTTGGGAAATACACAGTCTCCCGGGCGAAATCAGGTTAAACACAGGAACAACAGTTGATGGCCATGCTCTCTATACAGGCGGAGAAAACCTTGATAATGTTATGTGTACAGCTAAAATAATTGCTGAAATTGATGATATAAAGAAACTGCAAAGGGAATTCAGACCTTATCTATATGGCATTCATACCAATGTAACACTGGGAGATCTCCGTCAGCAGATAAAAGATGTTGCAGTGTTCCTCGGACTTAAAGTTGTAGAGTCTGACAGGTAAAAGTGTTAAACTTCACTTCTCTTGCACGATCACGCAAATAGTTTTGCTCAGACCTCCGGTATGTTACTGTTCAAAATCCGGTTGACGGGGAAGACCTGAGCATAACTATTATAGTAAATATGTGTAAAATCACATGTATGTAAGTGAAAATAGTGGATTAAATCACTTATGTGTTAGTGAAATTTATTTTTAAAATCACTTATATATAAGCGAATCTTATAGATTAGATTCGTTATTTGCAGGTGTAAAACATAATTCTCCTTGTTTTAGATCAATAATTCTTTGAAGCACTGAGACCATGTATAATGGATATGACAATAATATTGCTAATTTTAGTATTGTATATTTCACTATTAACGTAATAAACCAAATAAATTTAATACCGATGAAGCTAATTTACAGGATTTTAACCTTTATGGTAGTTTTGCCGGTTGTCTTTTGCCTGTCATGTAAAAGAGAACCCGTAAAATCTCTTTACGAGCCTGCTGCCGGACCTTTTTATAAAATAACTACACCGGGCAAGGCCCGGGCGCAGATTGTAATTCCTGCCGGTCCATCATATCTTGAGGAGTTTGCTGCTTCGGAACTCCAGAACTACTTTGAGAAGATATCCGGTGTCAAGCTTCCCGTAATAAAGGAAGGAGACAATACAGAATATTCATATTCTGTTTTTCTGGGGGGCACAAATAAGTCGGCCGAAGAAGGAGTTGCACCTGATCAGGCCAATACAGGTCGTGACGGATTTGAGATTAAATCTGTTAAAAATGGACTTATTATAAGAGGCCGCAATGATCAGGGGACACTCTTCGGAGCTTATGAACTGCTGGAACGTTATTTTGATGTCAGATGGTTTATGCCCGGTGAAGAGTATTATCCGCATAATAAGACCCTTAAAATCGGTCAGATCAATATGACATATAAGCCTTCATTTACATACCGGTGGGTAGGCAGGGGGGAATGGCCTCTCCGTCAGCGCATGAACTGTTACGTGAATGCCGGAGGTAAAGAGGTTGGCATTAACTGGAAATGGCATTTTCATACCTTTATAAGGCTGATTCCACCTGAGATATATTATGAGGATCATCCAGAATATTATGCTCTTGTAAACGGGCAACGTGAGATAACAGAATCCAGGACTCACGGGAACCAGCTATGTACATCAAATCCGGATGTCATACGTGAGGTAGCCGAAAATATGATTGATACTCTTGTTGCAGAACCGGGAATAGAGATCATTACCCTCTCTCCCAACGACGGCGGTGGATTTTGTGAATGTGAAAACTGTCGCGACCTCGATGAACCCGGCCGTGACTGGCATGCACGCTATTCCAACAGGCTTGCTGTTTTTAACAGGGAGGTTTCTGCAATTGTCAAGGAGAAATATCCTGATGTTCTGATAAAAGTAGGAGCATATGCCATGTACGCACGTCCTCCGCTTAGTGAGGATTATAAACCGGAAGATAACCAAATCATACAGCTTTGCCATCTCTATTTTTGTCATACTCATCCGCTTGGAAGTGATATGTGCCAGGCGGGGGTGACCTATGAGCCGGGACCCCAGTTCCAGCCTAACCAGGAGTTTGAAAAGATACTCGACCAGTGGATAGATTTATCACCTCATGTTTTTATCTATGAGTATTATTCTGTTGGCGGCATGTCTCGTGGTAACCTGCCATGGCCCATGATACATACTATGCGGACAGATATTCCCTATTATCGTGATAAAGGTGCCGAAGGCTTTTACACACAGCAGTCGGATGATCTTTTTTACCGTCTGGGACTGAATTTCTTTGTTGCAGCCAAATTGTGCTGGAATGCTGATCTGGATACAGAGGTTTTGCTGAACGACTATTTTGATAAATTTTACGGAGCTGCAGCAGTACCCATGAAGGATTTCTTCATGTCGATGGAGGAGTCTATGATGGAGTGGAACGGATGCAGCTCTTATGGCTTACAGGGAGTAAGACCTGAGATGGGTATAAAGATATTTACTCCGGAACTGACAAATAAGATGGAGCAGTCTCTCATAACCGCTGAAGAGCTTTCAGCCGGCAATGAAACTGCTGCACGGCGGGTGGCAATGTCACGCCGGGCATATGATGAGATGATGGCATTTCTCAATAGCAGGACAGATAGCTGACATTTTTTCTCTTATGAAACTTATTTTTTCAGGTTATTTTTCCCGGGACTGTATTGCCCGCCCATGAGGGACTAATAACTGAAACGTATTTTTAAAAGACTTGATATTTGAATTATTCAGCTACCCCCGCAGGGAAATCATTTTTAGCAAGATTCGTTTTGACCCACTTTAGAGTTACATGTATATTGGTAATTGCTAAACTGTTTTTATCTTAGTCATTGTATTCGTATTTTTATAATTCCAAATTGATACTATTTAAAATTATTAATTTATATCATATGAAAAAATTATTATCTGTCAAATTATCAACTATTTGCGTAAACTTTCTACTATTAATTACATTTTTTTTACTGATGAATACAACAGGATGTACTACTGCGGATCAAAAAGATGAGGGTAATACATATGTCTTTAAAAATGCCACTGTTATTGATGCTGTTAATGGTCTGCGAGCCGGACAAAGTGTTGTTGTCAGGGGCAATAAAATAGTTGAAACAGGCAGTGTTGATGAAACAAAAGAGCATCGTGATGCTATTGTGGTCGACTGTAGCGGCAAATATCTTATACCTGGTCTCTGGGATGCTCACATGCATCTTACAAATTCTGAAGTACTGTTGACGGCTATGTTCCCGTTACTCACTGCCACAGGCATAACTTATATACGTGATACTGCGGCAGAGCTAAAGAAGATCTTGCCCCTCAGAGAAAAAGCTGAAGAGGTTGCACAATCTGAAGGTATGGCACCACGTGTTTTTATGATAGGACCTCATATGGACAGTAAAAATCTTATCTGGAGTTCCTCGGTAAGCGTTGTTACACCCGAACAGGCCGAATTTATTATTGATTGTCTTATTAATGCAGGAGTTGATGAACTGAAGGTTTATGACCTGCTTCCCCGCGATATCTATTTTGCTGTCCAATCGATTGCAAATGAGAAAAATTATAAACTGTGTGCACATGTTCCTTTCAGTGTGGATGCCGTGGAGGCATCAAATGCCGGTCTCGATTGCATGGAACATATGAGTAATCTTGAGTTTTCCTGTTCAGGTGAATGGGAAATACTTCTGCAGGAGAGACTTAAAATGCTTGAGGAGGGATCAGAAAAGCCGGGAGGCCAACTCAGGAATGAGGTTTATGAAGCTCAAAGGCTTCGCGCTTTCAAGACACAGGATAAAGAGCGTCGTGATTTTGTCCTGAAAACTCTGGCAGCTAATGATACCTGGCAGGTACCCACGTTGGTTATAACTTCACAGGAGGAACACAGGATTTATGCAAGAGATGACTTTAAAGACACTTACCGGTATTTACCTGAACCCTTGCGCAAAGAATGGAGGAATAACGCAGACAGTCGTGCACAGAAGCCACCTTCAGAAGTGGGACTTGCACATTCATACTGGGCTTATGATATGATTCCGCGACTGGTTGAGGAGGGAATAAATATCATGGCCGGAACAGACATGCCCCTTGCCCTGCTTACGCCCGGATTTAGTCTGCATGAGGAATTGGCTCTTCTTGTAAAGTATGGTCTTACACCTATGCAGGCCATTGAATCGGCAACTCTCAAACCAGCTGAGTATTACGGTCTGGAGGATCAGCAGGGATCAATCGCAGAAGGTATGATGGCAGACCTGGTAATCCTTGATGCAAATCCGCTCGAAGATATCAGAAATACTCTGAAAATTAATACTGTTATGAGAAACGGGTTTCTTCATACACGAGATGATCTTGACGATATCCTTTCCCAACTGGAACAGTATGGAGAGGTAAAACTGAAAAATAACGGACAACAGCTCAATTCCATTTTTTTGTGCCAGTAAGTAAATTTAAAGCTTCATTTAAGGCATTTCATACATGCAAGCAGATTTCCGGAAGGATTAATTTGCAACATTTTGAGTTCTGGTGTCAATTCCCGGAGGATAAAAATCAGACTAAGTTGTTTATTTCCCGTGTTTCCGAAAAAATTAGTAAATTGAATGGTAAATACTCAGAATTATGAAGCGAAGTGAGATAAATGTTCTGATTAAAAATTCTGTTGATTTCTTCAACCGGATGAATTTCAGACTTCCGCCATGGGGCTATTGGAGTCCTGGAATATGGAAAGGTAAATATGATACATGCAGGGAGATTGTTGATAACATGCTTGGATGGGATTTAACGGATTTTGGCAGCGGCGATTTTTACCGGCAGGGACTGGTTCTCTTTACTCTTAGAAACGGTAATCCGCAAAAGGATAGAAAGAGATATGCTGAAAAGGCTATGATAGTGGAAGAAAACCAGGAGACTCCCATGCATTTTCACTGGAATAAAATGGAGGATATTATAAACAGAGGGGGTGGAAATCTGATGATTGAACTTTGTGCATCTGATGAAGATGAGAATTTTTCAGATTCTGAATTTGATGTGAGTATTGATGGTATAATAAACAGGATAAAACCTCATGATGTAGTTACGCTTTGCCCGGGTCAGAGTATATGTCTTGAGCAGAGAATTTACCACCGGTTCTACGGTCAGGAGGGTAAAGGTAAAGTGTTTGTCGGTGAAGTCAGCTCTGTCAATGATGATTCCACAGATAATCGCTTCTATAATCCGGCAGGCAGGTTCCCCCAAATTGAAGAAGATGAAGAACCGGTACATCTGCTGGTATCTGATTACCTGCAATATCTTTGAAATATTATATTAGAAAGAAATGATCCGGCTAAGGAAAAATGCGTATAGAAAATCAAATCTGTCTGACGAACATAAGACATGAGGAACATATGGCTGAGGTGAGGAGTTATTTTATTTTAGCGGAATGGAGTTATTTTTAGCAGTCAGCGGGGAATTTGTTTGCGGAGTTTTTTCATATGATTGAAATTAACTATTTTAAAATGTATCATATAGATTATCCCGAATTCATTCGGGAGAACTCTCAAATGTTTCAATCATCCTTATGGGTCCCTATTTTAATCGTGATGCTCGTTTCATTGCAAAATAATACCAGAAGAAATGAGTCATCTACTCTGGCTTAAAACGTTGAAAAATTATAATAGACGAGTTTTTTCTCATATTATTTAAAATGAATTAATTTGATGAAATAACATTGTCACAACCTTAGATAAATAATTGATAATAAACTGTTTAATGTAAATACTATACAATGAAACGATCAATCCTGTATTGTCTTATCCTGGTTCTTTTTAATATGATGCCTGCTGCATACCTGTTTGCACAGCAGTATGATAAAAAGGACTCTATCCATATTGTTGGCCATGCCCATATGGATATGAACTGGTTGTGGACTTATTTCGAAACCATGAAAATGTGTAATGATAACCTGAGGCAGACAGTGTCATTCATGGAAGAGTTTCCTGATTTCACCATGATTCAGAGTCAGGCTGCCGTCTATAGATTTGTGGAGATGGTTGATTCGCCGTTGTTTCAAAAGGTTAAGCAATATGTAAATGACGGCCGACTGGAAATTGCAGGTGGTATGTGGACTGAAGGAGATTCAAATCTATCCTCAGGTGAAGCTTTTGCCAGATCATTTTTGCTGGGACAAAGGTATTTTATGGAGCATTTCGGAAAAATGGCAAAAGTGGGATGGCTGCCCGATAATTTCGGTCATACATCACAACTGCCGCAAATCCTGAAGCTGGCTAATTGTGACTACTACTATTTTCACAGGTGTAAACCTTATAAAGGCAGTTTCTGGTGGAAAGGTCCGGATGGCTCCTCTGTTTTATGTTATGCCAACGATACATACAATGGAAGAATAACTATTGACCTGAAAGATGAGATTAATAAATTTGCTCCGGGGGAAAAAAGGATACTTCACATAACTGGTGTCGGCGATCATGGTGGCGGTCCAACGAGACAGGATATAGAAATGGCGCATCAGCTGGATGAAAGGAGCGATTACCCTTCTGTAAAATTTTCAACAGCAGAAGATTTTTTTAAGAGTTTATCGGGCGAGATGGACGGTCAGCCGACTCACGAGGGCGAGATGCAGTTTATTTTCGAGGGTTGTTATACTACTGTTGCAGAGATCAAGGAGGGTAACAGGAATTGCGAAAATTCACTGTATGCAAGTGAATTTTTTAATACCCTGCGATGGCTGAATGGCGATGAATATCCGCATGAGGAACTTAATGATCTTTGGAAAACCCTGACATTTCACCAGTTTCATGATATTCTACCAGGTTCTGCAATCTATGAGGCTAACAGACAGGCTGTTGCAAGGTATACGGAGACAGAACGCAAATCAAGGGAACTGAAAGATAAGGCTTTTCTGAAAATGGCTGATGAAATAAAGTTCAGAAAAGATATAGGACAGCCTGTTGTGGCTTATAATCTATTCCCTTTCAGCCGGAAATCCATAGTTGAAGCGACTGTCTATTCACATGAGGAACCTTTGTCGGTAAGTGTAGAATCCTGGGGATCAAATTACTATGGCAAAAAATTTAAGCCTGTCGACAAGACAACAAATGATAAAGGGGAATCTCAAAATGAGAATTTTTTATCTCCCTCATTCAAAGAAAAGCAGATATCTGCAGGGAGTGATCTAGCTACCGTTCTTGTAAAAGATGGAAGCGGAAAATCTTATCCTGCCCAGATTACCTATGCTAAATCTACTCCTCCGGGATATACTTCTAAAATCCGGTTCGTGGATCAGGACTTTCCTGCCGGCGGGTACAAGACTTATTATATTGATGTAAATCAAAAAGGAAGTTCCGGTAGTTCACTTCAGGTTGATGCAAATACATTTGGAACTGATCATTTCACAGTTAAATTTGATATGTCTGATGGTGCAATTATCAGTCTTATTGACAAGAGGACAAAAAAAGAGTATGTCGCTCCTGGTGGAGAACTGAATAAGCTCAGGATATATCTTGAAGATAAAAAGGGAGGGATGAAATCGTGGACAATAAACAAGATCATTGAGGAAGAGGATGTTACAAATATTGAAAGTGTCAGGATTGTTGAGCAGGGCCCTGTAAGGGCTTGCGTCGAAACGGTGAAGACCTGGGGTAAGTCACGATTTATTGAAAGGACATACCTGTATAGATCCTATCCAAGGATTGAGTATGAAATGGAGCTTCACTGGCTGGAGACAGGAAGTGATTCGACAAATTCTCCAATGCTTAGGGCAATATTTCCTCTGAATTTTAATCATCCACAATTCTTTTGTCATGTTCCGTTTAATGTTGTCGAACGACCTGCAGATGGAATTATCAATGGAAAAGAAGCCCCTCCATACCTGAAATCGCAGTCAACTATATACGGAGTTATGCCCGAATCAGAAGACGGACAGGAAGTGCCTGCACAAAAATGGGTTGATATTACTGACGGGGAAACCGGTATTGCCCTGCTGAACAGAACCAAATATGGCCACTCATATCATAATGGTGAACTGCGTCTTACCCTAATGAGAGCTGCAGGGAATCCGGATATCTATCCAAATCTTGGCAAGTTTGAGATCAGTTATGCATTATTTCCTCACGCGGGCGACTGGAGAAACGGTGTATGGCAGGAAGGCGATGATTTTAATGTTCCTGTGCAGGCCCTGGAACCTCCTTCTCTCGCTTTGGTTAAAGATCATGCAGTACGTCCGGAAGAGGACTCATTTATTTCGTTGGATGCCAGTGGAGTATATTTAACTGGAATAAAAAAGGCAGAAGCTACAGATGAGCTGGTAGTCAGGCTTGCAGAAGTTGAAGGGGAGGAGAAGATGATAAAATTGTATCTTCCTGAAAATGTTGAGTCTGTAAGAAAACTGAATCTTATTGAGTTGCAGGTTGCCGGCTCAGAAAAAGCGGGTATCCAAAATAATTCAGTATCATTTAAGATAAAACCGCATGAAATTTTAACTTTGGGAATAAAGTTAGCGAACTGATCTGTGGAATAAGCGCTAAGGCTGCTGTTAAAATTATCTTTCGAGATATTCCGCTATATTGCTTAAACAGTCATTGTAAAAAAATTAATAATTTAAAAATTATCCTATGAAAACCATTACGCTGATTCAAGTGATGTTAGCCGCTCTGTTTTCCCGGACTGACCTTATTCAGAAAAGTTCACAGCTATTCTTGCTGTCAATAATTATTGTGGCTTTTACCGGATGTAATAATCCGGGTGGAAATCAATCCTTTGTTCTGGAGGGTGCACGTAATATAATTAATGCGGGAAATTACTCCTCTCTTCAGGAGGCTGTTGATGCACTCCCTGCGGAGGGTGGTATAGTTAACATTCCTCCGGGAGTATTTGAGATAACAGAACCGTTAACAGTAAAAACCGGGGATGTTACGCTGAAGGGTTCAGGGACAGCCACCCATATTGTTAATAAGAATACTACCGGTTTGCCTGCAATTCTTTTAGCATCTGATCCGTCAAAAGAGGCAGGTGAAAATGAAGCATTATGGCGTATCCAGATCTCGGACCTGAGAGTGACCGGCAATCCGGAATCCGGAGATGGTATTCTGGCAAAGAATATTAATGAGATATACCTGGAGGGTATCACAGTGAGTGAAAACGGTACAAACGGAATTACACTGGATAATTGCTATGAAGATCCGCGTGTGGTGAATACACTGATAACCTATAATAAAAAAACTGGTCTGAATCTGATCGGCTGTCATGATATTGTGGTGTCAGGAAACCAGTTTGAAGAGAATTATGATGCTCTTCATTGTTTCGATGGTTACAATCTTGCTATGTCCGGGAACAATCTTGATGATCATCTGAATGACGGTGTTGTCATTGAGAATACTTATGGTTCAGTAGTTACTGCCAATATGATCGAAGAGTGTAAGGGTTATGCAGTTAAACTGGACAGGGATTGCTATGGCATTAATATCGGTTCCAATGTAATAGCACATAATGGCGGGGGTGTGGAATTAAATGATGCCCATGGAATTGCAGTGAGTGCAAATACATTTACAATTATCAGAACCCATGCTGTATTTTGCAGTGCGCAATGTGGACGAATTACTATAAGCGCAAATAATTTCTCTGACAGTTACATAGGGGATGGCAAGATCAAAAGAGGAACTGAAAATATGGAGGCAGGCGGTGTCACTCTTGATGGCTGCAGGGATGTTGTCTTGTCGGGTAATATGTTTTCAGGAATTCAGCCTGATAAGGCGCTGAAACTTCAGAGTCCGTCAAAAAATATATGAGTTCAGTCTAAAAAGGTTCTATGCAAAAATAAGGATTTAATTTTAAAATTAACTGTTAATAAGTCATGTTTG
>ENA-OSEO01003369-OSEO01003369.1-sediment-metagenome-genome-assembly--contig:-NODE-3369-length-19143-cov-50.360065_pt1:0-15000 | contig 19143 bp, 11 predicted proteins | sample MGYA00237883_ERZ534232 | MGnify/ENA metagenome assembly ERZ534232
TCACGGCGGAGAAGCGTCTTCAGGAGCGCATCGCCCGCCTGCACGAGAGACTCATGGAAGCGAAGAACGATTTCCATCTGTCGCCCGAGCACATTTCACGAGCGGTCGAGGTCGCTCTGGATCTGGCGGAAAAGCCATCGCTCAAGCCCACCGGATCGACCCACGGCGAAAAGGGAAGCGTTTTCGAAGTGCCTGTCCTGCCCGGCTCCTGGGGCAGAGCCACCGTCGGACTGGAACATCCCCATACCGGCGTTCGCCGCCCGATCACCTTCGATCACGATGTCGCCAAAGGCAGAGACGATGTCGTCCTGGCCCATCTCAATCACCGACTGGTGCAGATGTGTCTACGCCTCCTTCGCGAGGAGATCTGGAAGCTCGACGACGTCAAGCGCCTGCACCGTGTGGCGGTCCGGACCGTACCCGACAATGAATTGCGAGGCCCTGCGGTGGCGGTCTGGTCGCGCTTGGTGATCACCGGCGGAGACCACCATCGCCTTCACGAAGAGCTGACCCTCGCCGGTGGCGAACTCGAACACAAACGGTTCGCCCGCATCGCCCAGGTCGGCAAACTGGAAGCTCTGGTTGCCCAAGGTTCGCCTATCGAACCCGACCAGGCGCTGTTCGACGTTCTGAAGGACAGGTTCGAGCGCTTTGAGGACGCTATCATGGCGGCCGTCGAAGCGAGATCCAGGGACCGCTTGAAGTTTCTCGAGAACACCCTCGACAGGCGCATGAAAGGCGAAGTCGCCGACGTTCGAACCGTTCTGGACGAACTCGAGGCCAGCATCCGCAAGGAGCTGAAGTCGGATCGCCAAGGTGGCCAGCTCTATCTGCCCGGATTCTCGCCCGAGGAGATGGCACAGGTGAAGAAGGATGTTCATGCCCTGGAGACCCGTTTGGCTCGGATTCCGGAAGAACGGGAAGAAGAAAAGGCCGCGATCGAAAAGCATTATGCCAACCCGGTGGATCGAACGTTCCCGGTGGCCGTCGTGTTCCTCGTTCCGCAATCACAGGCAAGGAGGGGCTGATCCGGCATGAAGAATCTATCCAAACACGCCGAATGGCTCTCCCTGATCGAGATATCCGGTCCTTTCCTCACCGTGTCCATGCTGGACAAGGTGTTCCCGCAAGGGCTGGAAGCGGTGGAAACTCCGCGACGCCAGAAACTCAGGGCCGCCTACGAGGAATGGCGCGAAGCGGTGGACCAGGAAGACCGATTGTTGCCGGAATTGCACCGGGAATGGGTCCGTCTGGTGCTGACGGAAATGCTCGAGTACGACCAGGAATCCCTCGTCCACGCGTGCGACTGGCCGGACGAACTCCCGAGCGTTTCGTCACAGGAACACGCAGGGACGTTCAAACCCGACTGGATCGTCCGCTCTCCTGCAGACGTAAAGCCGCGCCTGTTCATCGCCGTTCTGCCGCCGGACACCGATCTCGAATCCGTCCAGCGAGGTGATGGCTGGCCCGTTTCCCTCCAGGAGCGCATGAACCTGCTCTGCCGCGCCCATGGAGTGCGCGTGGGGCTTTTGACCGATGGTGAACGTTGGATGCTGGTCAACGCGCCTGTGGGTTCCACCTCCAGCCAGGCTTCTTGGTACGCACGTCTCTGGTTCCAGGAGCCGATCACGCTGAAGGCCTTCCAGTCATTGCTCGGTGTCCGGCGCTGTTTCGGCCCGGCGGAAGATACCCTGGAAGCATTGTTGACGAAGTCCCTCGAGCATCACGAGGAGGTCACCGACACCCTTGGCGAGCAGGTCCGCCGTGCGGTCGAGGTGCTCGTGCAGTGCCTCGACAAGGCCGACGAGGACCGTAACCGGGAACTGCTCCGTGACGTTAAGCCCGCCGAGCTCTACGAGGCCGGGCTGACCGTGATGATGCGGCTGGTGTTCGTCCTCTGCGCCGAGGAGCGCGGGCTGCTCCTTCTCGGCGATTCGGTCTACGACCGGTGCTACGCCGTCTCTACCCTGCGCGGGCAACTGGCAGAAGAAGCCGATCGTCACGGACCGGAGGTGCTCGACCGCCGTCACGATGCCTGGGCCAGATTGCTCGCTGTGTTCCGTGCCGTCTATGGCGGTATCGAGCATGAAAGCCTACGGATGCCAGCCTTGGGTGGCTCGCTGTTCGATCCCGACCGTTTTCCGTTCCTGGAAGGGCGGGCCAAAGGCACTCGTTGGCGGGATACCTCGGCAGCGCCGCTACCCATCGACAATCGCACCGTGCTGCTGCTTTTGAACTCGCTGCAGATCTTGGAACAGTCCGGTGGTGCGCTGCTGCTGTCCTACCGTGCGCTTGATGTCGAGCAGATCGGGCATGTCTACGAGGGCCTGCTCGAACACACCGTGGCTCGCGTTCCCCGCGTGACCCTGGGCCTGCAGGGATCACAGAAGGCGAAGAACCCGAACGTGGCGCTTGCGGAACTGGAATCGGCCCGTCTCGACGGCGAGGCGGCGCTCGTCGGATTGGTTCTGGACGTCACCGGGCGGAGCGAATCGGCCATCGGGAAAGGCCTTTCCAAGCCGGCCGACGACACGGTCTTCGGCCGGGTGCTGGGTGTCTGCGGTGGAGACACCGCATTGGCCGAACGCATCCGCCCCTTCACGAACTTGCTCCGCACCGATGCCTGGGACGATCCGATCGTCTATCGCGACAATTCGTTCATGGTCACCCTCGGGGCCGACCGGCGTGAGACCGGCACCCACTACACACCGAAATCCCTCACCGAAAGTATCATCACCACCACGCTGGAACCGGTGGTGTACGTCGGCCCGGCCGAAGGCAAGCCCCGCGAGGAATGGGCGCTCAAGTTGTCGCGGGTAATTCTCGACCTCAAGGTCTGCGACCCCGCCATGGGTTCGGGGGCCTTCCTCGTTCAGGCCTGCCGCTATCTCGGCGAGAAGCTGGTGGAGGCTTGGTTGCACGAAGAGGCAGCCGGAAAGGCCATCACCGTCGACGGCGAAGCTCTCGACCAACTCGGTGCGGAGGAACCCCTGCCATCCCAGCTCGACGAACGGCTCACCATCGCCCGTCGCCTGGTGGCCGAGCGCTGCCTGTACGGCGTGGATATCAACCCGCTGGCCGTGGAGCTGGCCAAACTCTCCATCTGGCTGGTGACTCTCGCCAAGGGCAGGCCGTTCGGTTTTCTCGATCACAACCTTCGCTCCGGCGACAGTCTGCTGGGTATCCACCGGCTGGAACAGCTCACCCGGTTGCGCATGGATACGGAATCCGGGCGGCAGTACCAGCTTCGCATCTTCGGCCAGAACGTCGAGGCGGCCGTTAACGAGGCCATCGAACTGCGCAAGCGGCTCCGCGCCACGACTATCCGGGACATAAAGGATGTCGAAGCCATGGCTAGGCTGGACCGCGAGGCGCGGCGGAAACTCGAATCCGTCGAACTGATCGCCGACGCCATGATCGGCGAAGCGCTCCGGTGTGGTGGCAATGCCCGGGCACTCGATACCGCGCTGGACACGCTCGCAACCATGGCTGGTGATTTTCTGAGTGGTAACGAGAGGATGGGCGAGCAAATTGCTCAGAATGCCGCGATCGCTTTGTCTACCGGCATGCAAGTGGGGATGAAACCAAGAAAGCCCTTTCATTGGCCACTGGAATTTCCAGAAGCCATACTCTCTGATCGCCAAGGATTCGATTGTGTTTTAGGGAATCCGCCCTGGCTCTTCCTCTCAGGGAAGGGTAGTCCAGTGGCAAAAATGAAAAAAGAAGGAAGATTGGAAGAGGCAAAGAAACTCGAAGTAGAAATCGACTACTTCTCTATCCGGTTTCATGAACTTTGCCATGGAGCTAAAGACTTTTTCAAATGGTTTGTTGGACGCGCGACGGAAATCACTGGGATTGGTGGCTCCACATCGTTGCTGTTACCGAGCTCATTTTTAAGTCTCCCGAAGTTCAAGGATGTGCGAATCAGATGGTGTATGTTCGAGCAACTGGATTTGATTGACTTGGGATTCGGTTATTTTTCCGCCGTCGTATCGTGTGCCGTTGCTGCTGGACATACCAAGCGTGATTACGCTTCGAAGCGCCAAACCGAGGTGCGACATTCTGATTTGAAACATCTGGGCGACCAATTGACAGGCTCCATCCATTTGACTCACCAGACTTTAGCCACTCCTATTTCGATAAGTGAAGGTGATTTACAGGTATTTCGCAGCGAGCTTGCGGCCCGTGTCTACGAGAATTGCCGCCATCGTTTAGGCGAGATTCTGGAAATCCGTGAGGGAAGTCATGACATTTGCGCTGTCGGCGACGGAGTCCAAGTTCCTATGGTGATTGATTCATCTATGGATCGGTGTAATGAGCCAACAATCGGGATTGGCTTTCTTGGCACCCTATCTCAACGCGAATTCCACACCGGAGATCGCTTCATCCTCCGCAAGACAGGAGACCAACTCATTTGCGCCATGGTGCCGACAAAGGATCTGGCTGTTGCACACCAGAATGTTTATGTCTGCAAACCTCTTCCCTCGGCGAAGCTCAGTGCGACTGCAATTTGCGCTCTCTTAACATCTAGCATTATGAGTAAACTTTATCAGGACGGCCCACTCGGCCAAAAGGGAAGACCTATGGCTCAACTGCGGATTGTCGGCCTTAAGAACCTTCCAATACCAGACATAGAGGCTATTCGAACAATAGCTCGAAAATTGGAGTCTGCTTATCGTTTGCACGACATTGATGCTATCGACTCAATGCTTGATTACCTTTTCAAGAAAAGTGAGGCAATGTTATGAATTCCCTAGGAGTGAAGACGACCAATCATAACGCTGCCTGGCTCATCCGCCTCGGTGACGAAGCACGCAACCGGCGCTTTTCGGTTACTGTCGATCACGGCTCTTCGCTCTTCCGGGGTGTCAAGGAAGGTGACGCTGTGCTGATCGCAGGTGGCGACCCGTTGGTTGCGGTCTCGTTCGCCCGTATCTACCGAATTCGCGCCAAGCTCGATGAAACGACCTTCTTCTTCGATGGCGTCCTTCCCGTAAATGGCGGAAAGACGCTGACCGAACTCGGTGTGACCGCTCCCGAATCCAAGGCCGCCATGGTGCGACTGGAGTGGCCGGTATTCGAGGCGGCGCTGAAGACGGCTTGCGGCATCGCCTTCGATGCCCTGCCCGTACTGGAAGGCGGTTCCGCTGAGGAACAGGACTACGTGCGGGAACTTCTCCAGTTGGCCGTCATCGACGACCTGCTCGGTCCGGCGGACGGCCCGGTCGAGGAGATCGTGGGCATGAGCGTCCGCGATCGCTACCTGGTCGGCAAGCTGGCTCCAATGGATACTGAACCGGATGCCGCAGAAACGGACAATTTTGGAACATCCGGAAAGGTCGATCCGGATGATCAGGGGGAGGAGATCGAGACTTCTTCAAGCCATTCTCTCGTCCCCTCGTCCATGGGATTCACCTTCTGCGTCGACGGAAAGCTCGAAAGCGTTCAACTGTTCGCCAACTGGGGCCGCTACGAAAGGACCCAGAGCGAACGGGAAGACGAAGAAACAGGCAAGTCGAGACGTTGCTGGAAGCGCATCCCGTCAGGCGGCTCCGCCGTGGTCTCCCTGAATAAACGAACAATCGATCCAATCAGAGTCGATGCCGATTGTCCTTCCGTAGTCGTGCAAGGCTCGGTCAGCGCACCACTGGAGAACGGCGACCGACTGGTGACGCTCTTTCTGGTCAATACCCAGACCATGCCCGAACAGAATCAAGATCAAGCCTGGATCTTCCAGCCCGAACTGATGGTGCGAGATAAGGAGGGACAGGCCATATTCCGGCGTCGCCCGATCCTTCGGGCCGACGAATTCGACGAGGAACGCGAAGCCCTGGAGATGATCTACCGGGATCGGGTCGAGTTTGCCGTCGGACATGGCGTCTCGGTTCACGCGACCGTCTCGAAAGAGGACAGCGAACGGGCCACGGAAGTCGGGACTACCATCCTGCCGGAGTACGAGATTCAGGTGACCGAAACCCCAGGCCTCGACCCAGAAGACCGTCCGGCCATGCGCCGCATGATCGCGGATGGCCTGCTCGATATGGAACGTCTCGCCGATCTCGAACGGGACGAACTGATCGCCGGTCTGAAGGTGCTCACCGACGACTATGCCGACTGGATTTCCGAGGGTAGAAGCCTCGTCGGAAGCGGTTCGTTCGGGTATGACGCGACTGCCACAGAAACCATGGAACGGTGCGCCCTGGTACTGGAACGGCTGAAGGAAGGCGTCGAGGTTCTATCTACCGACGACCGGGCTTTGGCCGCGTTCCGTTTCGCCAATCGGGCCATGGCCGCGCAACGCGTACACAGTCTTTACTCGCTCGCCAAACGTCGTGGCGACGAAGTCACCGTCGAGGCATTGAACGTTCGCAAGAACCGCTCCTGGCGACCTTTCCAGTTGGCGTTCATGCTGCTTTCCATTCCGGCGCTCGCCGATCCGACTCATCGGGACCGTACCCAGCCTTTGGAGGCCTTCGCCGACCTACTCTGGTTCCCCACCGGTGGCGGCAAGACCGAGGCCTATCTCGGAGTGGCGGCTTTTACCATGGGTATTCGGCGATTGCAGGGAGACATGGGCGGTCTCGATGGCGGACGTGGTCTCGCCGTCATCATGCGTTATACCTTGCGCCTGTTGACCCTGCAGCAGTTTCAACGGGCTACTGCCCTGATCTGCGCCATGGAGGTGCTCCGTCGAGGTGAACCGGCGGTCTGGGGCGAGACACCTTTCACCATCGGACTCTGGGTCGGCCAGCGGGTCACTCCGAACACCACCGAAGAGAGCCATGCCGCAATCGAAAAGGAACGGGACGGCAAGTATGGCACGGGCTCGACACCGGCCCAGTTGACCAGTTGTCCGTGGTGCGGCTCCGAGATCGCCCCTGGCCGTGAAATCAGAGTCGACAGGGATCTCGGTCGAACCTTCCTCTATTGTGGCGACAAGTACGGCCGCTGCGAATTCAGTCAGGCCAAATCGAAGAATCTGGGACTTCCTGTGCTGGTGGTGGACAACGAAATCTATCGCCATCCGCCCTCGATGTTGATTGCCACCGTGGACAAATTCGCCATGATGGCTTGGCGTGGTCAGGTGCGCACACTCTTCGGCAAGGCGACCAGGGAATGCCCACGCCATGGACTGCTCTGGCCCGAGGCCGATTGCAATGGCAACCACAACGCCAAGGGCAATCTTCCACGTGTGAGCGTCAAGGAGATTACGCCGATCCGCCCGCCTGACCTCATCATTCAGGACGAATTCCATCTCATCAGCGGACCGTTGGGAACCATGGTTGGCCTGTACGAAACCGCCGTGGACGAGCTGTCGACCTGGTCAATCGACGGAAAGACGATCCGCCCCAAGGTCATCGCCTCGACCGCCACCGTTCGTAAGGCCGAAGAACAGGTTAACAACGTCTTTCTCAGGAAGGTTTCGGTGTTTCCGCCCCATGGTCTCGATGTCGAGGACAACTTTTTCTCGGTTCAGCGCTCTGTGGAAGACAAGCCTGGCCGTCTCTACATGGGGATCTGCTCGCCGGGCAGTTCCCGTCCCGCCGTTCTGATCCGTGTCTACGTCGCCCTTCTGACCGCCGCCCAGTCGCTGTTCCAGCGTTTCGGCGCGGCGGCCGACCCGTATATGACCGTGGTCGGATATTTCAATTCTCTGCGCGAGCTGGGTGGTATGCGGCGTCTGGCAGAGGACGACGTGCAGACCCGTGCCTATCGCGTCCAGATGAGCGACGTGAAGCGGCCAGGGCTAAGTCAGCGTTCGGTACGAATCGTGGACGAACTGACGTCGCGGGTCTCCAACAAGGAAATACCAAAAAAACTCGATCAACTGGAGGTCAAATTCAAGCCCACTTGGGAAAAAGGTGAGACGCGGGCCATCGACATCGTGCTGGCCACCAACATGCTGTCGGTGGGCGTCGACGTCAACCGCATCGGATTGATGGTCGTCAACGGCCAACCAAAGAACACGGCGGAATACATTCAGGCCACGAGCCGCGTCGGCCGTTCGTTCCCGGGGTTCGTCTGCACCGTGCTCACCTGGTCGCGGCCTCGTGATCTGTCCCATTACGAAACCTTCGAGCATTACCACGCCACGTTCTACAAGCATGTCGAGGCTCAGTCGGTGACGCCATTCGCGGCAAGGGCGCTGGACCGTGGCCTGACCGGTGCGATGGTGAGCCTCCTCCGGCTCGAAAACGATTCCATGAACCCGAATCCCGGGGCGCAATCGCTCGATAGTTCTGGCAAAGGGGAAGCGCTGAGAGCACGGAAGGTGCTGTCCGAACGTGCCTGGAAGGTAAAGGACAAGGCCGCGAGGACGACCGCCGACAACATGACCGCCGATCGGATCGACCGGTGGGTGAAGGAATCGGTCAAGGCCGGGCGCAGGCTTGGGTACGAAACGGAGCGCGGCCAAGGAGACCTTGCCGCCCTACTGAAAAAACCGGGAGCGCTGGCATGGGACGAATTCACGGTTCCCATGTCGATGCGTGAAGTGGAACCTGGAGTTCAATTGATCATGGATGCCTCGAAGCATTCTTCCGAACCTCCGTCCTGGAAACCGAAGGTCAAGAAAGCGAACGGAGGTGACGCATGAGTTCCTATCTCGTCGGGCAAGTTCGCCCCAGTCAATTGCTCTGGACCTACGGTCCTGGTGCTCTGATCGACCTGCCGAATCTTTCGGTGTTGACCATGGGGTTGGACCGCTGGAATCCGGATCGATGCCCGCCGATAGAAGAGGCTCGGCTGCTGGCCGCCGTTCGCCGGGTTCTTGGTCCTCAAGTGGAACGGCTACGGATGCCCCCCTTTCTGAGAGAGGATGGTGTCGATCCCATGTCCGCTGAAGGCAAGATCGGCGTACCGGTCCGGCCCTTTCCGCGTTGGTTGAGATGCGTCAAATGTGGTCTGCTGGCCGAATACGATTCGGGCCTGTTCGACATCAAGGCCAACCCGTACCGGCCTGAACAAACCCATTTCGTTCATTCGAACTGTGAGAAGGGCAAGAATGCGGATGCGGTTCCCGCTCGTTTTCTGCTCGCGTGCAGGAACGGTCACCTCGACGATTTTCCGTGGCATTGGTTCGTGCATGGCGGCCCCTCCGAGTGCAAAGGGACGCTACGTTTCTTCGAGCGAGGCGCATCCCTGCAGACCGAAAACCTCTGGGTGAAATGCGATACCTGCGACGCGGCACGTTCGCTGGTTCATGCCTTTGGGCGGGAGGCGCAGGAGAATCTCCCCGCCTGTCGAGGACGGCATCCCCACCTCAACAAGTACGAGGAATGTACCGAGGACCCCAGGACCATCCTTCTGGGGGCGACCAACGGATGGTTCCCGATCACGCTGTCCGTTCTCGCGATTCCTCTCGAACGAGACCAGCTCGGGCAATTGGTCCTGGATGGATGGGAGTATTTCTCGGATGCGGAGTCGGCCGACGAGATCAAGGTGATAGTGAAGACCCTGGTCAAGAGCGGTAGCCTCCCGGGAATCGACAAATGGGATCATAGGGACATTTGGAAGACCGTCGAAGACCGAAAGGAAGGCCGAGCGAGCACAACGGTTATTTCCGAGGGCGACATCAAGGACCCCGAGTGGGACGTCCTGACCTCGGACGATCCTCCGACGGACTGGCCACATTTCCTGAGCAGCAAGACCGAAACACCGGAGGGCTATCGAGACCGTCTGGCCAGCGTGCTGCTCCTGGAACGGCTCCGTGAAGTGAATGCCCTGATCGGCTACACCCGGGTAGAGGCTCCCGAAGAATCGACCGATCCTGACGAAAGACCGCCAATGGCCGATCTCAGTCGGAGCAAGCCCGATTGGGTGCCCGCCAGCGAGGTGCATGGCGAAGGGATATTCATCAGGTTCGACGAGAAAACCGTAGCCGAGTGGGAAAAACAAAAGGCCGTTCAATCCAGAAGCCAAAAGTTGGAAGCGGGTCATCGGGGCTGGCGGAATGCGCGTGGGCTGGACCCCGACGAGGGATATCCGGGCATTAGATACGCCATGCTGCACACGTTCGCCCATCTTCTCATTCGTGAGCTGGCTCTAGAATGTGGCTACAACGCGGCGAGCATCCGGGAACGCATCTACGCCAAGAGCGATGAAGAATCACCCATGGCAGGGGTGTTGCTCTACACGGCGGCCGCCGACTCCGATGGGACCCTAGGGGGCCTCGTGGAACTCGGGAAACCCGAAAATCTCGGCAGGCTGATCGAACAGGCTCTCGATCGGGCCACCATCTGTTCATCTGACCCGCTTTGCTCCGAACACAATCCGGGTGTCGATAGGTCCCTTCATGCAGCGGCATGTCACGCCTGTACTTTCGTCGCCGAAACATCCTGCGAACGAGGGAACCGCTATCTCGACAGAGCGCTGCTCGTTAGAACCTTCGAGGCCGTAGACGCCGCCTTCTTTGTCGGGAACGGAGGCGAGAATGGATGATCTGTTGGCAGTGATCGCCGAACTCGGTCTGGAGTTGCATCCCGACCGAGTTTCCACCGTTGCGGCAAAGATCGAAACGCTCGGGTCGGTCGAGCAATTCGCCTTGACCAAGTCGAGCTTCGGTCCCAACGCGGACAAAGAGTTGGTTGGGCGATTGGATCGTGCCTGGAAGAACAGCAAAGACACCGCTCCAAGCGATGTGGCCTCCGCTCTCCGGGGAGCTTCGGCGGCGGCAGTCTTGCGCGAGAATCGCGGAGCTGTGGAGTTGGTATGGACAGGCCCATCTACAGGACAGGTGCCGGTAAGGCATACGGAACAGGTGCTCTGTGAAGTTATCGAGTCTGCGAAAAGGCGTCTTTTCCTTGTCAGCTTCGTCGCCTATGAAGTGGATTCGATAATCAGGGCGCTCCGTGGTGCCATTGGTCGCCAGGTTCAGATCGACGTGCTGCTGGAGTCGTCTGACAAGCATGGCGGGCGGGTGACATACGACTCCGTCAAGGCCATGAAAAACATTCTCCCCTCGATCGACGTTTACGTCTGGTCCTCGGAAACGAAGTCGAAATCGGGACAATTTTCGGGAGCCGTTCACGCCAAATGCGCCGTGGCGGATGGTGAACTGGCCTTTATCACAAGTGCGAATCTCACCTCCGCCGCGATGGAGCGCAACATGGAACTCGGTGTCCTGGTCAAGGGCGGAGAGCTGCCCTTCGAGCTTCACCGACATTTGGAAGCGTTGATCTCGACGAAGGTCATCGAAAGGGTATGTGAGGGCAACGAAAAATGAATACGGAAATCAGAGCGACCGGCATGGCGGACAACGATCATTACAAGATGACGGTGGATCTGAATGTCCTCGATCATCTCGGGATCAATCTCTACAGCAACATCGCCGCAGTGTTGACCGAAGCGGTGGCGAACGCGTGGGATGCCGATGCGGAGAACGTCGAGATCGGTATAGATCCGGACGGTAAGTTCATCGAGATCAAGGACGACGGTATCGGAATGTCCATCGAGGACATGAATACCAAGTACCTCCGGGTCGGCTATCGTCGCCGGGACGAGGATCAGGAGACCGGCCGCACGACCGCCAAGGGACGCCCCGTTATGGGCAGAAAGGGCCTTGGCAAGCTGTCTCTGTTCTCCATAGCCAACACGATCGAAGTTCACTCGGCAAAAAACGGTGAGTCCCATGGACTGAGAATGACGATCGACGGCATTCACAAGTCGGTTCAGGACAAAGAGCCATTTTACAGCCCGGAACCGCTACCTCGGGAGGAAATCCAAGTTACCAACGGGACGGTGATTCTGTTGAAGGATATCAAGCGCCAGCGTCTCGGGCGCGGGGCCACAGCCTTGAGAAAACGACTCGCTCGCCGTTTTTCTGTCATAGGAGAAGCGCACGGATTCAAGATTTTGATCGACGGACATCCGCTCAGCACCGCAGACCGGGGGGACTTGCCCATGGTTCAGTTCCTGTGGAGTTTCGGGGACGAGGAACCCGATCTCTCGTCTGCCGGACAGTTGTTGGAGCGAGAGGCCCTCTCGGATCGGCTCGATGCCTGGGATGGGGACTGGTCGGTTACGGGATGGATTGGTACCGCTCGTTTGCCGAAACAGCTCGACAGCGACGATGCCGGGAACCTGAACAGCATAGTGGTATTCGCGAGAGGACGACTCTTTCACGAGAATATTCTCGACAAGCTGAACGACGGTCGCCTCTACACGAAATATCTCACAGGGCAAATCGAAGCAGACTTCCTTGATGCGGATGACGCACCCGATATTGCAACGAGTGACAGACAACGCGTTCAGGAAGACGATCCGAGATATGTTCAGTTGATCGTTTTCCTTAAAAAACAACTCACCCAGGTCGAGAAGCGCTGGACGGAATGGCGACGGCTCCACGAAGTGGAGAAAGCCAAGGAAACATCTCCTGCCCTGGCTGAATGGCTGGACTCCCTGCCGGAAGGGTTCCGGAAGAGCGCGGAAACGCTAATAGCCAAACTCAGTGCATTGCCAGTGGACCAGGAGGAAGACCGGAAGCTGATGTATCGACACGGCATCCTGGCTTTCGAACGTATGAAACTTCGCGGATCGGCCGAAGAGTTGGCTGCGCATGTCCATGACATCGACAAGCTCCTGGCCATTCTCGCCGACAGGGACTCTCTCGAAGCTTCTCTTTACCGGGACATCGTTAAATCTCGCCTTGATGCCATCAAGGACTTTCAGAGGATTGCCGACGACAACGCCAAAGAAAGCATTCTACAAAAGTATCTGTTCGATCATCTGTGGCTACTCGATCCGGCATGGGAAAGAGCGACCGCCAGCGAGGTGATGGAGACAAGACTCACCACCGACGGTGTGCTCACGCAGGACATGACCGAAAAAGAAAAACTCGGGCGTGTCGACATCGCCTATCGGACGATGGCCGGTAAACACATCATCGTCGAGCTGAAGCGAGTCAAACGGAAGATGAAGCTCCTCGAACTGCAGGAGCAAGGGCAGACCTATGTGGACAAGCTCAAGAAAATTCTACTCGCCCAAGGCGATGCGACTCCGAACATCGAAGTGGTTTTCGTTCTCGGTGAGCCCATTGATGAGGAGGGAAGTAACCCTGAGCGTTTGAAGTCGTCAATGGCGGCAATTTCTCCTGGAAGCCGAATCGTTCACTACGACTCCCTCATCAGAGGAGCCCAGGAAGCTTATTCCGAGTTTCTGAAAAAGAGCAAGCAGCTCGACAAGTTGGAAGGAATCGTCGACAGGATATGAGCGGCGGACACCGAGGATGAGCGGCAGTGGATACCGTGGACAAAACGACACGTTCGAGAATCATGTCCAGGGTCGGTCAAAAGGACACCGACCCGGAGATGAAGCTTCGAAGGTCACTGCACAAAATCGGATTGCGATATCGGCTTCACGACAAGAGGTTGCCGGGATCTCCGGATATCGTCTTCCCCAGGTTCAAGGCGGTCTTGTTCGTCCATGGCTGTTTCTGGCACCGACACGGATGCAAGGCGACCACGACGCCCGGAACCAACGTGGATTTCTGGCGCAAGAAGTTCGACGAAAACATCGCCAGAGACCGACGGCACATCGAAGCCCTTCAGGATGCGGGCTGGAGGGTGGCGGTGGTCTGGGAGTGTTCACTAAAAGGCAAAAGGGCCGACCTTGATGAGGTTGCGAGACTTGTGCGCGAATGGCTGGTGTCGAGCGAGAAGCACACATTTATCCCCGCAGATGAGCAGTTGGAAGGCCCAATTCGAAAAAAGAGTGAGGAATAGATGGCAGGTGAGTACGAGAAAGCGATAACAATCGAGAAGGCGATTCATCAAATCGTCAACCGGCGCTACTTGCTGCCTGCCATTCAGCGAAAATTCACATGGAGCAGCTCTCAGATATGCGTCCTGTTCGACTCGATCATGCGAGGCTATCCGATCAATACATTCATGTTCTGGGAAGTTCGGGAGCCGGAGGTCAAGAAGAGTTTCCGCTTCTACCAATTCCTGGAACGGTATTGCGAGCGCTTCGAAGAAAACAATCCGGACTTCGACACCAAAGGGCATGGTGACTTCTTCGCCGTCATCGACGGCCAGCAGCGACTGACTTCACTTTACATCGGGCTCAAGGGCACCTACGCATACAAACTGCCCAGGAAATGGTGGCCTCGAACCAAGGACGATAGCATCCTTCCGCCGCGCAAGCTCTACCTCAACCTCGCGGCTCCTCTCGATGAAGAATCGAATGAGGAGATGATGAGCCACGAATTCAAGTTCCTGACGGACGCGCAGTTCAATGAGGACACGGGCAAGGCAGACAAGATTTGGTTTCAGGTCGGTGAAGTCCTTGATTTCGATGCCGCCGAAACCGACGATGACGTTCTCGATATCGTCATGGATTTTCTCCAGGGGATGGGGCAGGAATCCAACAAGTATGCACGTAAGGTGCTCACTCGACTGTATTTCGCCATTCGCCGGGACAGCACCATCCACTTCTACAACGAAACCAATCAATCCATCGATCACGTCCTCGACATTTTCATCCGCACCAACCACGGTGGAACCCCCCTCGCGTTCTCGGATTTGCTGATGTCCATCGCCGTAGCCAACTGGAAGAAGGATGCGAGGCAACAAATAGACGATCTCGTGGACCAGGTCCGTTTCGGATCAGATATGGAGTTTTCCATCAATCGTGATTTCGTTCTGAAAACAGCCTTGATGCTCTCCGACGCGGATGTGCGATTCAAGGTCAAGAATTTCACCGGAGACCAGGTCGCCAAAATCGAGCAAGAATGGGACGACATCAAAACTTGTATCTTGGAGGTGTTTCGCCTCATCCGGTCATTCGGCCTCAACGATGCCGCCCTGAGAGCCAAGAACGCGGCCATTCCGATTGCCTATTATCTATTCCACAAAGGTCGGGACAAGACCAACGGCAAGCAAGGGCTGTATGCGGACATCAACAACAGAGCTCGTCACGAGGAAGAGCGGAAGCGAATCCGCCAGTGGCTGCACATGTCTTTGCTCAAGGGAGTATTCGGCGGCCAAGGGGACGCTCTGCTGA
>ENA-OSEO01003370-OSEO01003370.1-sediment-metagenome-genome-assembly--contig:-NODE-3370-length-19138-cov-5.554640_pt1 | contig 19138 bp, 13 predicted proteins | sample MGYA00237883_ERZ534232 | MGnify/ENA metagenome assembly ERZ534232
TGTTTAACAAAGTTTTAAGGTATTTTGAACTTCGTGGGAACAACTGGATTCGAACCAGTGACCCCCTGCTTGTAAGGCAGAAAAATAACTATCATTTTTTTAATCGTTATTCATTTATTATTTTGTATTACAGCATTTTAATGAAAAATGGATAATACTTAATATTTGTTTATTTTGATTTATTTTGTAACTTTGTATGCAAATTATATGCAAATGATATTAAATGAAAGTTATTATTTACCAGTAATTTATATTTATAGTAAGTTAGAGAAGAACAATACTATATGCAAATATACCAAAGAAAATGGAAAAACAAGTGTTTATTTCATTGTTTCTTGACAAAAGAAGAGAATTACGTAATGGAAAGTATCCTGTAAAACTAAGAGTCTTTACGCCTTATCCTCGCAAACAGAAACTCTACCCTACCAAATTTGAATTCTCTGAGAAGGACTTTTTTAGCATTTGGGAAACAAAAAAGCCACGACTTACAGTAATGAGACAAAGAGCAGAACTCCAATCTGTTCTTAATAAGGCAGAGGAAGTTGCAAATGAAATGTCAACATTCACAATTGAAGGATTTGAAAAGCGTTTATATCAGAAGAAAGGTCAGGATGAAAATGTTCTTTTTCAGTATGATGAAGCAATTAAAAGGCTAAAAAACAATAAACAGGTCGGTACTGCTTCTACGTATTACTTAAGTAAGAAAGCTATTATCAATTATCTGTTAAAGAGAGATTTAAATAATAATGAAAATAATGCAGATATAGATGAACCTCAAACATTATTATTTCGGGAGATTACCTCAACATGGCTAAACAACTTTGAAAACTATCTATCCAATTATGGTCGAAGTCAGACCACAGTTTCAATGTATGTTCGTACCTTAAGAACATTATTTAATCAGGCGATCTCAAACAACATCATAAAAAGAGATTTGTATCCTTTCGGTAGGGGAAAGTATCAGGTGCCGGCACAAAAAGCTGTAAAAAAAGCATTAACAAAAGAACAGCTAAAGAAACTTTATGAAGCCAAACCGAAAACAGATGAACAGCAAATAGCTAAAGATTACTTTTTCTTTTTATTTAATTGCTCAGGGCTGAATGTGAAAGACATGGCATCCCTGAAATACGAAACCCTACACGGTGACAAATTGATATATACACGGGAAAAAACAAAGCGAACAAGTAAAGCAAACTTAAAACCTGTTGTCGTTTATCTGAATGATTACTCAAAAAACTTTATTGAACGATACGGCAATAAAGAAAAGAAGAAATCCAATCTCATATTTAATATTTTCACCGAAGACATGTCAGAAGAAGAACGTTTTCGGAAAAGTCACAATTTTACGCGGTTCTTAAATCAACATTTAAAATTATTGGCGAAAGCCAACGATTTACCGGAAGACATCTCAACATATTGGAGCCGTCATTCCTTTGCCACTAATGCTATTCGAAGTGGTGCAAGTCTTGAACAGATAAGTCAGGCACTGAATCACCATGATCTGTCAACCACCAAAGGCTATTTTGCAGGATTTGAGGATGATGCCATGAGAGCGCTTACCGATAATCTGATGAATTTTGACTAACACTTTTATATCAACATATGAGTACGAAATTGAAGAAAAAGTATAATGGAAAATTTTTGAGTTGTTTCAAATATTTGAAATATGCCGGATCAATCATCTCAGGCGACTTTTATAAGAAAAGAGTGGAACAAATGACACAGGAAATTTCTGAGGTAGTAAATAATTTTATAACTCAGGGCGCAGCTTTATTGAAAAATGTCATTGATGAAACAGAGGGGAACCTATATAGTATAGCGAAAGAAGACAGAGAAACTTATGTGACAGGTATTTTGAAAGATTTTGCCGGTATTGCTCCTTATCTGAATTATAACACAGATAAAAAATATGATAAAGAGTATGGCAAAAAAGTAGTAAAGATTGGTGATAAGACATTTTCCGGCTGCATTGATGAATGTCACAAATTAATCATCAGATATGAACTTAAATATACCAAACATATAGACGATTTAGTGACCTCAGAGAAGTATATAATTTTATGTTTTCATGCATATAGGGATTTCTTTAATCAGTTGGATGCCAAATGCCTTAACTTGAATATGGATTTAGTTGAGATTCAACAAAGAAATAAAATATTGATCTGGGAAAGGGATTTTTCTTTTCTGGAAAAATCAGGTTCTACTGCGAAAAGTTACAGTGAATTTAGGAGCAAAGAACATCAAGGGAAGAATCAAAATCATCAAAGGGAAAAATCTCAAAAACCAAAATTGACCATCGATAAAATTGCATTATTACATGTTTATCAAGGGACTCAAATTACAAGGGAAAACGGTAATCAAATAGCAAAAGAATACGGGCATAATTCTGGAGAAAAACTTTTTCAAAGATATACATATTATTCAAGCACAGCGAACAGAAAAGGGAGACCAACACCCTGCACCCCCAAAAAACTTCAAAACAAAATCAACCGTATCGAAAGCGTTATTCAAATGCTACCTGAAGACAAGCGAAGCAGGGCGGAAGATGAGGTTTCAATTCTACATAGTTACTATAATTCTGAATTCCTGTAAAAATTGTAATCAGTTACAAACCAGTTACAACCGGTTACCTTGAATGCCTTATTTTCAAATTTGTACATAAATTAAAAACTTGTACAAAATGCAAAATCCTTTTGAAACAATTGAAGCGAGATTAAGTAATATAGAAACATTATTACTTGACCTCAAACATCAGCCTAAAAAGGCTGAATTAGACAAACTACGAGAAAAACTTTTATCAGTTCAGGAAGCGGCTGAATTTCTTCATCTTACTGTTCCGACAATTTACAGCAAAGTGTCTAAGGGTGAACTACCTGTAATGAAGCGGTCCAAGCGCTTATACTTTTCAACTATTGACTTAACTGCATATTTGAAAGAAGGTCGAAAAAAAACACTGGCTGAAATTGAGAGGGACGCGGATCAATATTTAATCAAGAAAAGAGAAAGGAAGGTGACTCCATGAACAGAAGAAGATCCAATCCCTCGGAATTACCATTAATCGAGGTCGTAGAGAATTTCCTCAGCGCTTCTTACGACTTCCAGTATAATGTGGTAACCGGCAATATTGAATATCGTTGTAGAGATAGCGAAGAATTACGAATTTTAGATGATTATAGGCTGAATAGCTTTTACCGGGAGCTTGCAAAAAACGACATCAAGTTTCCCAAAAGCCACTTGCTTGATTTATTGAAGTCTTCTTACGTCCCGAAATATGATCCTTTTGACCACTATTTCAACCATTTACCCCAGTGGGATGGAGAAACGGATTACATCCAACAATTAGCGTCAACTGTTAAAACAGCTAACGATGGTTTATGGAAGAAATGCTTCCGGAAGTGGATTGTAGCCACCGTTGCATGCTTGCTGGATGAAAAAGTTTCAAACCAAACAATGATTGTGTTAGCAGGAAAGCAGGGAATAGGCAAAACGACCTGGTCACTAAATTTAGTGCCTAAAGAACTTCAGGATTACAAATATTCAGGTACTATTGACCCTGACAATAAAGACACGCTAATCTTTATTTCTGAATGTTTTATCATCAATGTAGATGAATTGGAAATTTTAAATCGCAAGCAGCTTGGTTCCCTGAAGCATCTCATTACCAAAGAGTCAGTTAAATTGCGAAGGCCATACGGAACAGTTGCCGAGAACTTATCCAGGCGAGCTTCGTTTATTTCATCTATAAACAATAATGAATTTTTAACAGACCTGACTGGCTCCAGACGATTTTTATGTTTTGAGACATTGGATTTTAAATTTAATCATGACATCAATATGGCAAGTGTTTATTCGCAAGCCTATGCTTTATGGAAGTCTGATTTTCAATTCTGGTTCGACAAAGATGAAATAGACGAGGTCAACAAAAGCAATGAGAAATTCCGCGTAAAATTAATGGAGGAGGAACTCCTTCTTGACCGGTTTCAGCCATGCAGTAAACAGGAAGCTACACACAAGCTGACTGCTACGGAAATAATGGGAATTCTACACGAAAAAAACAAAAACAACATTAACGATTATGGTGTTCAGAAGCTGGGTAAAGTGCTGACACATTGTGGCTTTATCAAAGGAAAAATAAATGGCGGCATCCAAGTTTACTATCTTAAGGAAGTAGACTCGGAACTTTTCGACCATAGCCCGGATCACAGTTATGATGCCCTATCCTACGGTAAATGGATGAATAGGGTACCCTGAGGGCAAGTTTTTAACAAACACACTTACCTCGCTAAACTCCCTGTTACTATTGGCGTACAGAAAATAAAGGTAGGCAGGGTAAGCATTTTTTAATAAATTATTGGGGAGTAATGTATATATATACTGTATAAAAGTTGGTGAAATTTGCCTACCCTACCTACCCTAAACTGCATGTATGAATATTTGTTGTACAATTAATTTAGTCATAAACAGAAGATTATATAGATTGAAGTAAAGTTTCATTTCCTAGCGAAGAAGCGATAATATTTCTGAATTAAAAATAAACACTCCTTTTTATAAAATTAGATATAATGTTTCTGTTTCTATGTACAACCTATTCTCACTCATAAAGTCTAAATCTATTATTAAAAAGTTTTATACATTTCTACGCCCATGTGCCCAGACACTTGATAATACTGAAGTTTAACTGGATTTAAGGTGGATGTTTTGAGCGTAGGATTAGTAGAAAGGTATCGTATTCTGTTTTGGTGAAGATGAGAATACAAATGGTGGTTTATTGGTGGTTCCGCTAATCCGGTTCAATTTGTCCAAAAAAACTCCTAACCAGATAACATTCATCATCTAAACCACTATAGTTTCTTTTTTAGATACTTTTAACCCTGAGTTGACAATTTCCCTTGCTTTAAATAAAAACGTCTTAAAATTAAGCTTACGAAATTGTCCGAAGGCTATTGCATTTTTGAAATGGATCGTATAAATTTGGATAAACCAAAATTAAAACTGTTATGACAACTGAATCAACCGAAAACGTTTCTCTTTTTGGAGAAAACTTTCCTATTGCCAATAAACATGATGGTCTAATTACCATTGCAGAATTACAGGATTATCTCCCATCAATGGAACCTGAACTATTCGATCAACTGAAGTCTGATATTGAAACGAATGGAATTCATGATCCCATACTTTTTTATGAACCTGAAGAAGGCAAAAAATTGGTGATTGAAGGACACACAAGACTTAAAGCTGCCATAGAATTAGGGTTAACAGGAAAATCGTTACCTAAATTAAAGGTGGCTGAAGATTTTAGTAGCCTGAATGACATAAAACTTTGGATGCTCAGGCACCAGTTTCAACGGAGGAACCTTTCTGCTCCTCAAAAGTTGCGTTTTGCAATGGCTCATAAAGATACCATTGAAGCCAGGGCAAAGGAAAACCTTTCAAAGGCGGGGAAAAAGAAAAAGGTAACCAAAAAAATTGACACAGCCCAGGAAATTGGTAATATGGCTGGTGTATCACGGGAAACAGCCAAAAGGTATATAAAAATTTATGAAAAAGGAACGCCTGAACTTTTAGATGAATTGGACAGTGGAAAAGTTTCAATATTCAATGCTTCCGACAGAGTAAAATCTAACAAAAAGGAACAAAACAATAAACCGGTTCCTAAAATTGTTGATAATTATGAATCTGCTGTAGATATGTTGGGTAAAGATGAAGTTATTGCTGTAATTGTGATTAAAAATGAAGAGGTTATCAAAAAATTTCTTCCAACTCTTTATAAAAAATATGTCTTCTACATCAAAAAAGATTGAACCTTGGATCAATTGAGCAAAGGCTGAAATGCTTATTCGGGTTCAAATGAACAGGGCTATTGAGAGGATTGAATGCAGAATTATTTAGATGCGGACATTTCAAGGACATGTTTTTACTAAATTGTTAATATTCCTTCCTGGGAGCTATTATTTCACGAGGTAATAAGAAAAATTCAGAATGTGGACAGAGTATGGACATCTGTTTCTGCTCCCATACTGTTACCTTAAAATATAAATGCATTATTTTCGAAAAATAACAATACAGCAAAAATGAAAAATAAGGATTACAATTCTATTTTATTCCCAGGTATCCTCAAGTACTTTTCGCTGAAGCATCAGCCTGGAAGATTATCATGCAAGCTGAGAGCTGTCCGGATTCTGTTATAAGCAGATGGATTTAGCGCTCTTTTTTTGGTTATTCAGATGCTGGAAAATAATAACATCTACTTTTTTATTAACTTGGTACTTTGTAAACAGTATTTTTATCCAGTAATAAACGTATACAAACGATTATAAATAGATACTCGTCATATAATCAATGTTTTAACGAACAAGGAATATGTCTACTACACATTAGTAAAATAAAATCCATTATTATATATACAAGATCATTAATAAATATAGAAAATGACAGCGAAACAACTTTACTCAAATAAAATTTTTGCCAAGGTTGACCTTTTGCGAAAAAAAAGAACAAATCAAATTTTTGTGATTCTCGGACAATCGAAACTTGTAGATCAAGAAAATAGACAAACATTTTTTGCTGACCTTGAAACTTTCACCAAGGAGGATAATGAAAAAACGTTTAATAAGGAGTGGTTCACTAAAATTTTTACAGCACTTAATCAAAATAAAGATTATCATATCCTTTCTTTTGCTCAATTTAGTTATCTTATCAATTATATTGACCCTTCTTTTTTTATTGAGAGAATTGTAATACTTAAAGACAATCTGAGGCAGCTTTTCCCAATAGACAAAGATGATTATCTTGAAAAAGAAGGAAAAGAAGACATTGCATTTAGACCAGAAGATTTGCCTATTTATCAAGCTGAACAAATTGTCATAAACCGGAAATACTATTATTCATTGAAAACTTTTATAGACTCCTTTAAAAGTATTGATCTTTTTGAAGAGTCGGCAGAACTAGGTTTTTCAACTAATCAAAATCTGAATAGTATTGACATAAGTTCTGATCCTTATTCAATAGATATTTTTGTTAATGAATGCTTTGAGCAAGATAATTTTAAAAAACAAGCGATTGTTACTTTTTACAATAAACAACCCTTAAATGTTACAATAACAAATAATTTAAAAAAATTAAATTTTTTACTAAATCAATTTGGTGGCGCTTTATACACTTTTGAAGATATCTCTATAACTTCGGATTATGAAGTAAAAAAAAATACTCAAGAATTATTAAAACGCTTTTGGGGTGATAACGCTTCTTTTAGAAATATTTCTGTTTATAAAAATCCAAATATTGGAAATGAGATTTCAGATATTTCGCAAGGATTAATAGTCGACACTATAATTCAAGAATATGAAAACTCTTTGAGTGATAAGCCTTGTAGAGATTTATTTTTAACTGCACCTACAGGGGCTGGGAAATCATTGCTTTTTCAGCTTCCTGCTTTTTATATTTCTGAAAAGGGTGACGTGACAATAGTTGTTTCACCACTTATCGCATTAATGAAAGATCAAGTTAATGCTATAATAAAAGATAGAAATTTTGAAAAAGTTGCTTACATAAACAGTGAACTAAGCTTAATTGATCGTGAAAAAATTATAGAAAGCTGTAAAAGATGTGAAATTGATATTCTTTACATGTCACCCGAACTGCTACTTTCCTATGATATTACTCATTTCATTGGTTTTAGAAAATTAGGACTTTTAGTAATTGATGAAGCGCATTTAATAACAACTTGGGGTAGAGATTTTCGTGTTGATTATTGGTTTTTAGGAAATTATATTAGAAAGATGAGAAAATATCATACTATGAGTTTCCCAATGGTCGCTGTGACTGCTACAGCAATATATGGTGGTACTAATGATATGGTATTTGATAGTATTGATAGTCTTGTTATGCATAATCCACATATTTTTATAGGACAGGTAAAGCGAAGTGACATTGAATTCATTGTCAATAATTTTGAAAAATTTACTGTAAATTATGAATCAAAAAAAATAATTCAAACAGTAGAGTTTGTAAAAAAAATAAATGAAATGGAGTTAAAGACTTTAGTTTACACTCCATACATAAGGCACATTCGTCAAATTCTAGATCAATTAAACTCAGAACAGCAAAATATAGCTGTGGGATATTATGGCTCCCTAGACTCCCTAAATAAAGAATATGCATACCGACAATTTAAAAGTGGAGAAAAAAAAATAATGATCTCTACGAAAGCCTTTGGAATGGGTGTAGACATACCGGATATTCAAGTAGTTTATCATCATGCACCTTCTGGTTTGCTTCCTGACTACGTTCAAGAAATTGGTAGAGTGGCAAGAGAATTAGAATTAAAAGGTTTTGCTGTATTAAATTATTCTTCTCAGGACCAACGATATTCAAAAGCCCTCCACGGTATGTCTGCATTAAGACAATATCAATTAAAAGAAGTTCTAAAGAAAATTCATAAGTCATATTTAAAAAACAACAAGAATAGGAATTTGTTACTTTCGGTTGATGATTTCGGTCACATCTTTGAAAACGCCCTTGATTTAGATCAGAAAGTTTTAACTGCATTAATGATGATCGAAAAAGATTATTTAGCTAAGAATCGATTTAATGTAATTATTGCAAGACCTAAAAAACTTTTTGTTAAGGTATTTGCTCGAATATCCGATCAGCACTTAATAACATTACAGGCTAACTATTCCAACACATTCAAGATTCTGCTTAATACAGGAAATGGCAACACAATTATCGAGATGGATCTAGACAAACTTTGGTATGATCACTTTGATAAGAAAAGTTTTCCAATACTTAAAAGAGAATTTTACTCAGGTCTTCTATTCAAAGATGACAATATTACTATCATACCTCAATTGAAAATTTCTTTTGAAAGAATAGAAAGCTTTAATTCAGTTTTTAACAACCTACAATCTCTACTCAATTTTATTCAAAGTATTTTTGTTAAAACGAATGGATATTTTAAACAAGACGATTTCCAAAAAGAAATTAATAATTATTTGCATGACGATAGAAAAGCTGAAAAAATTAGTAAGTTTGTTTTATCATCATATTCAGGCCGGTTAATTCAACCTGGAGTAATTGAACCAAATGCATTCTTACAACAAAGAAGAAGCATAGACGGTTTTCAGTATAGAGTATTCAACACACAATATCTTGCAAGTTTCACCGCAATTTTAAATCGTTTAAATCATTTATTTGGCAAAACAGAGAGTAATACAGTTGAAAAATTTGTTACAAACAAAGAGTCAAATGCAATTAGTTACGTTCGCCTTGGCTATTTTTTAGAGATACTCGAACTTGGCACTTTTGAAATTAAAGGTGGTGAAAATCCCATGATATTTTTACGTATTAACGATCCAAACAGAATTGAAAGAGATTCCAAATCTTCAGGTTATAGAAATAGTCTTCTTAGCAAAACCCTTGAACGGCATTCATTAAGTAACCAAATATTTGATCATTTCTTTTTAAGAAGTTTCTCAAACACTGAACGTTGGGATTTTATAGAAGATTTTTTTCTTGGTTCTGACGTTGATTTGCTTTACAATAAATACAAAGGAGGTGAGGTGAACAAAATAGATATAATTGAAACACTTAAAAAAAAAGATTTAGCTCAATTAAAAATTTGTACGGTTCAAGATAATGATTCTAATATTCATATTTTTTTTCCCTCTAAGGAAAGAGTATATTTTCCCAAGGACTTGATAACGATCCAGAATGAAAAAGGAATAAGAACAATGAGAGTTTCAGAGTGGTTAAAAGAGGATCCGGTTTCATTTGACATAGTTCGCAGAGAAAATTCATTAAGAATTAACAACGAAGTTTTTAACTTGCTAGTCTCTAAATTAAGAGCTAACCATTTCGAATACTTTAGAGATGCATTGGGTCTAAAAACAAGAATTACATTTAGAGGTTACGATAGACCTATTCAAGCAATTATTCCATATCAAGAAAATTCAGTTGAATTTTATAAATGGTGGTGTGAAAATCCTGACAGTATAAATATGACATTTAAAGAGAAATTAGTGCTTTTTAACAAGGTTTATATGGAAAAACCAACTGTGTTAAAAAATGTTCATAAACGACTGATCTGTAGAAAATAATAATAGCAGTCGGAAAAGAAATATGCATGATTTTCGAAAAATAGTAATATAGCAAAAAATAGAAAATAGCGATGCATGAATTTTTCACTTTTTATCACCCTGCCGGCTCTTCAGCCAGCATTTCAGCTTGTTTTTTTCGTAGTTTCGTATTACTATCACCTATTGTCTAATAGCCTTTCTGAGCTCTTCAGGGACGTTTTAGAAGCACTTTCTTGATGCATGGCTGTTATTGTAATTAAACTTTTCTATACGATTGTGCATGTATTTTACCCTGCCATCCCGTTAATAAAAGTTTCCACAAAGTCATATATTCTGCTGGTTACCCTTTCAATAATAACTCCTCTTTCCAGTATCCTCGGCTTTGTCTTAAGTGTAGATACAATATCCTCTCTAAGAGGCTTTCTCTCGGTAAACAGATAATTTTCAATTATATCCTGCAATTTGACAGGAATTAACTTTTCTTCTGTGCATATTCTGTCCAATGCTAGTTGCTGTTCCTCTTTCCAGAATACATCAAATGCTTCTGGAATTTCTGTGGCATCTTCAATACGGGGAAGGTTCTCTTCGATGAATTTTTCAATCAGTTCCTTTTTATTTCTAAGTTTAGCTTCACCAGCCATAAGTTCAACAATAGCCCTGCGGTGCTTCTCCTTCTCCTCTTCTTTGGCATCCTTCATATTTGCCAATAATTGAAGTATGTAGGCAACATTAATTTCATCACGGTGGATAAGTTCCAGTTCAAAGTCTACATCCTCCAGGATTGATGCTTTATCTGCCTGCGTTGAGCCTTTCACTTTATCATACAGGTCAAGATATTTACTCTTGTAGTCTTCAAAAGACTGCTCCTGCATGGCAAGGTCATTAAAAGAGAATTCCACAAAGCTTGACAGTATATTTCGCAGCCTCATCAGTTCCCTGAATGCCTTAATGAATTCCAGTTTCTCATGCTCATCTTTCAGGTTATTAACACTGTCAACCGTAGGTGCAATTTTCAGTAGGTCTACAAAGGCTGTATTGAATTTTTTCACATAGTCCTCATATGGTTCAAGCAGGATTATCTCTTTTGCATCCTTATTTGAGAACAGGGCTATTGAATCATCAGTTGCATGTTTCAGGTTACGGAAACATACAATATTACCTTGAGACTTCTGCTCATTCAGTATCCTGTTGGTGCGTGAATATGCCTGCAGGAGTCCGTGATATTTCAAGTTTTTATCTACATAAAGGGTATTGAGCGTAGGACTGTCAAATCCTGTCAGGAACATGTTAACTACAAGCAGGATATCAATCTGCCTGCCTCTTACCTTTTTGGATATGTCATTGTAGTAGTTATAAAAAGACTGGCTGTCAGAAGTGGAGAATTTTGTGTCAAACATCCTGTTGTAATCCTCTATATACACATCAAGCTTTTCCCTGCTGTGATAGTTGTACCTTTGAAATCCTTCTGCTGCCATTGGCAGTTCTTCCTCATAAATACCTGTTGCATCCTGATCTGCTTCATTTATGCTGTAGGAAAATATTGTTGCAATTTTCAGGTTGTGTTTCCCCTGATTTTTCTTTGATTTAAACAGTTCATAATATTTTATAAGGGTATCAATGCTGTTGACACAGAACATGGCTGTAAACTCCCTGCTATAGGTTTTACGGCTATGTAATTCAGTAATATAATCCACAATCTTTTCAAGCCTGGATTGTGAGTCCATTAGCTCTTTAATATCAATTCCTTCAACTTCAATATCAGCAAATGACTGACTGCCTATTTTTTCTTTATACCTGCCGATATATTCAACTGAAAATTTCAATACATTTTCATCCTTTATAGCATCAGTAATGACATACTTATGCAGACACTGACCGAAAAGTTCAGCAGTGGTATGTTTAATTGAATTCTTAGTATAAGCATTTTCAGCAAATATGGGGGTTCCTGTGAATCCAAATAACTGGTGATTGGTGAAGAACTTTATAATCCTTTTATGAGTATCTCCAAACTGGCTGCGGTGGCATTCATCAAATATGAATACTATTCTTTTATCCTGTAGCTTCTGCATCCGGTATAAATACCTTTTCTTGCTGATTGCCGTGTTCAGCTTCTGGATTGTAGTTACTATAAGCTTTGTATCATCAGTGAATTGTTTAACCAGTTTACGGGTATTATCTGTACCGTCAACACTTCCCTGTGAGAATGAATTGAATTCTTTTGTGGTCTGGTAGTCCAAATCCTTCCTGTCCACAACAAATACTACTTTATGCACTTGAGGAAGGTTCATTATTACCTGGCTTGCTTTAAACGATGTCAGTGTCTTACCTGATCCTGTAGTGTGCCAGATATAAGCATTCTTATTGGTATTTTTCACCCTTTCAATAATGGCTTCCGCTGCATAATATTGATAGGGTCTTAGAACCATCAGTATCTTGTATGTCTCATTTAATACTATGTATTTAGTGACCATCTTAGACAGGTGGCATGGCTCCAGGAATTCATTGGTGAACTGTTCTAGTTGGGTGATTAATTTATTTTCTTCATCACTCCAGAAAAAGGTCTGTTTAAAGGACTGACGTTTATTGTTGGCGTAATATTTAGTGTTGACGCCGTTGCTAATCACAAATATCTGCACGTATTGAAAGAGTCCGTGTGATGCTGCAAAAGAATGTCTCTGATAACGGTTAACCTGGTTAAATGCCTCCTTCAGTTCAAGCCCCCTTCTTTTAAGCTCTATCTGCACCAGTGGCAACCCATTTATCAGGATAGTTACGTCATACCTATTCTTATATTTGCCTTCTATAGTAACCTGACGAGTAACCTGAAAAGTATTTTTGCACCATTGATCCTGATTGATGAATTCAAGATATACAGATTCCCCGTTTTCTTTGGTAAGCTTCATCCTGTCACGAAGTATCTTAGCCTTCTCAAATACATTGCCTTTATCAAGATGATTCAGTACCTGGAAGAATTCCTTATCTGTCAGTTGAACATTGTTGTGCTTCTCTATTTGTAGCTTCAGATTCAGTGTCAGATCAGCCTCATCAGCAATATGAACATACCTGTAGCCTAAAGCTTCGAGATGCTTAATGAGGTTATCTTCCAGTATTTGTTCAGGCTGACGGGTCATGACAAATTAATTAGTATTATAGTGATTTTCATCTATGATGGTGGTTTTTAATAAATACGACATCAAGAATATACTACGAGTACTTTTGTCTAAGAAATTTTTGTCGTTCAATAGTGAAATCAACAAATTGTTGAAACTCTTCAAATTCCTTTGCTTGACTATCATGCTGAATCATTGGCACACATGAACGAAAAGTAATTATTTTCGCATTTACCCTCTGATCTACGTTTTTATTATGTAGGTCATTTGCAATTCGTTCAATATTGGTTACAGTACTGGTGTATCCTTTCATCCCTTTGTAATATATTGGAATTATAGAAGATACTTTGCTATGACCAAAAATTTGATTTAAGATAAGACTATCTGAGATTCCACATGATTGTCCAATTATTAAAATTTCAAACCACTTAGAACTATCCATTGCAGTTTTAAGGCGAAATTCATTATCTGTCCATTTATAATTGTACCTTTTAATATTTTGTAATAATTCATTTTCATTTTTCATAAGAAGCTGTTTGATTTCTTCATCATAAGCTGCATATCCAAATATTATTGGATTATCATCACTTTTTAATTCTCTATGTATATGAATTAAATCAATATGATTAAATGTCTTCAGATATTGTTTAACTGTATTTGTATAATTAAAATTCAGTACAACGGTTTCAGGGTTGTTCAGTTTTGAAAAAAAATACTCAATTCCGTTAATCTTGCTAAAATTTCCTTGCTCTTTAATCAAATATTCCTGAAGATATTTTTTAATCAATTCAAATTCCGTATTTAATTCTTTGGCAGATTTATAAATAAACTCACGATTAAATTTATTTTTAAAAAAATCTCTGTTATCGTAATCTTGAAGTATACTAAAATATGTGTATTCAAGGTCACTCCATAGTTCCCCTTTGCTCTGTTTAATGAAAATATCAAGTAAACGATTCTTAAAATATGTATACCAATTGTTTGCTATTTGTTTAGTTTTAAGTTTTCCCTTACCCTTAACAATTTCAGTAAAAATAATATCTTTATATTGATTTGGAGATTCCATGATTTTCTTGTTGAGGTCTTGAAGAAAATCCTGATACTGGGTTCTTAAGCCATGAGCTAAGTCAAATCCGTTACCAACAATAATTAAGTTTTCCATTTTATTCTGAAGGTTAATTTTCTACACAAACATCTTCTGCAACAATCCTTTTTTAAAGGCTTTAGTTTTTTCAAGATGGGTATTTACCTGTTCTATTTTATTACCTATGGCTGTTAGGAAGCTTGCTATTTTATTTTGTTCCATCAAAGACTTGGGAATATATAATGGGCATCCTAAAACTTCATTCTTTTTAAGATTAGTCTGACCAACACCTGAATCAAAGGCTAGATAATATCTGTTTCTGTTAATAATATAAAAATTTAGTATCGGCAGATTTTGGTTTCAAAGCACAGATACGTTGATTTAAAGTATAAAGGTCATCTATGTCGATATAAAAGCACTTAGCTAATGCTTTACCCTTAGGAACATCACTCATTACAAATACTATACTCCCTTTAGTCAGAGGACATATTTGTTTATTTGAATATTTTTTAACAGAACCTTCAGTGGAGATAAATTTTGAATTTACAACGATATAATTTCCATTTTCAGTAATATTATTTTCATGTGCCTTACCATTCTCAAAATAGATTAATTTGCCCAATTTCTTTTCCTCCCACTCCGGATACTCCTTCCCTTCATCATCCTTAAACCTGATCTCCTGTTTAAATATTTTCTGCATCACCCCTTTTTTATATTGCTCCAGAAGAGATTTCTTTTTAGTGAGTTGCTGTATTTTATCATCGACAGCAGTGAGGAATGAGGCTATTTTTTGTTGTTCGAGGAGAGAGGGATAAATTACATTAATAGTGCCTAATCTTGATGTGGAGATACTTAACACTTTAATTCCTTGAGCAATGATCATCAATTGTTTACGAATCAACCAAGTTTTCATTAAGTATCCAGAGAAACCTGGAACAGTTTTTTTAATTTTAGGACGTGCCAAAAATGTATGTAGTCCAGCAAGAATTTTTTCTTGTGAAACAGAAATTATTTCAATCGTTTTCCCAATATCTGCATAATCCTCAGAAGCATCAGCAATTATTAAATCTCCTTCTTTACAATAATTTTCAGATTTTACATTTTTGAGATTTACATTACTATTAATATATGGAACTGATTCCTCTTCTACTTTAAATATTGTTGGATATTTAGTATGTATATCACCGTAATGAATATTACGGATACACCCAGATGAATAATTTAAATTTTCTCTTGATAAGGAGTTTGTTGAATAAAATGTAAAAATATCTTTGAATAAAGATTTATTCCATTCCCCCTCAAATTCAGGAAATCTCAGCTTTGGTATGTTGTTAGGTTCTGCCATTTAAAATGGAGTTGAAATATTCAGTTGTCTGCAATAGTCAGCAATCTTTTCATCTGTATGTTTCATATCCTCTTCAAGAGCTTTCAATTCCTTCGAGACAGCATCCAAATCAACTGGCTCTTCCTCTTCAAAGGTGTCAACATAACGAGGGATATTCAGGTTATAATCATTCTCCCTTATCTCATCAATGGTGGCAACATAACTATATTTATCAACAGTCTCTCTGCTTCGATATGTGGTGATGATTCTTTCAATATCCTCCTCCCGCAGATGATTCTGGTTCTTAGCTTTTTCAAAATACTGACTGGCATCAATGAACAGGATATTGTCATCCTGCTCCCTGCATTTTTTAAATACCAGTATACAGGTGGGAATACTCGTCCCGTAGAAAATATTTGCAGGTAGTCCAATTACAGCATCAAGATAATTCCTGTCCTCTATGAGATATCTGCGTATATGACCTTCTGTTGCTCCCCTGAAAAGGACTCCATGAGGCAACACAACAGCCATAGTGCCATTATCTCCCAGATGGTGTATCATGTGTTGCACAAATGCATAGTCAGCCTTAGTCTTAGGTGCAAGCTTCCCATACTGACTGAATCTTTCATCCGTCATAAACAGGGGATTTGCACTCCAGTGAGCTGAAAAAGGGGGATTAGCTACGACTGCTTCAAATTTTTGATCAATATGTTGTGGATGTTCCAGCGTATCTTCCTGCTTAATATCAAATCTCATGTAGTGAACATCATGAAGTATCATATTCATACGTGCAAGGTTATAGGTGGTACGGTTAAGCTCCTGACCATAGAAACTTGATACTTCACACACTTCTTTAGCTACACGAAGCAATAATGAGCCTGATCCGCATGTGGGATCATATATTGATCTTAGCTTTGTTTTGCCAGTAGTGACAATCTTTGCCAGAATCTTTGATACCTGCTGAGGGGTATAGAATTCACCTGCCTTTTTACCTGCTCCACTTGCAAACTGTCCTATAAGATATTCATATGCATCACCCAGCACGTCAGAATCTGCATCTTCCAGTTCAAAGTCAATACCATTGAGGTGGGTAAGGATTTTTACAATAAGAGTATTTTTGTCAGATTCTTTTTTTCCCAGCTTTGTTGATGTCAGATCCAAGTCTTCAAACAGGTTGTCAAAGTCATCTTCACTCTGTGTACCCATAGTACTCTGCTCAATATGCTTTAGGATCACGGTGAGGTCTGCCAGGATAAAATTGCTCTTACCGTTGCCATTTCCACGTTTAGCAATTTCAGAAAAGAGCTCCGATGGCTTTAAAAAATATCCCAGTTGCTCAATTGCTTCCTCTTTAACTGCCTCAAGGATTTTAAGCCCTTCTGAGGTGTTTTCATTAATATCCTGGTACTTTATCCCGTCCTGTGATAAAAGCTTATTAGCGTATAAATGCATTCTCTCAGAGAGATATTTGTAAAATATGAATCCCAGGATATAATCACGGAATTCATCCGCATTCATCTTGCCACGCAGGCTGTCGGCAATGTTCCATAGTTTACGTTGGAGTAATTTCTTTTGTTCTTCGGACATATGTTAAAATGATTATCAGGTGTTAAAATTAAGGATTCTGATTGAAAATTGCAGAGAATTTGACATAAAAAACTGGCGTGAAAGATACAATCTTCACTTTATTCTTGGCACGAAATAGACACGTATAAAGAAATTGCCAGGATTGCAGGTGTAGACAGGACAACAGTTGTGCATTATTCTTATATTCTTGAAAACGCCTCCAAAACTATTCGTTCACAGGTTGAGAAAGGGAAACTCAGCATTGATAGTGCTTATTCACAAGTAAGAGATAAAGTCGAAAAGGGGAAAGGCAAAAAGGAACGATCATCATCTCAAAGTGTTGATAAAAGTAATATCCAAATTGATATTAACTCGGCAGAAGAGGCTGTTAAGCTACTTCAAAATGACGGATTGGACATGATAGCAAAAGACTTAAATACTGTAGAAAATATCAAAGCTAACAAAAAACTGAGGATAGGAATTATACAGAACGAGCAATGAGGAGCTTTTGACAGTTCTGTCAAAAGCTGTACCCCGGATATAAGTTTTGTAATATTTCAGTATAGATCAAAAACGGTACCATTTGCCGGTTTAAAACAATACCATAGTCTCATTTTCCTCCGGAAGGTGGTATCATTGAAAAGCGGAACGGAAAATATTGCATATCTGAAAAAAGACTGTTATGTATTAAAATGATTTTACCGCTCTTATTCCACATATAATATTTCTATTAAAACATATCTGGCTTCCATCAAAAAAATCAACAGCCCATGAAGAATTATTGGAACATTGAGTTGAACTCCAATATAATCCCTCATCTACAGAAACAGGTTTTCCCGATGATGAAAAAACTGTTTCAGGTTTTAACACATTTTTTTGTCTCCGCAATACATTTAATTCATCTTTAGTTGGTAAGCGCCAGCCATTACCTAAACGATGGCATGCTGTTCTTGCCTCGTTCCAGTTCCCCACAGCTCTTCTATTTGTTATCCAAACTGGTTCCTCCAATACAATTAAGCCATGATCACCAGTATTATCAACATAAAATATCATTCCACCCAGGTAATATTGACCAACTATAAACTTTGATTTTTTTGTAGTTTGGTCTTCTTCAGAAAAATCATATGAATTTTTACCTGCAAAGATTGTTAGAGTATTAGATTGTAAATCCAACTGGATTTTACCCAGTTTACTGATTGCAGATTGCCCTAAAAGTAATGGTGCTTTTTGATTTTTAACAATAGATGCCTCAACATTATAAAGTTTTAATCCACCTATCTCTACTTCCTTAAGATTGATTTTTATACCTTCTGAAATATTTCCATTGGCATCCAGATATTTATGTGTCCCTTTTATATCATCTGGACTTAAATAATCATTTTTCAGCATAAATGAGGCTTCAGTCATTGAAATAGAAACATCTCCTGCACCTGTGTCAAAAATAAAGCTCAAATTAAGACCATTAACTTTGCAAGGAATCACTGAAACGCCGCCTTGCCTTTTCATTTTAATAACAGTTTGTGAATATCCAGTAAATGGAAAATACAATAATGCTAATAACAGAAATATAGTTCTCATTCTTATATTTATTTAGGATTATTATAGAGATATATTTTATCGTTGCCAAAGGTACTTTTTCTGAAATGTGTATATTAATCCTGCCTGAACTTGATTTGTTTGAATCGTCCATTCATATCTAACATCAAATTTTAATCTATACAAAATTTGAAATTCAGATCCAACAATTCCTCCATACCCATAATCATCAAATACATAATTAGCTGTGGGGCCAAAGTATAATTTTAACCAGTATGGCGTAATATTATAAAAAAGATGGTGTACGTAATTAATGTGAACACCCAAAATCTCTTTAGAATTAGATTGAAATCTGATATAGTTACTTCTAGCCCTACTTTCCGAGTTATGACCGTCATATGAATATAACAGACTGGCAAGCAGCCGGTTAGGCTAATTAAAT
>ENA-OSEO01003372-OSEO01003372.1-sediment-metagenome-genome-assembly--contig:-NODE-3372-length-19121-cov-3.768011_pt1 | contig 19121 bp, 18 predicted proteins | sample MGYA00237883_ERZ534232 | MGnify/ENA metagenome assembly ERZ534232
GGGGATTGACCTCCTCGTTCACGTATGTCCCCATTTTACCTCATTGTTACCTCTCGCCAAAATTCTCGGATGCACCCATCGACTCCGGTGCATCCAGGCATGATGGCGGCAGCTGCATCGCCTTCGACGCGACAAATTCGCTGAAGAACACGCCCGCTATACCAGACTGTGCCAAGCCACTACGGTGCAGACCGGTATGTGGTCCGCCCAGGCGCAGCAGTCTCCGCACAACGACAGTGGCGTTGAAGACTGGCCCAGTCAGACTTCACGCCCACGACTGGGCCAATCTCCGCATAGACAATATGGGTGCCTGGCAGCGGGTCATGTAACCACCTCGCAAACAGAACCTCTTTAAGATTGGCACAGTCTTGACCAACAGAGGACACTCATGTGAACACAGTAGGGCACGTTTCCAGCGTAACAAGCCCACTGCTCGCCAGCCTCCCCAAAATTCTGAACACGTCTGTCAGCTCTCCAGCCGCCGTCCGCAAGCGCGCAGGTTCGCGTTGAACCAATCCCCAGTCGTCCAATCAGGGTGGGCACTACAGCCCGTTTCTCGTAATCTCCTGATGCGCTCATTGATGTAGGGCGAAAAATGGTTACCGTATCGCTCGTGCAGTTCTACCCGCCGCCAATCTCGACTGGTAAATACCTTGCGGCACAGCGCTGAGTCACAATGGCATTCCCAGGGTTCCGACTCTTCTTCATCGGGTTCCCAATACATAACAAAGTCGGCTGTCACTTCATCGCCCACACTTATGTCACGTCTTGCGGCCAGTGTGATTTCATTGACCAGCCAAACATTCGGGTCGCAGGAATGGTTGATGTAATCATCCACACTGTTTCCCTGCTCACTGGTATGTCCCAGGTAAATCCCTTCGCCAATAGCGGTGTAACTATGCTCAAGGGCTTTCCCTGCCCGGATGTCTTCCAGGGTAAACAATATACCGCCCCAAACGATAACGATCTCTCCTTGTTGAATGGGTGCGTTGGCGAATATGCCTTTACCATGAATGGGCGAGGCTCGCACTTCAAGACGCGCATCAATCCAGGACCGCGGTGAGATCTTCTGTACGGTAAGAACACAATTGGTCAGCATATACACTCCGGAAAAGCAAAATTATCAGGCTGTGCAGTTTTATGAGAGGTATGCCCAGATATCCCCTCAGGTGTGACCCATGTCTCCGGTCCACACGCCTATGCGGGAAGGGGGGCAAGGGGTTAGGTGACGCAATAGCAAAGAGCCTGAAGGCATAGCCAAGCCTCCTTCAGGCTTACGCGGTCTACAGTATTTCGGAGATCATCTATGACCTATCTTTCGCTACATCCCCCAGCCGACCAGCGCCGCCTGTGTGAGCCAGACCAGGGTCCCCGGGAGCACACCAATCAACACGGTCAACAATACGGTGATCACCAGTACAATAGCTACTGGAGGGCAGACAGCCAACCTCACGGCATCCCCCACCGGTTCTCGCATATACATGTAGAGGACCACGCGCAGGTAGAAGTACGCCGAAATGACGCTGCAGGCCACCCCAATGGCAGCCAGCCACCACCAGCCGTTTTCCACAGCGGCAGCGAACACGTACAGCTTGCCCAAAAACCCGGCGAGGGGCGGTAGCCCAGCCAGTGAGAACATGAACACGGCCATTGCTCCGGCAAGCCACGGCTGAGTTTTCCCCAGACCAGCAAAATCCTGCAGTGACTCACCCTCGCCCGGTCCACGGTCCCGGCTGACCGCTGCAACCACGGCGAACGCGCCGATATTCATGAAAATGTACGCGACGAGATAGAACAGAATCGCCTCAATACCGGCAACCGACCCCGCCACCAGACCAATGGTGATGTAGCCCGCATGCGCGATGCTCGAATAAGCCAGCATTCGTTTCAGATTGCGCTGTGCAATCGCTGCCACGTTACCCAACAGCATGGTCAAAATAGCGAGCACCGCCAGAACCCAACTCCAACCAGTCATCTGCACGAAGAGCGCTCCCGGCAGAATGCGTAACAAAGCCGCGAAGCCCGCTGCCTTAGCCCCCACCGACATGAACGCAGTGACCGGCGTCGGTGCCCCCTGATAAACGTCGGGGGTCCACATGTGGAACGGAACCAGTGCGACTTTGAAGCCCAGACCGACCAGCACCAGGCCCATACCGATCCAGACATAAGAGCTGACCTGCGATGCCGTCGCCAGGTACTGGGCAATCTCCGGCAGGCTGGTCGTGCCGGTCCCGCCGTACAGCAGCGCGATACCGTATAGCAGAAAACCCGATGCGAACGCACCCAGCAGGAAGTACTTCAGCGCCGATTCACCTGACTGAGGATCTTTGTGGTTGAACCCGGCTAACACGTAGAGAGGAATCGACAGGATCTCTACGCCGAGAAAAACGATCAGCAAGTTACTGGCACCGGCAAGGAACATCATGCCGACAACCGAAAGCAACAACAGCCCGTAGTACTCCCCTTCTCCCAAATCCGTACGCTGCACGTAGTCAACCGACAGCAGAATCGACAAACCGGCAGCAAGCAAGAAGGCCAGATTCAAGTAAGCCGAGAAGGCATCCACTGCTACCATGCCAGGGGAAACCGTTTCGTGACCATCCCAGTAATAGAAGGCGATCAGGCCAGCCAGAATCACACCCAGCAAACTCAGATATGGCAGATAGCTCTTACGCCCAGGCCCTGATAGGACACCCAGCAACAACACTAACAGTGCCGTCGCAATGACGATAATCTGCGGAGCAAGTGCTATCCAATTCACATCAGGGATGACAATCTCCATTAAGACGTTCTCCTTAGAATCAAGAGCAAATCATTCAGTGTTTGCTTTAACCTGGTTGAAACCGCAATCAACCCAGAGCCCGGTCTGGAAACCGTCAACTTCCGGGTTCTTCACTCGCAACCGGTTGTTCCATCATCGTAACCGGGATCTGTTGGCTCTCGCTGACCAATGTCTCAGCCGAGAACTGGGTTCTTGCAAACATCCAGTTCGGATAAATCCCGATGAAAAAGATCAAGAGAACAATCGGGATCAACGCTAACACTTCACGGGTTGACAGATCACGGACACTTGCCAAGACGGTCTTTCTGTCTACCTCCTCGGTGGTAGGTCCTTGCATGATCTGACGATACAGGTTGAACATATACCATGCGCCCAACACGATCGCCAGCGCCGCAAACACAGCGTAGGTCTGGTTTATCTGGAACACCCCGACCAGGATCAGGAATTCACCCACGAAGCCGTTCAAGCCTGGCAGCCCCACCGAAGCGAGCATGGCAAGCAGCAGAAAAACACCCAGCGCAGGGACGACTTTCCACAACCCACTCAGCTCCGCCATCTCGAGCGTCCCGTAACGTTCGTAGATCATGCCGAGCAACAGGAACAGAATCGCAATGTTCAGGCCATGATTCACAACCTGAATCAACACGCCCTGCGCCGACTGCATATCCAACACGAAGACTCCCAGCACGATGAGCGAAATGTGCGCCACACTCGAATAGGCCACGAGCATCTTGGCATTCTTCTGCCCAAGCGCAACCAACGAGCCATAGACGATCCCAAGGATCGCCAATACCGCGATGATGGGCGCAAACACCGGCAGAGCTTCTGGGAAGAGCGGCAAGCAGATGCGCAAGAACCCATAAATGCCCATCTTGGACAACACACCTGCCAGGATCACCGTCACCGGCATAGGCGATTCACCGTAAGCATCCGGCAACCACGAGTGAAACGGGAACAGCGGCGCCTTGACCGCAAATGCCAGCCCAAACGCCGCAAACAGACCGATCTGCTCCCAGTAACCCAGAGGCAACGCGCGCAGATTCAGCAGGTTGAATGTGAAACCCGTTCCCGCCTGGTAACCCGACACCGCCAGGTACAGGATACCGATCAGCATCAACGCACTGCCCGCCATAGTGTAGAGGAAGAATTTCATGGCAGCGTAATGGCGGCGCGCGCCTCCCCACATGCCGATCAGGAAATAGGCGGGAATGAGCATGGCCTCCCAGAAGACATAGAACAGCACGAGATCGAGGGCAGTAAACACACCCAGGACACCGGTCTGCAGCACCAGCATGAAGAACAGGAACCCCTTTACGTTCTTGTCGATGGCCCGCCAGCCGCCCAACAACGCAAGAGGCATCAACAGGGTAGCCAGCAACACCAGGAACAGACTGATGCCATCCACAGCCAACAGATAGCTGATGCCAAGTCCCGCCACCCACGGCACGTTCTCGACGAACTGCATGTCAGCAGTGGGCTGCCACTTCAACAGGAGCGCCAGAGAGAGCACAAAATCGACCAACATCACCGCCAGCGCCCATCCCTTCATCGTCCCGTCATCCTTCACGCGGAAGAACAGCGCCAGAACCACTGCGCCCAACAGAGGCAGGAAGACGATGGCAGACAGGATAGGGAATCCGAATTCATTCATACGCGTGAGACTCCTAATTCAGTTCGATTACCGTAAGATCAAATACCCCAGGACCGCCACGGCGCCAATCAGGATCGAGAATGCGTATTCACGCACAAGTCCCGCCTGCATGCCTCCCAATATAGGGGCTAACCCTGTAGTCACACTGCCGATTCCGTTCACAATCCCATCGATGAGGCCCTTGTCGATAGTGGAGGCCAGGAAACCGCCGATATCCTTCAGAGGCTTGACGATAACTTCCGTGTAGGCTTCATCCACATAGTATTTGCGGACGAGCAAAGTGTACACGGATGACCATTGCTTCGCCAGCTTCTTGGGAATCTCCGGCTTCAGGACATACATGTAATACGCCACATAGATACCTACCAGCGCAACTACTGCCGAGATAAGCAACAAAACCCATTCGATAACGCCATGCTCTGCGGCGATACGATGGACCCCGGGTGTGACCAAAGCGGGATGTAAAAACTTCTCGATTAGAGACAGCCCGCCCGGCAACCCAATGAAACCGGCGATCGCCGCGAACACCGCCAGGATGACGAGCGGCACAGTCATGATCGACGACGACTCATGTGCATGTCCAAACAATTTCTTGTCGCGCGGTTTCCCCCAGAAGGCCATGAAGACCAACCGGAAGGTATAGAAAGCTGTGAGAAACGCGGTGCAAAGCGCGATGACCCACACCAGCGGTCCCGCCTCCAGCCAAACGTTCCACATAATCTCGTCCTTGCTGAAGAACCCGGAGAACAGGGGGACGCCAGCCAACGCCAGAGACCCCACCACGAAGGTCAGATAGGTCGTCGGCAGTTTCTCGCGCAGACCACCCATCTTCTGGATATCCAACTCTCCGGATAACGCATGCATCACGCTCCCAGCGCCGAGGAAGAGCAGAGCCTTGAAGAAAGCGTGGGTGGTCAGGTGGAACATTCCGGCAGCATACGCTCCCACGCCGACCGCAACGAACATATAGCCCAACTGGCTGATCGTCGAATACGCCAGCACGCGCTTCATGTCGTTCTGGACCAACGCCATCGTCGCCGCAAAGAAGGCAGTCGCCAGGCCAATCGCCACGATCACATGCATCGTGCCGGGCGCGCGCTCGAACAACACGTGGTTGCGGGCGATCATGTACACACCGGCCGTCACCATCGTCGCAGCGTGGATCAGTGCGGAAACCGGGGTTGGGCCTTCCATCGCATCCGGCAACCACACGTAGAGCGGAATCTGCGCCGATTTGCCTACCGCCCCCATCAACAGCAGCAACGTCAGCGCCGTCGCCAGCTCGCTGCCTCGCGGCAACAACGCTGGGGCATTGGCGAACACCGTCGAGAAATCCAACGTTCCAAATGTGGCGAAGATCAACATGATACCGAGCGCAAATCCGAAATCGCCTACGCGGTTGACGAGAAAGGCCTTCTTGCCCGCATTCGCGGCAGACGGACGCTCGAACCAGAAGCCAATCAGCAAATAGGAACAGAGGCCAACTGCTTCCCAACCGACGTACATCATCAGGAAGTTGTTCCCCAGAACCAGAATGAGCATGGCAAAAACGAACAGGTTGAGGAAGGTGAAATAGCGGCTGTACCGCCGGTCCTCGGCCATGTACCCGGCCGAATAGATGTGAATCACCGTGCTCACACCGGTTACCACGACCGCCATCAGGACGGATAGAGGGTCGATCAACAGGGTCAGGTCAATTCTGAAGTCGCCAACGGACATCCAATTGAACAGCGTCGACGACGTCGACGACGCATCCTCGGGTAGTTGCAGTTGTGCCCAGAGGAGGGACAGCGAAACCAGAAAGGCCAAGCCAATTGCCAGGCAGGCGATCCACGCCACTGCCCGGCGACCCAGCTTATGTCCAAACAGACCGTTGATGAAGACCCCAATCAGGGGAAACAGTAGCAACAACCACTCGTAATTCGGAAACATCCACGCCTCCGCCATTTCCATTCCATGCTCGCCACAAAAGCGCCAATTCGCCTTGACCTGGTGCGCTCTTTGTCGCCGGTATTACCCCTTCAACAGGTTGATGTCATCCACGCTGGTGGTCTCTTTACTGTGGAAGAGCGCGACAATGATGCCGAGACCAACTGCCACTTCCGCCGCCGCCACGGTCATCACGATCAATACGAATACCTGCCCATCGATCGAGTTCAGGTAGCGTCCAAAAGCGATGAATGTCAGGTTGACCGCATTCAACATCAGCTCGATGCACAGGAAAAGCACAATTGCGTTCCGGCGGATGATGACCCCGAGAACACCAATGGAAAAAAGAATTGCAGACAGAATCAGATAATACTCGACTGGAACCACAGAAACCTACCCCTTCTCCGCCGGAGACACTGCCATGTTCGCGGAAACGAAACGCGTTCCCCTCTGTGGCACCCTCCGGCACCGATGTGCGGGCGTCACGCGGAGCGGCTCGCGGACAACAGGTCTCCTCTGCCACACCGCTGCCCCGCAGCGTGCGCCCTCTGAGAGCCTCCCTGCGGAGACTCGCTGCGGGCAGACACGGGGCGTGCCCCGTGGCTGCCGCGCGCAAATCCAGGTGAAACCATACCGGCCGATCAGGTCTTAACGACGTATGTGCCGGCGATCTTATCGTGCCAACCCTGCTTCTCTTTGTCCCAGATGATCCACAGGAAGCCCAGATAGATGACGATGCCGCTGATGGCATAGCCGATCAGTCTCACTATCGCCTTACCGACGGACACCGGGCCGCCATCCACCGACACCACTTTGATGCCCATGATCATCTTGCCGGGAGTCTGTCCGCTGCTGGACCAGAAGTAGACGAAATAACCGATGTCCCACACCAGTATCAGGATAAACCCGATGATCTGCAGCGCTCCAATCGAAACCTGGGAACCTCCGCCAGACTGGGTCATGAAAGACGACAGCCCAAAAATCGCCATCAAGATGCCCTGACCGATTGCCAATATGATCGCATCGATGATGTAGGCCACCAACCTGATCAAGAACCCGACGTGCTGCATTTTCTCTCCCCCTTTCTTGCCGCTTACGCGAGCGTCAAAAAACACAGGACTACAACAACACTGTCAACACCGGAAGGCCAACCGCCTCCCGTGCATTGCCCTTGACCAACCTTCGATTACACCGGGCCGGCATTACCGTTAGCGCACAACAACGCCGTTTAGAGCTCAGGCCGTTCCTGCCCTAGAAACACAGCGCCAACGATCGCACCCAGCAGTAATACAGAAGCCAGTTCGAACGGGATCAAAAAATCAGTAAACAAAGCCCGCCCCAACATCCAGACATTGCCATGCTGTGCAAACAATTCCTGAGTATACTCGCCAGATCCACCCAACACACCGGCACTCAGCATAAATCCGATCTGCACCAACAGAACAGCCGCAAGAACAATTGCCGGATAGCGCAACCAGCCCATCTTGCCCACTTTGAAATCCTCCCAGTCCTCTGAGAGTAGCATGATACCGAACAGAAACAAGACCACAATGGCGCCGGCATAGACGATGATCTGTGCCACCGCGATGAACTGCGCATTCAGCAAGATATAAAGCCCTGCCAATGCGCATAGGTTCAGGAGGAGACAGAGAGCTGAGTAAACCACACGCTTCTGTGTAATGACACCCAACGCCGCCACAACGGCGATCACGGCGAGAATGACAAACATGACCATCTCCATGATACGCTAATCCTCCAGTACAATAACGTTGGGAGAGGTAAGCTGAAGCAGGCGCTGCTTGGTGTAAATCATCGACTCCCTGCTACGCTCGGACAGGCAGAAATCGTGCTTCAAAACAATCGCCCCCATCGGACACGCTTCTTCACAGAACCCACAAAAGATGCACCGGCTCATGTTGATTTCGTATATCTCGGCATATCTTTCGCCGGGCGAGACGTGGTTCTCCGGCGTATTCTCCGCGGCCTGTACGAAGATCGCACCTGACGGACACACAGCCGCACACAGCCCACAGCCCACGCATTTCTCCAGACCGTCAGGGTGCCGCTGGAGTTCGTGGCGGCCCCTGAGGCGCGGATACACGCGTACCGGCTCTTCCGGAAACTGGACCGTGATGGGTTTGGTGAACAAATAATGCAGTGTCACCCCCATTGCCCTGGGGAACTCTATGATGCCTCTCAAGACGCTTTGTAGCATGCCTATACTCCACCTCTATTTGGACCACCACAGCACAATGGCAAACAGGTCAGATTCCACTCGCCGCAAACGACAGGAGGAGACGCACCCTCCGGATTTCTCTAGGCCACCAGCGCCACAATCACTGCTGTGACCGCCAGATTCAACAACGCCAGTGGGAACATGAATTTCCAGTTGAAGTTCATCAGCCTGTCAAAGCGGACGCGTGGCAAACTGGCGCGAATCCAGACATACATGAACAGCATGAACCACACCTTGGCGAAGAAAACCATCACCGAGACGATGGGATGGATATTGGCAAGGAAAGCAGGCCACTGCCAACCACCCAGGAAAACCGTCACCGCAATCGAGCTAATTACCACCATGTTCGCGTATTCCGCAATGAAGAACAATGCGAACTTGATCCCACCGTATTCGGTCGCAAAACCGGAAACCAATTCGTTCTCCGTCTCCGGCAGATCGAAAGGAGAGCGGTTGTTCTCTGCCAGAGCACTGATGAAGTAGAGCAGGAAACCCACTGGTTGCAGCACGATCAAGGGCCAGACATGCTGAAAAGCAACCAGATCGGACATCCGCAATGACCCTACTATCAGAGCGACGCTGACCAACGCCAACCCCATCGGCAATTCGTAGCTGATCAGCTGTGCCGTCGTACGCAGCGCACCCAACAACGAATATTTGTTATTGGACGTCCACCCGCCCAAGACGATCCCGTATGAACCCAGCCCTGCGACCGCCATCACATACAGCAGGCCAACGTCGATATCAGCGACCTGCAATCGGACATTGCACCCGAAGATATTCCAATCGTGCCCGATGGGAATAACCGCGAATGTGATGATCACCATCGCGAAGGAGATGCCCGGCGCGAGCACATAGATGAGCTTGCTGTCCACGCACTTGGGGACGATCTCTTCCTTCATGAACGCCTTGATCGCATCCGCAATCGGCTGCAACAGACCGAACTTGAAGGCTCTGTTGGGACCATAGCGTACCTGGAAACGTCCACACAGCTTACGCTCGAAGACCGTAACATAGGCTCCACACGCCAGCACACCAACAGCAATCGTGAATGTGACTATCAACGGAATGAGCAGGGTATCTATCCAATCCATACGTTTTCCCTATCACCTCATGATCGATCAGTTAGGTCTTTGTCCAAAGACAACGTGTCTGCCGAGCGGCTCCAGGATCGCCAGCAGCTAGCGCGAGATGCGTACATGCGTCACCGGGACGTCATCCTGCAGCACGGTCACCGCCAGCGTATCGTTCACCCGCACAGGCAAATACGCACATCCCCGGCGGACATCTTCGCTCAGATGAACGACTACCCTCACCTGACCCACGCGCGATGAGACTTTGACTTTGTGCCCGTCCTTGACGTCCAATCTGGCGGCATCAGCCGGATTAAGCAACACAAACGGCTCCGGAACGAGCTCAACGAATGCGTCTGTTTCTCGCAAGGTCCAATCACCGTTATACAACAGCCGTCCGGTGACCAACGCCAGCGGATATTCATCGTTTGCACGAGGTGCCGTGTATTCAGCCCGCGCGAAGCGCAGCGCGCCGTTGGGATAGTCGAGCAGACGCCCCTCGGCAGGCAGCGCATCGTGATTCGTGCCGGCATACAACTCCACGACACGCGCGATCTCACGCGTCACGGCCTGCACGCTGTCGTAGCCGAAATCGCCGCCCATCTCGCGCGCCAGCGCGCGCAGGATCTGCGCGTCTGTGCGTACGTCGCTCAATAGCGGCACACACTGGCGCACGCGTTGCACGCGGCCGGCCAGGTTGGTCACTGTGCCGTCGCCTTCGGCGAAGCTGGCACACGGCAAGACCACATCCGCCAACTGCGCAGTCTCCGTCAGAAACATATCCTGCACCACGATAAATGCACCCGCGCCCTTGAGCGTTTTCTCCCAACCCGGCGCATCGGCCACCGGATTCGCATGCATGATGTAGAGCGCTTTCATCCGGCCATCGCGCACAGCAGCTTTCATTTCATCCGCACTGAGCCCAGGGCGCGAGGACAGCTTTGCTTTCCAGGATTTCCCCAAACGTTCTCGTACCGTGCCTTTCGCAAGAGGCTCACGACCCGGCAGCAGACCGGGGACGACGCCCATATCCAGCGCACCTCGGGAATTGCAGTCACTTGCCACGCACGCCGGCACACCCGCTCCGACCAGCAGCGCGAGATTGTTCAGCCCCCGCAGCGCATCGGACGAGGTACAGGTCTCTGACCCGTACAGGATGACGGGACGTTTGCTGTTCGCCAATAGCCCGACAACGGCCTCCAACACCTCGATCTGCACGCCGGTCAGTCTCTCGGTCTCTTGCGGCGTAAACGGCTTCACCCACTCCGCCAGATCGGAGGCATTGTTCGCCTTCTTGCCCGCAGCGGTCTTCAAGAGCAGCGAAGCCAGGCCATTCAGAACAGCAACCAGATCCCCAGGGACACACGATAACCACGTCCCGCCAGTCTTCGTAAGATCAGGGCGTACCGGGCCGATCCCGATGAATTTCACTTCCTGCTCTGCGGCACGGTGTCGGAGCAGCAACTCGATCAGCGGGGCTTCTTCATTCAACTCGACATTACACAGCACGACCACATCCGCACCTGCCAGACGCTCCATATCAACGGACATGGCACTCTCCGGCAGGCGTCCGATATGGTCGATATTATTCGTCCCAAACCCCGCACGCATGAACCGTTGTAGCAGGTAGTTTGCCTCGTTGGTTGCCACCGCTGAGCCCAAACCACCTAGAGTATCCGGACCATGCTCCTCAACGAGTGCGGTCAATTTCTGCCCGACCAGGCTCAAGGCATCCTCCCAACTGGCAGGCGCCAATTCTCCATCTTCACCACGGACCAGTGGAGAGATCAGCCGGTTCTTGCCATGCACAAAGTCGATGGCGAAACGCCCGCGATCACATAACCATTCGTCATTGACCGCCGGATTGAGTCGAGCGGTGACACGGTGCAACGTATCGGTTTTCACTCCCAGCGTCACATTGCAGCCAACGCCACACTGCACGCACACGCTGGGTGTATTTTCGTACTCCCACGCCCGCGCCGCAAAACGGGATGTACGGCTGGTGAGCGCACCCACCGGGCAGATATCTACCACGTTGCCGACAAACTTCCCTTTCAAAGGGGTGTCCTCGAACGTACCCACATACGTCTGGCAGCCACGTTTCATGTAATCGAGAGCGGGTTCATCTGCCCACTCCTTGAGATAACGAACACAGCGGCGACACAGGACACACCGTTCTTCATCCATGATGATCGTAGGGCCCAACGGCACGGCTTTTCGCTTGTGGCGACGCTCCTCTACATATCGCGACTCACCAGGCCCATATCCGAAGGCTAAATCCTGCAGCTCACACTCGCCACCCTTGTCACACACCGGACAATCCAGCGGGTGATTGGTCAGCAGGAACTCGAGCACTCCTCGCCGGGCCTTGATGATCTCCGGCGTGTTGGTATGCACCACCATCTCCGGACGAACAACCGTCGTGCAGGCCGTTTGCAGCCCACGCATACGTTCGACCTCGACCAGGCACAGCCGGCACGCCCCAAGCTTGCTCAGTTTAGCGTAGTAACACAAGCTGGGGATCTCAATACCAATTGACCGTGCCGCCTCCAAGATCACGGTGCCTGGAGGCACACTCACCGTCTGTCCATCGATTGTAACAGTTATCCATTCCTGCATGAACTCAGATCCTCTTGGTTACGCTTCAGTAGTCAATCCACTGTGGACCGTTTATGCACTGGCCGCCGACCCGACCACAACGGAGCCGTACGCCTTATCCCACCGCTCTCACACCGTCACGCCAGTCTCCTGCAAGGATTCCACAGTACGATAACCGGACATCGGACAGCATTTCTCGTTGATGTGGTACAGATACTCGTCGCGGAACAGTTGGATACTCGACCTGACCGGTCCCAAAGCGGCATCGCCCATCGGGCAGAACGTCTTCCCGGCGATGTTGTCGCAAATGTCGAGCAACAGGTCGAGGTCATCTTCACGCCCCTGCCCCAACTTGATGCGGTGCAATATCTTGTAGAGCCAGTCCGTCCCCTCACGGCAGGGCACGCACTTCCCGCACGATTCGTGCCGATAGAATTCCGCCAACCGTTCTACGATGTCGACAATGCAGGTCCCCTGTCCAATGACGATCACCGCCCCCGACCCGAGCATCGAGCCAGCTTCGGCTATCGACTCGTAGTCGAGCATGACAGTGTCCACCGCACTGCCTGGCAGCATCGGCGTGGACGAGCCACCGGGGATCACTGCGATGATCGGCCTGTCGTCCAGCGGGCCACCTGCGTACTCGTAGATCAGCGTGCGCAGCGGCGTGCCCAACGGCAATTCGTACACACCCGGTTTCTTCACATGTCCGCTGATGCAGAACAGCTTGACGCCGGGGCTTTTCTCCGTGCCGAAGCTCTTGTACCAACCAGCGCCGTTCAGGACGATAAACGGGACGTTACTGAGTGTTTCCACGTTGTTGATAACCGTCGGCTTGCGATACAGCCCTTCACTGGCCGGGAAAGGCGGTTTCAGCTTCGGATGGGCGCGCGCGCCCTCCAACGACGTGAGCAATCCGGTCTCTTCACCGCAGATGTAGGCGCCGGCACCACGGTGGACGGTCAACTCGAGATCGTAACCGGAATCCAGAATGTTCTTACCCAGATAACCACGATCGTAGGCCTGTTGGACCGCGGCATCCAGCCGGTCCGCTCCGAAAACATATTCGCCGCGAATGTAGATGAAAGCATGTGCGACCTGACAGGCATACGATGAGATGATGATCCCTTCGATCAATCCGTGCGGATCATGCTCGATCAGCACACGATCTTTGAAAGTGCCCGGTTCACCTTCATCCGCATTACATACCAGATAACGGGGAAACACACCCGGGGGCAAGAAACTCCACTTCACGCCGGCAGGGAACCCGGCTCCACCGCGCCCACGCAAACCCGAATCTTTGACGATGTTGACCAGATCCTCAGGCTTGTACTCCCTGAGCGCTTTCCGGAGTGCCTGGTACCCCCCGCGCTCAAGATAGGTTTCGATTTCGTGAGAGTTGGGCACTCCCACATTTCGCAAGAGCACTTTCTCTTCCATGCGCATCCCCTGTGCATCAACAGACTGGCAGGTCCACGAGCCGTTATCCCCTCGAAAGTGTCGCAAAATCGGATCGGCTCGCAGTCTCATCCACCCGTTGAAATCAATTTACGGCAATTCCTTCAGGATTTTGTCGATCTTCTCTTCGGTCAGATTCTCGTAATATATATCGTTGATCTGCATGACCGGCGCAGTCCCACAAGAACCCAGGCATTGCACCTGCACCCAGGAGAACCTGCCGTCGCGCGTGGTCTCTCCCTCTGCGATGCCCAACTTCTGGCGCAAATACACCGCCAGATGCTCCGCTCCCAGCAGAGAACAACTGACGTTGGTACAAATCTGGATCAAATACTTGCCCATCGGCTTGAGGCGGTACATCGTGTAGAAACTGGCGACCCCCTCGATCTCAGCCGGCGGCACGCCCAGAAACTCGGCCACATCCGCCAGTGACTCTGGGCTCAACCAGCCCTTCTCCTGCTGTACCAGGGCCAGAGCAGGCATGACCACCGACTTGGGCTCGGGATACTTGTCGCGAATTTGAATAATCGCCGCTTTCACTTCCTCTGACAGCACGAGCTATCCTCCGTAATAAGCCTCCAGCTTCCAGCCATCGACTGACCTGATAAGTCCGTTATGCACGCTTGCAGCGAAAACCGAACAGGCACATCCAACGCATTCACCTGCCCGCCACGATCCTGAGAATCTCATAGAAAGTGCTGCAGGTTCCATACTCAGCGATCAACTTCTCCCATAGTGAGGTCAATCGCTCCGACAATGGACACCATATCGGAGAACATCGCGCCCTTCGCCATCAAACTGAGTGACGACAGATTGGAGAACGATGGCCCGCGAATCTTCAGCCGATACGGCTTCGGACCCCCATCCGATACCAGATAGTAACCGATCTCTCCCTTGGGTGCTTCGACACACGCGTAGGCCTCCCCAACCGGAACACTGAACCCTTCGGTTACCAGCTTGAAGTGGTGCACCACGGCCTCCGGGCTGAAATCGAGCTCCTCGCGCGGCGGTGGTACAACCTTACGATCGTCACACACCACCGGGCCTTCGGGCAGCTTGGCCAATGCCTGCTGGATGATTCTCACCGATTGGCGCATTTCCTCGATGCGCACGCCGTAGCGGTCATAACAATCACCGTTACCAGCCGTCGGAATGTCGAACTCGAACTGCTCGTACGCTGCATAGGGCGCATACCGCCGGACATCGTGCGCCAGTCCGGTGGAACGCAAGATGGGCCCGGTCACCCCTAGCGCAATCGCATCCTCTTGGGAGATCACTCCAATCCCAACGGTACGAGATAACCAGATCGGATTGCGCATGACCATCGCCTCGTATTCGTTGAGGTGCTTCGGGAACCGTGCGCAGAAATCTCGGACGCGCTCGACAAAACCGGGCGGCACATCTTTCCGCAGTCCACCCACGCGGAAAAACGAGGGCGTGAGCCGCGCGCCGGAAACCATCTCGAAGATATCCATGATTTCCTCACGCTCACGGAAGCAGTACATCAGCAGCGCGTGAATTGTTCCAGCCAGATCGAGTGTGGTCGTGCCGATCGCGATCAGGTGCGCGGCGATGCGTTGCAACTCACACAGGATGACACGGAGGACCTGCGCGCGGGACGGGATCTCCAGCCCGAGCAGCTTCTCGACGGCGAGGATGTAACCCAGGTTGTTGGTCATCGCCGCAACGTAGTCCATACGGTCCGTGTACGGGATCACCTGCTGGTAGGTCTTGTACTCAGCGGTCTTCTCGATGCCGGAATGCAGGTTACCGATATCGGGATGGGCGCTGATCACCCGCTCGCCGTCCAACTCGACGACCACACGCAACACACCATGTGTCGCCGGATGCTGTGGTCCCATATTGAGCACCATGTGCTTGACGGTATCGACCCCCGGCGGTACCGTGGAGTCCTTCGTCTCCGGATTCAGGACTTGCTTGCCCAGATCTGCCATCCCGCGGTGATCCGCGTTGATTGAAAAGGCGACTTCCTCGCCCCCCAGAGGGTAGTCTTTCCGCAACGGATGTCCAATCCAATCCTCGGGCATCATGATGCGGCGCAAGTCGGGATGCCCACCGAAACGGATACCCATCAAGTCGAAGACTTCTCGTTCGTGCCATTCCGCCGCCGGCCAAACACCGACCACCGACGGGCAAACGAGCGGCTCCCCTTCAAGCGGGACTTTCAGGAACAGCCTGCGCCGGAACGGGATCGAATACAGATTGTAGATCGTCCAGAATCGTGGATGCCGCTCCATCCTGGAATAATCCACAGCCGTGACGAACAAAAGCATGTTGTAGCGGAGATCGGGATCGTCCCGCAACACCCGGCAGGCTTGCCCCAAATCAGCAACGCGGAGAGTAATCGTGGTGTCTCCACGGAATTCCTCCACGCTCAAAATGCCTTCCGGCAAACGCTCCCTCAGTTTCTCGACAGCGATGTTACCTTCGGTCATAACCCCATCCCCTGCACCAAGCTATCACTTGTGTGTTTTCTGATACATCCGTCGCTCTCACCACTACCGGCGGGAAGCCCCCTTACGTACGGGGTGGTTGTTCTTAGCCTTTGATCTGCCGGTGAGCGCGACCGTCGATCAAGCGTAGTCGCTAAACTTCTCGGTTTCGATCTTCTTTTGCAGGCGCGTCAGTGCCCAGAGCAACGCCTCGGGGCGTGGCGGACATCCCGGCACGTAGATATCCACGGGTATGATCTTGTCCACGCCTTGAATGATCGCATAGTTGCTGAACATCCCGCCCGACGACGCACAAGCCCCCATGGCGATGACCCACTTCGGATAGGGCATCTGCTCGTACAGCCGCTTGACCACCGGGGCCATCTTCTGGCTGACTCGTCCGGCTACAATCATGAGATCGGCCTGGCGCGGCGACGCACGGAACACTTCGGAGCCGAAGCGTGAGATATCGTTTCTGGATGCGCCGGCAACCATCATTTCAATGGCGCAGCAAGCCAACCCGAACAGCAAGGGCCACGCGGAATATTCCCGCCCCCAGTTCACCATCTTCTCGAGGGTCGTCGTCAAAATAGCCCCTTCTGGGAGTTTGGTCTCTAATCCCATTCGAGAGCCCCCTTATGCCAGATATAGATGTAGCCGACCAGCAGAATGGCAACAAAAATGGCCATCTCGATCAGGCCGAAGAGCTTCAACTGCTTGAACGTCACCGCCCACGGATACAGAAAAATCACCTCGATATCGAACAGGATGAACAGCATCGCCGTGCGATAATACTGCACGTGAAATCGCTTTTTCACCGTGCCAATCGGTTTTTTCCCTGATTCGTAGGTCAGATCTTTGATCGGGTTGGGTTTGTGAGGGCCAACAATAGAAGGAAGGAAAAGCGCTGCTCCTGAGAAAAATGCAGCTATCATGACAAGCATCAAGACGGGTAAATAGTCAGCAGGCATCCACATCACCTCTTGAGGAAAGACACTACACCGTATCACTCGAACACTTTTGAGGAGTTTATCACAATAAGCGGTATTTGTCAAAAACTGCAATTCGAAGTACGTCCCTGGGTCAAACGGAACAGCCTATCCATCCGCTCACCGCGAGATCCTGCCGCACCGACGGTTCCGGCCTCCACCCGGATCACCGAATGGTAAACTTATCACGTCTTCAGCGTGACCTGCCGAAATTGCGCTCGTACACGCGGCGGATGTCCTCGCGCGTATAGACCTTACCGTGCGAGAGATAGATACGCTCAGGGCTAAGCGCCAGAATGCGCGCGAGGCTCTCGCCGAGTGCGAGTTGGCTTTCAGCGAGCGCCACCCGCGCGCCCCGTCCCAGCGCCATCAATGAATCGCCGATGATCGCGTCACCCGCGTCGAGAACCACGGACAGCGAACCATACGTGTGTCCCGGCGTCGGGAGGAGTTTTCCGACAATGCCAAAACGCGCAAGATCGTACACATCATCGATGACGATGTCCACGTCGACCGGGCTCAGCTCCGGATCGAACAGCGCTTTGACGCGCTTACTGACGCGGCCCAACACGTTCATCACGGCGAACCCGCTGCGCAACAGGCATCCGCTGGGCACGACTGGCTCGGACCGCCCCAGCCGGATAAACTCCGCCGCGCGGCGACTCGCCAGCACTGGAGCGCCGGTGACCTCGCGCAGCGCGGCGAGGCTGCCGTAATGGTCCGCATGCGCGTGCGTGATGACGATGCAGCGAATGTCATTCGGCTCTACGTTATGTTGATTCAGCACCTCCAGAATGCGGTTCTGGCTGCCGGGCGTGCCGGTATCGACCAACACGCCACCGCCAGCACCGCGCAAATAGTACACATTGACAAAACCGAGGTTGATGGGGATGAGATCCGGATTGTCCACGCGGTTCGGTCTCCTTTCCAGCAGCAGATCTGTTTACGTGGGCTCAATCATCCGCCAGCGCGAAATCCAGGGCGGCCTGAGCGTGCAGGTCCAACGTATCGAGTAACGGGATATCGATCGCGACGTCCTGATTGAGAATCAGTGGCAGTTCGGTGCACCCCAGGATGACCCCATCGACCGGGTAGCGCCGGATGATCTCCAGGAGCCGGCGGCGGCTCGTTTCCGCGATGATTTCCCGCGCCAGCTCGTCGAAGATAATCGCGTTGATCTCGTCCTGTTCCGCTTCAGCGGGGGTGACGATCGCGAGGTCGAACTCACGACCGGTCTCCGCGTAAAACGAGTTCTGCATGGTGAACTTGATCCCGAGCAGCAGAAGCCGGCGTAGCCCTCGTGCGTGTGCCGCCTGGGCCGTCACGCGCACGATGCTCAGCATCGGTACGGCGGCCTGGGCAGAGACGTCGGCGAAGACGGCATGCGGCGAGTTAGCAGCCATTATGATGAAGTCGACGCCAGCCCTCTCCAGTGCGCGAACGCCCGACATGATTTCCGTGATGTACCCCGACCGGTCGCCAGCATCCTCGTAATCTGTGAAACGCTGGAAATTCAAGCTGAAGATCACGATCTCAGGGTAATAGTAATCGCCCCGGCGAGCGAAGTATTTCCGGATGATGCGCTCGTAGTATTCCGCGGTTGAGGCGGCGCTGATCCCACCCAGAATTCCGATGCGTTTGGTCATCAAATGCCTCACTTCGACGGACAATTGAGCGCGTCGTTCAGATAGAGGGTATATGGCTCCGTGAGTCCTTTCAGCTTACCGAAGATGGGGCCCAGATCGGCGTCTGTGATATTCAAGTCGCCCTTGCAGGTTAAGGTCCCCTTTGCGTTAAGCAACTCGCCCTTGGCCAAAAGGCTGCCAAAGGAGCCCAGCCGTCCGGCCAGGTCGATTCCACGCCACAGGCCCGGCCCGGCCATTACGCCCTGGGCCTTTATTTCCATGGGGTTTTGCAAAAAATTCAGAAAAACCGTTCCCCAAAGGGCCTCT
>ENA-OSEO01003375-OSEO01003375.1-sediment-metagenome-genome-assembly--contig:-NODE-3375-length-19116-cov-4.092757_pt1 | contig 19116 bp, 18 predicted proteins | sample MGYA00237883_ERZ534232 | MGnify/ENA metagenome assembly ERZ534232
TAAAAAAGCATACAAACAGGGCATAAACTACACTTACCACGGCTGCTTCTGTGGGAGTAAAAAAGCCGCCTAGAATTCCGCCCATTATAAGTACCGGCATGCCAAAGGCCCAGATGGTCTTTCCGAAGGCCTTTAGGAAACTCTTAAACGTAAGCCTTTCATCCTCGGAAAGGTTATCCTGGGTATTCACCTTTTTTGCATGGAAATGGGATAGTATCATTAAAGCCCCGCCAACTAGAACACCAGGGACAATACCGGCAAGGAATAGAGCGCCTATGGATACTCCTGCCATGGCTCCGTAAACCACCATGGTAATGCTTGGCGGAATAAGGGGTCCAATTGTTCCTGATACAGCCATAAGGGCAACGGACCATTCCTTCCCGTATCCCCTTTTTATAAGCGCCGGCAGGGTTGATCCTCCAATCGCTGCTGTTGTTGCAGGCCCGGAACCGGAAATGGAGGCAAAGATCATGGAAGCCAGGGAAACAGCAATGGCAAGTCCCCCCTTTAACCTTCCCACCAATAGAGAAGTAAATTTGATAAGCCTGTCGGAGATGCCCCCTCGGGTCATAAGAATACCGGAAAGAATAAAAAACGGCACCGCCAAGTAAACAAAGGAGTCTACTCCATTGAACATCTGCTGAATAATAAGCTCCAAGGAAAACTTTCCTGTAATAAGAAGATAAAACATTGGAGCCACGCCAAGGGCAAAGGCTATCGGCATATTGAAAATAAGAAGAGCTAAAAGTACAAGAATTATAAAAATCATGATTTTGCCCTCCTTCTCGGGAACATCGCGAGGGATGAGACAAGCACCTCCAGGGACATAAGAAAACATCCCACTGGAATAGCGGCATAGGGCAGGGACATCGGCATTCTCATGGCGGGTGATAATTGCCTCGAAACAAAATCAACCATGGAAATCCCGACACGGCCGATCACTATCAAGGTAACTATAAGTAAAAGATTGATGACAATCTTTACTACTATTTTAGGAACCGCCGGCAGAATACCAACAAAAAAATCCACTCCCAGATGTGCAGAGGTCCTGAAGGCTATGGCAGAAGCGAGGAATATAACCCATACAGAGATATATCTCGCTAACTCCTCTGTCCAGGAAGGGGGATTTGCAAAAATATAGCGGCTTACAACCTGTAAAAAGGCAAGGATAACCATTGCGGCCATCAGCGTTATCACCGTTATATCCACGGTCTTATCCAGAATAATCTTGATCCTTTTTAATAATGTCATATTACTGTTCCTTTCTTCAGGATAGGTTGGCGAATTGAATCCTTTCAATCCAATCCGCCTTCCTTAACAGGGCTAGAAAGATTCTAGTTTCCTATCTCCCGAAGGATTATCTCAAGATTCTTCTGTCCGTTTGGCAGAGTTTTTACTAGATCTCCCCAGCTCTTCTTTGCCATCTCCTGGAAGGGCCCAAGGTTGGGTAATGTATAGATCTGAACCCCGGCGGCCTTCAAGCTGGATAGGGCTTTCTCCCGGTCCGTAAGGAATACCTGGTTTTCATAAGCAATTGCTTCCTCGGCAGCCCTGGTTACAAGTTCCTGGAAGTTTGCAGGAAGCTGCTGAAAGAACCTTTCGCTGACCATGAACATGGTCACTTGATACACATGATTAGTTAGGGAGTAGTGCTTTGCAACCTCATACTGTTTGGAGCTGTACAATACATCTACCACATTCTCAGCCGCATCCACAGTTCCCTGCTGAAGACCCGTGTAAAGTTCCGGCCAGGCCATGGGAACAGGGCTGGCTCCAAGGGCACGGAATAAAGCCTGGTGGGCCGGGTTTTCCATGGTCCTGATTTTTATCCCCTTTAAATCCTCCGGCTTCCGCACCGGAGCACGGCCGTAAACACTTCTGAATCCGCAGTCAAGGAATCCGAGGTTCCTTATCCCTTTTTCTATCATCTGCGCAGAAAGGGTGTTTCCCAATTCACCGTACAGCACCTTCTGGGCTACTACATTGTCCATAAAAAGATAACCCAAATCGAAGATAGAAAAATCCGGGATAAATCCGCTTAAGGCTCCGGAAGAGATTATACCCATCTCTATGGTCCCCAGCTGCAGGGCCTCAAGAACAACCCTCTCTCCGCCGAGCTGAGAGTTGGGGAACACTTCCACAGTAATCCTTCCGCCGGAACCTGCCTCCACGATTTCCTTGAATTTCATTGCCCCGGCTTGGTAATGATGGCTTGCATCCAGCACATGAGTGATCTTGATATTGTAAGTTTTACCGGAATCCTCCGTTGCCTCACCTGCTCCCCCGGCAAACAATACGGTAGTACAAAAGAGCAGCAGAATCAAAGAAAGAAAAAAAATAGAATTCCTCTTCATAAATTCCTCCTAAAAATATTTATACCCCTTGGGGTTTGTTGACTCCAAGAATAATCACAAGGGTGCTAAGTATTTATCCCTGTAAATTATTTTTCTTTTTTTATGAATTCTGTATTTGGTTCAGCCGAGGCGAAATGGGTAACAGCCTGCTGGATATGGAGAATATGCTGACGCATTATCTCCTCCGCTTCCGGGGCATTCTTGTATCTCAGGGCATTGTAGAGGGCTCGCAACTCTTCCGAGGCTGGCAAAAATCCGTCCACATAATTTTCTACAAAAATATAGGTAGAACGCTGTATCCTGGTAATTTCTAGCCTGTAGTTGCTGATGATCCTGTAGATCTCATCGTTTTCACATCTCTTCCAAATAAGCTGGTGCATGGCTGCATCGGCAAGATAAAGGGCCTTTAATTTTTTCTCCTCATCCCCATCGTTGTTATCTATTTTATCCAGTTTTTCTTCTATTTTTTTAAGATCCCCGGCGGTTATATTGTTAATCGCTTTCCTTACTGCACTGGGTTCCAGGATCAGGCGTACCTCTAAAATATCCTTAAGCTTTTTTACAGATATCCTGCTTACAATGGTTCCAACTTGGGGAATGATCTCCACGATACCATCTTTTTCCAGCTTTACCAGGGCATTCTTTATGGGCGATCTTCCCACCTGAAATCTCTTAACCAGTTTGTATTCCGATATCTTTTCCCCTGGCGAGATCTCGAGGTTCTCAATCTCTTCCCTAAGGGTTTTGTAGATCTGGTCGCTTAAGGTATTTCTGCTATTCATCCCTCACCTACACAATTTTAGCATACTAGCTGTTTAGTCTGCTAGTAATCGTATTATATAACACCCTCACCAGAAGTCAAGGGGAATATTTAGTTTTTTACCTTGACTTCCCTTTTCGGTTCAAAGATGATTATTAATAGACAGGAAAAAATAGATTTAAAGGGGGTGAACCTTGAAAAGATTCCTGATTATAACCATTATACTGGTTTTTGTTGTGCTGGCAGGCTGTTCCAAGAAGGCAGCTGAAACCCCTCCTCCGCCGCCGCCGGTTACTCCTACACAGCAGACTACCGTTGCTCCGGTGCAGACAACCCCACCGGCCACCACAGAACAGCCCGCTCCGCAGGCTCCTGTACAGGAGGTTAAAACCGACAGTTCCTTTGCCTCGGAAAAATAAGCGGTTAAAAAAGGCCTCTGGTACCTGAACTTACAGGGACCGCATGCCCTTTATCAGGCTTTTTAATACTTTAACCTTCCTCTTTTTATAATAAAAGATTAGGATATAATAGGTGAGGCTCAATGATCTTTCCCTTGCAGGGGCACCTCCGGGGAGGAGCCCATTCTTAGGAGTATGGCGTTGAATAGATTAAAAGAGGATCTGCGGGATTCCGATCCCGTGGATATTGAATCTTATAAGGAACTGGGTAGGTTATACCTGGAAACTCTCCTTAAGAATGACCGGCACGGAGCAAATAACCTTGTTCTTAAGGCAGTAGAAAGGGACATGCCACTGCAGGATATCTACATCTACATATTCCAGGAAAGCCAGCATGAGATAGGAAGACTATGGGAATCCAACCGTATAACCGTAGCCCAGGAACATTACTGTACCGCTGCCACCCAGAACATAATGTCCCAGCTGTATCCTTATATCTTTTCCACAAAAAAGATTGGACGTCTTCTGGTAGCAACCTGCGTAGGGGGGGAGCTTCATGAACTTGGAGCCCGGATGGTGGCTGATTTTTTTGAAATGGCGGGATGGGATACCTATTACCTTGGGGCAAACACTCCTTCCGAAAGCATCATAAAAACCCTTGAATCCCTTAAGGCGGATCTTCTAGCCATCTCCGTTTCCATGACCTTCAATATAGCGGCGGTTAAGAACTTAATTTCCGAAATCAGGGCAACGGAGACTGTTAAGGGTATCAGGATACTTGTTGGCGGGCGGCCCTTCAATGTAGCGGAGGATCTCTGGCGTACTGTAAAGGCCGATGGATTCGCCCCCGATGCAAAAAGGGCTGTAGAGGCGGCAGAGGTCCTCCTTGCATCGCCTTAGGAAAAGAGAAATCCCGTAAAACACCAGGATTATTTTTTTATTTCAGGGAGTATTACATGTCGGAATCAATAAGATTGTTGCCTGTAAAGGAAGAAACCGTAAAGGCCTTCTCTCTTGCCAAGGGGGAGATAACCCGGAAAGCCACAGAAGTGGCTCTGGAAAGAAGCCCTAAAAAGGGGATAGAAAGGACCAATCTTAAGGAAAAGTATGATAAAGGTTTACAGATGGTAGGACAGATTCTTGAAGCAGTGATCTGCGTGGGGGAGAAGGCACTCCTCCAGGATCAGCTTGACTGGGGGAAAACTCGCTTGCCCCACGAGGGAATATCGCCAGAGGAGGTGCTTGAAAATTTAAAAATCTACAGGGCTACAATTAGGGAGGTCTTGGAAGAGAAATATTCCAGCGAGATCCTTCCCTACCTGGATTTCCTGATTACCGGGCAGGATAGAATAACCCGGAACAAAGGATAAAAAATGCAACTGAAAGAGGGATATTCGGAAGGTTATGCCTTGCTTTGTGACGAGAAGGGCACGATTCTCGAAATTGTCCACGACGGTATTGGTATATCCTCCCTGACTCCGACAGGTTCCTCCTGGAGCGTCCATCTTGATGGGGAAAGCCTTGTAAAGGGGAAAAACTTCTTTCAGGAGGTTTTAAACAGGGGCGCAGTTTTTGACTGGGAGCTTAATCTCCACCTGGGAAGCAGGATTGTATCCTTTCATTTTGCCGGCCTGAGATACAGAGATAATCTGCTAATAGTAGCTGCGGACACGAGCGGTTCCATGACCCAGATGATCGAAGAAGTGACTAAAGTGGGAAATGAACAGGTAAATCTCTTAAGAACCCTTTTAAAGGAAAACACCGAGCTTAAGAGCAGGATAGAGAGGAACAGCGCCCTTTTTGACGAATTAAGCAGGCTTAACAATGAACTTGTAAATATGAAAAGGCAGCTGACAAAGAACAACCTGGAGCTGGAGAATCTTAATTCCCTTAAAAACCGTATCCTCGGTGTTGCTGCCCACGACCTTAGGAATCCCTTGGCTAATCTTCGGATTCTTTCCGAGGCACTCCTGGAGGAGGATCTGGAACCGGATCTCCAGAGAGAGTACCTTCAGCATATCTACGATACCAGCGGTTTTTTAATCAATTTAGTTTCGGAACTTCTCGATGTTTCGGTCATCGAGAGCGGAAAGATGGAGCTTGACAGGGAAAAGACCGATCTTGTGGAGCTTATTGAAAAGAATGTCCGTCTCAACCGCTTTGTGGCGGACAGGAAAGAGATCTCCCTGGACTTCCATACAGAATTGGAAAGGGCGGAAACTTCGGTGGACAGGGATAAGATTCAGCTGGTCCTTAACAATCTTATCTCCAATGCCGTTAAATATTCCAAGGCGGCAACCAAAGTAACAGTATCCCTTCTGGAAGAGGAAGGCCGGTATCTTGTTTCTGTCCGGGACGAGGGGCAGGGTATAAAGCAGGAGGAGATGAACCGTCTTTTCAAAGCCTTCCAGAGGACCTCCGCCGAACCTACCGCCGGGGAAAAAAGCACCGGTCTTGGACTTTTCATTGCCAAGGGGATTGTGGAAAACCACAATGGGAGTCTTTCTGCGGAAAGCGAGTACGGTAAAGGTTCCGTATTTACCGTAGCCCTGCCGAAAATCTAGGTTCAAAGGCCCCATCAACCGCATCCGCAACAGTACTATTGTACCGCTTCATTTCTTTTCATATACTGGATCCATGGAATACAACATAAAGCTGAACAAACTGAAAGAGAATGCTTCTAAGGTAATTGTAGGTAAAGGCTCGGCCTTGGAGTTAATGATCACGGCCTTACTGTCCGAGGGGCATATACTCCTGGAGGATGTCCCAGGCCTGGGAAAAACCCTGATGGCCAAGGCCCTGGCAAAAAGCATCGGAGGCTCCTTTCGCAGAATCCAGTTTACCCCGGATCTTCTGCCTGCGGATGTAACAGGTTTTTCCCTGTACGATCAAAAAGCGTGCGAGTTCGTCTTCCATCCGGGACCGATTCTCTGCAACGTCCTCCTGGCGGATGAGATAAACAGAACTATTCCCAGAACCCAGGCAAGTCTTTTAGAGAGTATGGGGGAATTCCAGGTTACAGTGGACGGGAAAACCATTCCCCTTCCCTCCCCCTTTTTTGTTATTGCCACTCAGAACCCCATAGAGATGGATGGAACCTTTCCCCTGCCGGAGGCGCAGCTTGACCGGTTCCTGATGAGGATAGATCTGGGTTATCCAACCCAGAGGGAAGAGGTTCTTATCCTAAGAAGGTTCCAGGAGGAGGATCCTCTCGTGGATCTGGGGGAGGTTCTTTCGCCGGAGGAGATATGTGAACTACAGGAAAAGCGAAAGCATGTGACTGTTAGTGATTCCATAAGGGAGTATATCTCCGCCCTGGTTGCGGCAACCCGCTCCCATCCAAAGGTGCACTTCGGCGTAAGTCCCCGCGGCTCTCTCGGCATAATGAGAGCCTCCCAGTCCCTTGCTTTAATCCGGGGCAGGGATTATGTGCTGCCCGATGACATCAAGGAACTGGCCGGACCGGTACTGAGGCACAGGATAATTCTTAAGCATGACGAAAGAACCAGAGGAGCCACGCAGCAGGCTGTGCTTCAGGAGGTTCTTAAAACAGTGCCTGTTCCAATACCTGACTAGGGGAAAAGCCGGGATGGAAAATCGGGAACCGATAAGCATCTTTTCCCTGTGTGTTACATGCCTCATACTGGCTCTCCTTTTCTGGTATGCCCTGCTTAAGGATTCCCTGGGGACAGCCCTGACCGTCGGCGGGATCTTTATTATCTTTTTCACCACCCTTCTGTGGTCCAAAAGGGCGCTACACAAACTCCGGGTGGAACTTAATACCGACCGGGAACATCTCTTCCCGGGAGATCACTGCACCTTTACTTTGACTTTGGAAAACAAAAAATTCCTTCCCGTGTGGATAACCCTCGATCTTGTTCCCTCCGCCTCTCTTTCCGGATTCCAGGAGAAGAGAGTGGAAACACGACTCCTCTCCTGGGAGGAGGGATCCAGATCCTGGAAGGTAAAGGCAGAAACAAGGGGTATCTATCCCCTGGGCAGGGGAAAGATTTTTGCAGGGGATCTTATCGGTTTTAAAAGAAGGGAACGGGACTTCGGGTCGAGAAGGGAAATAATAATATACCCCAGGGTCAGACCCCTCAAACCTGCGGATATAAAATTCCACGATTTTTTCGGCATCCATGCCTCCAAGGGCCTCATCGAGGATCCTGCCTGGTATGCCGGCACCAGGGATTACACGGGTAATAAGCCTGCAAAATCGATTCACTGGAAGGCCAGCGCCCACCTGGGAACACTGCAGGAAAAGCTCTATGAACCCACCTCCCATCAGAAGGTCCTACTGATCCTGGACCTGGCAGATTTCAGTACTGAGCTGGTTCAGGAACCCGAAACCAAAACCTGCGGGAACCCAGGGGAGGCGGAAGAGCTATTGGAGGCTGCCGCATCCCTGGCTTATGTCCTGGCGGAACACGGGGCATCCTTCGGGCTTGTTACCAATGCCTCCCTTAAGGGAGGAAGATCGCCCTTGCTCCCCCTGGGGAGGGGACCAGAGCACCTTGGAAGACTCTTGGAGATCCTTGCCCGGGTGGAGATCAAGGCAGAAACAGAATTGAAAACCCTTCTGGAGAATCCCCTTTTCCGGGGTGCGGGGAATATCTATCTTGGTTACACCTACAACAGGAAAAAGAGGGAGCTTTGCGGCAGGGTGCTTTCCAGAAAACAGAGTTTGCTGGGGATTACGGTTACAACAACTGACCCTCTGGAAAGCAGGGAATACTTTCGTCTCCTTGGGGAGGTGTTCGATGACCAGTAACAGGGCAAGCAGCACCCACGGATTCATCATCCCCCTTTTTACGGCGGGAATGTTCCTCTGCGCCCTTTTATCCCCAGTTCTCCTCTTTGAGCTGGCCTTTCCTCAGGTTTCCTTCTCCTATGCCCTGCTCTGTCTGAGCCTGCTCCTCTCTCTTGGGCTCTGTTTAGGTCTCCGTCCCTTTCGAAGAAAGAGGTTTCTGGATCTCTTTTTTCACCTCCTGGGGGCGGGGGCATTGATTATCCTCGTATCGTGGGAGTTTTTAAGGGCGGCGGAGATCCCCTGGTTCCCCTTTTCAAGCACTGCAGTGTTCATCCTTATTTTCTGGGGCTGTGGGATAGTAATAGGCTACGGCAGGGAGGATTATCTCAGCACTGTAAACAGGTTCGATATCGGTCTTGGGGGACTGATCATACTGGGTTTTTTCAAAACCGCGGCTGGATCCTTCTCCCCGGCGGATCCCTATCTCGGCTTGGGCTACCTCCTCTTCGGCATCCTTGCCCTTTACTCCGCCCGCAACCGCAGCACCGATCCGGATTTCAAGGTATCCTCCTCCCCCTTGCGATTTCTCCTGCCCCTTACAATCTTCCTTCTCTCCGCAGGCGCCCTCTTCCTCCTACTCTACCCTGTTATCACAAAGACCGCCAATACTGCCTACAGAGCCCTTAAGGCCGGCGTTGTTCCCCTCATAGAGCTGCTTAAGGCAATTATCAGGTTTCTGATGCGGATGAACCGCCTTGCTCCAGGTGCATTGGATTCTGCAAGTCCTGCCGTTCCACCGGAGGATGCCCTTCCCAGGGGAGAGTTGAGCCCCTTTTTCCTGCTTCTACAGAAGATCCTTGTATGGGTGAGCATTGCTGTACTTATAGGTGTGGCTCTTCTTGTAATCTACCTTTTTATTTTGAAACTCCTTCGGTTCCTTTCAAAATCCTCCGGTTCTTCCGGAAGCAACAGGCTTATACTTAGGGATCTCTTCACAAGACTAATTCTTTTTTTCCGTAGTATTTTAAGGCTTTTTAAGAAGAAAAACAGAAGCCCGGGAAAGGAGGCTTTTCACATTCTTTCCTCCTGGGGGAGGGGCTCCGGGATTAGGAGAAGGAGGGATGAAACCGTCTGTGAATATGCCGAGAGGCTTATAAAAGCCTTTCCAATGGCGGATAGACCGGTTACCCTCCTCCTTCAATCGATTCACCAGGAGTGGTATCAAGAGAAATCTCTCTCCAGCGAACAGCGCCGCAAACTCCGACAAGCCCGTCTGCAGCTCTTAAGCCCAGCTCTATATAAGTCCAGATTGAGATTCCTGCTCCTGAGACGGTAGGGTAATCTACTGCTCAGTACCCCAAAGCTTCGCCGATAATAATTACTGTAAAATCGCTTGCTCCCGGTCTTTTGCGGAAAACACTGTAGATCCGGCAAAGGCGGGTATCCTCGTCACAGTCCATACAGTAGCCTGTTTCCACACAGGGGTTTTTCTTATCCAGTCTTTTGTTGTTCCTTGGCGCCGTGTCCATCTCCAGCCTTGCCAAGGCTTCCTCCACATCCCGCACAACCTTGTTCACTCCAGCTATAACCAGAGTCTTGGAGGGGCCGAAGGTTAAAGCAGCGACCCTGTTTCCCGTAGCATCTATATTAACCAGCTGTCCATCCAGGGTAACGGCATTAGAGCTGGCTATAAACAGGTCGCAGATCTGCTGCTCCTTTAGAACCTTTTTTCTTGCCTCCGCATCCAGAGTGGGATCGGAATGATCCAGAACCCGGCACCCCGCCTCCTTGGCCAATTTTGCTATTTCCAGTTCCTTGGTGGTCATGGACCCGCCAAAACCAACCGAGATCCCAGGTTTAAGCATCGCTTTTACCAGATTCAGAGCCTCCTCCCTGTTTGCACAGTACTGGGCATTGAATCCATTTCCCTTAAGGGCAGCAACAGCAGCGCTCCCCAGTTTTTCCGCATGCCAAGTCTCATTAGCAGTCATTCTATCCTCCTCAAATATTTTGTAGTATTTTAGCAGTATACAAGATTTTTAAATAAAAAACGCCGGGTTTGACCGGCGCTTTTTAAAATCAACATCTATTAAGCTCACACAATTTTAATAAAATAATGAAGTACCCGAGCTATAAATAGAAAGTCTATAATCCCAAACCGAACTGCCATATTCCGTGCATTCCTCACCCAGATGAGAGGATAGAACATCAGTGGTGACAAAATCCCTTACCTCAAAATCATAGGTCCCTACACTGCTCAGTACAACGTCTTCTGAGGTTGTGGAAGGATAAAGGGTTGCGCCCAAAGTCCAAGTTTCTGTTCCCGTTTCTCTCCAAAACACTTGAACACCACTATTGTAATCACTGGTGATCCTAATTGTGACGGTTTGTTCTGTCTCAAACAACCAATCACAACCGCTTAATAAAAGAACCAAAAAAACAAATACCAAAGACAAGAGAATGATCTTTTTCCTTAACATCAATACAACTCCTAATAATGTATTTCTACTAACTATAAAGAAAGAAATTCTATAACGCAAGAACAACAAAGAAAATTATTTATTTTTTTCAAAAAAAAGAAAATATTTTCAATTATAATTTTCAATTTTATTAATATAAATATTTAGTTTTATTATTTTTATATTAATAAAGATATTTACCAAGAAATAAGGTATCTGAAAATCAGGTTAGTTCTAAAAAAAAGCGCCGGTATCAACCGGCGCTTTTTAAAAAAATTAAACTTAATAAATCTATCATCCTACTCCAGGGGCCATTTGGATTTTGAGACTTCACTTAACCCCGTGGATTCCGCCACCCTAAGGGCAGCACTTTGGGCCTTTTTCATGATCTCCTTTTCGTCAAAGGTGAGGATCTTCCTGCCCTCCATTACTGTTTTACCGTTAATAACAACCGTGTCAACACAATGGCCCGCTGCGGCAAAAACGATATTAGAAATAGGGTTATGCAGGGGAACAAACTCGGGGTGATCCAGGGAAAGGAGGATCAGATCCGCCTTTTTACCCACTTCCAGACTGCCAATCTCGTCTTCCCAGAGGAGAGCCTTGCTTCCATTGACGAGACACATCTCCAGGATGGTTTCCGGTTTAAAAAGGGTTGGATCCAGGCGTACGTCCCGGTGGGCTCCCAGGGAACACATCACCCGGAACATATCATTGAAATTGGAAACCGGTGCAGCATCGGAGCCGAGGGCGACTGTTACGCCAAGCTTGACCATCTCGGGATGTTTACCTAAGAGGGTTCCGTAAGCGCCGGCAAAACTGGCGGTGGGGTTGTGGGCGATTTTTACATCATTCTCCACTATCAGTTCCACCTCCTTATCCGTCAGGTTGTTCATATGTATGCCGATAAGGTGCCGGTTGAAAACCCCCAGCTTGTGGTACCTCTCTATAGGCCGCTGGCCGTCAAAGGCTTCCTTGTGCCGGTTAACTCCGTCGATGTGGGAGCTTAGGTGAGATTGAATGGTAACATTGTATTTTTCTGCAAGATCCTTAACCAGGACACAGGCCTTGTTGGATATTGCCCTGTCGGACCGGAGGGAGAAGGATCCACGAATTCTTCCCTCTGCAGAGCCGTGGTGGTCATTTATAAACTCTTCCGCCTTTGCTACCGCCTCTTCCGTAGTTTCGTAGATCCTGCCGGGAATCGGCCTGGTGCGGGTGTGCATATCCAAGATTGACCTGGATACTACTGCCCGGATACCCGATTCCGTGACTGCCTGCACAGCCCTGTCCATGTGGTACCCGCCGGGGTCTGCAAAGCAGGTGGTTCCGGTTTTAATCAGTTCCAGACAGGACTCCATGTAGGACCAGTAGACATCCTCGGCGGACATCTCCGCCTCAAAAGGGAAGATCCGGTCATGGAGAAAGGTGGGGCTTAAAACATTGTCTGCCAACCCCCTGGAAAGCTGCTGTATGGGATGAAAATGGGCATTTATCAGCCCGGGCATGCAGATCTTTCCTCCCGCATCGATTATTGTGTCGTAGGAATCCTTTACAAGCTCCGATTCCTTGCCTACCTTGGTTATTTGAGTCCCCTCATAGGCAATGGCTGCATCCAAGATAACCCTGCGGCGGGCATCCATTGTTACAAGATATTTAATTCCTTTTATCAATGTTTTCTTATCGCTCATTTTCTTCTCCTCTATCTATTCTATTGGCCATCTGGGCAGGGCAAAGCTTTCCAGCCCAGCCCTGGCAAGAATCTCCCTTGCCGCTTTCCTTCCTTTTTTAAGGATCTCCTCCTCCGGGAGAAGAGTCAATTTCCTATCCTTCATAACTATATTTCCGTTTATAATCACGGTTTTTACACTGTCTCCCGTGGCAGAATGTACAATTCCGGAAACAGGATTAAAGGCAGGAAGCCACTCCGGCCGGTCGGAATCCAGGAGTATAAGATCCGCCTTGTATCCCTTCTCCAGGGATCCTATCTCATCCTCCCATAAAAGAGCCCTGGCTCCGTTTTTAATGGCTATCTCCAGAAGTTCCTCGGGAGGAAACAGGGTTGCATCGAGACGATAATCCCTGTGGGCTGTAAGGGAATACATTACCCGGAACATGTCGTTGAAATTCGATTCGCAGGCCGCATCGGAACCGAGGCAGACGCAGACTCCCTTTCTTAAGGATTCCACATGCTTTGAAAGTAAACCACCGTATCCGCCCATAAAGGCTGCCGTGGGACAGTAGACGATTTTTACATCATACTCCTCCACAAGCTTCAGTTCCTCATCGGTTAAATGGTTTGCATGCACAATTAAAAGATTGGGACCCAAAAGCCCTGCCTTGTGATACCGCAAGAGAGGAGTGGTCTGGAAGATCTCCTTATGCCGGTTCAGGGAGTCAGGATTTCCCGATACATGAGTCTGCACACCGACCCCGTATTCCTCCGCTTTTTTATTGGTTATGGATACCAAGTCATTGGAAACCATCCTTTCTGTACGAAGGGAAAACCATGCCCTTACCCTGCCCTCTGCAGCGCCGTGATAGGTTTTAACAAAGCCTTCACCGCTTTCAATAGCCTTATCCGTAGATTCCCGGAGCCTTCCGGGAATGGGCCTTCCGCTGGTGTGAATATCTATCATGGATCTGGAAAGCACAGCCCGGATTCCGGATTCTGTAACCGCCTTGACAACCCTCTCCATGTGGTATCCGCCGGGGTCTGCAAAGCAGGTGGTACCCGATTTGATCGCTTCAATACAGGCACAAAGGGCGCTTAAGTAGATATCCTCCTCCGTCATCTGGCTTTCAAAGGGATAGATCCGCTCATGAATAAAGGTAGGCAAAAAAACATTGTCCGCCAGACCGCGAGAAAGCTGCTGGTTACTGTGGAAATGGCCGTTTATAAAACCAGGCATAGCAACGGCGCCCTGGGCATCCAGGGATTCATAATCCCGGTATTCTGCCTCCAGATCCTTACTCTTTCCCACAGCCACAATGGTGTCCCCGGATACCGCTATGGCGCCATCCTTGAGGATCCTCCTCCGAGAATCCAGGGTAACCACGTAACTGCAGTTTTTTATTAGAAGCCCCTTCATAGATTACCAGCCTAGATTGTGGGTAGCCGGGGGCGTGGGGGAGGAATGCTTAGGATCCTTCCTGGCCCAGTAACTCCACTCCGCATGGAAATAGATATCCTGGTTTATTCCTTTGATATATTTTCCATCGATCTCGGAAGGCGGCAATGATCTTGCTCCTCCAAGCTGGGTTGCCATGTACTGAAGCTGGGCTGTCCTTTCCAGAGCAAAGGCGGCAATACAGGCCTCTTCAATGGTTCTGCCCACTACTGCGTGGCCATGATTCCTCATAAGAACCGCAAAGGCGTCTCCCAGACAGCGGGCCATCTCTGCTCCCAGTTCTCTTGTATTGATCTGGGCGCCGTAATCCATGATGGGTACCTCCGGCGCAAAGATAGAACCCCGGTAATAAACAGGGCGGATCGGTACTCCGGCAATTCCAAAGGCTGTGGAATACAGGGGGTGGGCATGAATGATTGCTCCTACATCGGGTCGTACCTTGTAAACCTCTGTATGAACATAAAGCTCTCCTGGAGCCTTTCTACCCTCCAGGATCTTGCCTTCGTAATCTATAATTACTATATCCTCCGGGCTGACATCGGCATAATCACGGCCCTCCTCATGGATATGACCGACAATAGCTATATGTTCGGTACCCGGGATTTTTGCACTGGCATGGCCAAGATTAAGGCTTAGGATTCCTTCGGAAGAAAGAATCCTCATAGCCTGAGCTACCTTCTCTTTGGTTTCCTGAACTGTCTCAGGGGCTCCAAAAACCTTCATTATTCCCATTCTAGATCCTCCTAAAAATTGCTATATAAGATTTTTATTCCGCCCCGGCATATTCAGGGCCAATAGGGATACATCTTTTTTGGCACTTTTACTAAAATTGCCTCGAATCTGCAGTTATCTTCGCACATAAAGCAGCAAACACATTTGGAAGCGGCAGTTACCACCGCCTTGCTTCCTGAATCGTCAAAAGAGAATACCTCGTAGGGACAAAGGTTCACGCAGACGCCGCAGCCGCTGCATTTTTCTTTGGTTATCATGGCTGGCATTATGCTTCTCCTCTTTTAAGGGGATAGGTTTCCCAGGGCAGGGGTTCCTTGGATACCAGAACATCCTCTCCCCTCTTTTTTAAAAGGAACCTTGCCATCATGTTTTTATCGTCCCTATCGGGAAAATCGCTCCGGGAATGCTGCCCCCGAGTCTCCCGTCTTTCCAAAGCTGCACGGGCTACAAGTTCCCCCGTAAAGGCCAGGTTCTTAAGCTGCTCTTTCTCCACCAGCGGGGCTTCAACAGATGCGAGTTTCTCCCTAAGTTCACGGAATTCGGAGATCCCCTTTTCCAGATCTTTTCCTGTTCTTATTATCCCCAGGGAACGGCTTACAGTTTTATGAAGTTCCTCTTTAAGGGAGTGAAGGGAAACACCACCTGTTTTTATCCGCCCAAGCCTGTGCTTTTCCTTCTCTACCTCTGGTGCAGACAGTAAGGAAGGATCCGCCTCCCGGCAATACAGGGCCGCAGCCTTTCCTGCCCTTTTTCCGAGAACCTGACAGGCGCCAATGGCACCATTAACCCGGTCTGCCCCAAAGGCTCCCGCATGCCCGGAGGATTCCCCGGCAGCATAAATTCCAGAAACCGAGGTGGCTCCGTAAGAATCCGTTTCCAAGCCCCCCAGAAAGGTATGGGCTGCTGGAAGAATTTGAATATATTCCTTAGTGTAATCCACTCCAAAGGCGGTTAAACATCGCTTCATGAACCTTGTGGGATTATCCGCCAGCATGGTTGTATCCACAGAAACAGGACCGCGGCCTTCTCGGATTTCGCTATAGACAGCCTTGATAAGCCTTGATCTTTTGGTCATCTCTATTCGGTCGGGGTCTACCTTTTTAAGAAATCTATCCCCTGAACCATTGTAAATGTGGGCTCCTGCAGATAAGGTGGGTTTAATTCCGCCCGAGGAGATAGGAACTCCGCGGGGAGCCGGAGCGGCGCTGAACTCCACGAACTCCATATTGGAAAGTTCACAACCAGCTTCAAAACCCAGGATGTATCCATCCCCGGTATTTCTATGACTTGCCGTGCTTACAGGATACAGATCCAGGGCACTACCTGCGGTAATTACAATTGCCTTTCCCGTTACTGTGAACTGCTCCCCGCTTTTTCTATCCAGAGCGTAGAGACCTTTGAACCTGTTTTCGGAAGTAAAAAGCTTACTTACGAAAATATGTTCAAAAATACGGGCTCCCCTGTGCAGAACCTCCCGGCGTAAAATCTGCATCAGCTTTGTTCCATTTCCAGCTACCCTGCCTACTCTGGCATGAGATGTCCCAAGGGTCTGATAGATAACAAATTTTCCTTTGTCCTTTCTGTAGGGAACGCCAAGGGCATCCAATTCAAGAACAGTATCCGCCATCTCCCGGCCAATAATATTTGTAATATCCTGACGAGCAAGAAACTCGCCGCCTAGAACTATATCCTTTACATAGGATTCTACAGAATCCTCAGGATCCCCTCCAATCTCGGAGGGAACAACAGCTTCGGGGCTTCCACCGGAAGTGGGAGTCGACCCGCTGCATCCAACCTTGTGACTATCAAGAATAACTACCGAGATTCCATTTTTCTGGGCTTCCAAAGCTGCAACACACCCTGCTAGCCCCCCCCCAAGGATTATCAGATCCGTATTAATATTATGCACCTTGCCTCCTGATACTCTTCCTCTATTCTCTCTGGAATAAATTCCCCCGGGAAAGTACCCGGGGGAATTGATGCTCTCTTTCTCTTATTGCATCTGAGCCATCATCAGATCTTTTGTTCTTACAACTAGATCCAGATAGTTCTTGGAAACCTTTGTCCATTCCGCATGATCCCGTACAAGGATGCTTAAACCTGCATTTTCTGCCAGTTTCAGGAATTCCGGGTTTGAGGCAGCCTTTACAAAGGCATCGCTCAGTTTCTGTATAGCTTCCTGGGGTGTTCCCGGAGGCGCATAAGCTCCTATACTGCTTTCAAAGAAGGCATCGGGGAAATCCTTGGAAATAGGATACGCCCCTGGGAAATCCTTAAGTTCCTCGTAACCGAAGAAACCAATAAGCCGGACATTGCCGGACTGTACTGCAGTCATAGCCGAGGCGCCGCTGGTCATGGCCAAATCAACCTCTCCCGACATTACCGCAGCCTGAGACCGGCCGCCGCTTTCATAAGGAACATAGACATGATCAATCCCAACAACTTCTGCAAGAATGGCACTCTGGAGACTTGCAACACTTCCGATCCCTGTTCCAGACACCTTAAGTTTTCTCTGTTTGGAGAGGGCAACAACATCGGCCCAGGTTTTTAAAGGAGAATCCACTCCTACTGTAAAGGCTCTCATGTCTCCGCCTATCCAGGCTGCCACAGGAATCATCTTTGCAAGATCATAGGCAGGATTGTACAGTACCTGCCCCACCTGCACACCGGGAACCGCCGAAGCAACAATAGAGTATCCGTCCGCTTTGGCCTTGTATATCCTTGTTACAGCCTGTCTACCTCCGGAGGATCCATCATTATCAATAATAATTGACACACCAAGTTCCTTTTCAAGGAAAGGTTGCATCATCCTTAAGGTTGTATCCACCGCTCCGCCTACGCCGCTTGAACTTAGGATGTAAATGTTCTCCGATGGATACGGTTTTACCGTCTCCTGCTGACCCTCAGCAGAGAGAAGGCCCCCGGCCAGAAGGATCAACATTACCCCTAACAATCCCTTAAAGAATACCTTTTTCATTCCATACCTCCTAAAATATAAATCCAATAAAGATTTCTTAAGCCAAAAGAATACTACCCTTCTTAAGACCGCCGTTCCGATTTTTAGCTTCCGGCGGAATCCCTATAAGAAGGTCCCAAAGTTTTGCAGAAAGATGTTTAGAATCCCTAAACAACTACCGCGTTTTTTAATTATTCCTATTCTTTTTTCTTTCTGCCATTTTTGCCTTTATGGCGGGAGAAACAAGGGATATGGCGATAATTGCCATAATCACACCGCTAATAGGCCTGGTAAAAAATACCGCCATGGAGCCGTCGGATATCAATAGGCTTCTTTGGAAGTTTATTTCCGCAATCTGTCCCAATACCAAACCGAGGATTAGACATATTGTAGGATATCCGGCCTTCTTAAGGAGATAACCGATAAAACCAAAGACAATCGCCAGGATGATATCTCCGGCACTTCCGCGGATGGCATAGGAACCAATAAGGGAGAGGATCACAATTATAGGGACAAGCAGTTCCTTTGCAATTAGGGTTACCTTGGCAAAGATGTTAGCCCCAAGAATGGCAATGATCAGCATAAAGAGCTGTGCAAAGAGAAGTCCCCAAACCATGGTGTAGGTGATAATTGCATGAGTTGTAAACAGGGCAGGCCCTATCCTTAAGCCATGGATCATCAGGGCTCCCAAGAGGAGGGCTGTGGCGGCATTACCCGGGATTCCGAAGGTTAAGGTAGGAACTAAAGCCCCGCCCACCAAGGCGTTATTGGCAGCTTCTGGAGCCACAACACCCTCCGGGTTCCCCTGACCAAAGGTTTCCGGGTGTTTGGAATACCTATTGGCAGTCATATAGGCCACAAAGTTGGCTGTGGCGGTTCCCACACCCGGCAGTGCCCCGAATCCGATCCCAAAAAGGATGGAACGGATCAAGGTTAAGGGATACTTAAAGGGAATAAGAATCCCCTTTAAAACTGTACCAACAATTTTACCTCCAGCAATATTTGCGCCCTTCTCTTCTACAAGAACCAGCGCCTGAGAGATTGCAAAGATTCCTATCATTGCCTGGATTAGTGGGATTCCATCCTCCAAATAGGTAATGCCGAAGTTAAAGCGGATAAATCCCGTAAGGGGGCTGTACCCCACGGTGCTGAAAAGCAGACCTAGACCAGCGGCAATCAAACCCTTGCGCATGGCATTCTTGGCAGTAACAGCCACGATGCTCAAACCGAAGAGGGCCAGGGCAAAGTATTCGGGTGAATGAAACAGCATGGAAAGGCGGGAAAGCGGAGGGGCAAACAGGGCAAAGGCGAGAACCCCTATTACTCCGCCTATAAAGGAAGAGGAAGCAGCTATTCCCAGGGCTGTATTAGCCTGCCCTTTCTGAGCCATGGGGTATCCGTCAAGACATGTGGCTGCCGACCCCCCTGTACCGGGGGTGTTTATCAGGATTGCGGTTATAGAACCGCCAAAAATAGCTCCGCAGTAGGAAGCAGTAAGGATTATAAGTGCGCTGGCAGTGGGAAGTCCAAAGGTAACAGGTATCAGAAGCGCTAGTGTCAAAGTGCCGCTAAC
>ENA-OSEO01003378-OSEO01003378.1-sediment-metagenome-genome-assembly--contig:-NODE-3378-length-19084-cov-8.910349_pt1 | contig 19084 bp, 13 predicted proteins | sample MGYA00237883_ERZ534232 | MGnify/ENA metagenome assembly ERZ534232
TTCAATACCGGGATGGGCTCGTTGACTATCAGAGGGTGTTGGATTCCGAACGATTTCTGGCGACGCAATCCAATCGGCTGGCGGAAGTGAGCGGTCAGATGAGCACCCATCTTGTAAGCGCCTACAAGGCCCTGGGCGGTGGCTGGGAATCCAGAGAGGGGAAGGAAATCCTTTCGGTAGAAAACAGAACCCAGATGACGGAACGTACCGACTGGGGTGGATTACTGGCTCCGGCAGGATTCGAATTGCCTGCTGACGATACGGATCAACGGGGCTGGGAATGGCCGGACTGGTAAGGGACTGGAACTGAATGTTCAAACAACTCCGCATCCCATTTACACAAATCGTTATCGGGAGATTCCTCTTCCTGTTCATCTCCATGTTGCTCATGATTGTCCTTCTTCCCTTTCTGGAGGACTTTTTCGTTATTCGATATCATATCGGTATCTTCTTCGTGATCATTTTCATCTCTTCGGTTTTTGCCGTCAGCCGGAAGAGAAGCACGTTTATCACAGCCCTTGTCCTGGCCTTGTTGACGGAAGGCCTGAATTTGTCGGGTTATCTCACCGCTATTTCCGCCCTAAACATCCTGAGCGATATTTTTGCAGGCCTTTTGTTGGCCTATACCGCGACGATTATCCTGTTCTATTTGTTCAGAGAAGACAGGATTACGGGCGACATGATCATAGGCGCCATTTGCGTCTATTTCCTTCTCGGATTGTTCTGGAGTTTCGCTTTTTCCACCCTTGAGACGTGTCAGCCCGGTTCTTTTCAAATGCCCCAGGGAACGGTCAATCAAATGACGTTTTCCTATTACAGTTACGTTACCCTCACCACGGTCGGTTATGGTGATATGACGCCCATCAGCGGCCCTGCACGATCGTTCGCCGTATTGGAGGCCATGATGGGCCAGATTTACCTTGCCGTTCTGATAGCGAGGCTGGTCGGAATGTACACCCCACAGTCTGCTCGGTCATAGCCAGCAGGGCTGCATTAGGCTCGCCGACCGGAAAGCTTTCTTACCGTGGACTCGCCAACGGGTCTGTACGGAACTTCCCATTTATGCGTGTTGTGAGATTGGGTTGGCAGAAGAATCGAAGGCAGAAAAAATGGCCAAAGGAGCAGCTATGACATTCGATGATTTAAACTTTGAGGTTTCGAGGCTGGGCAAGTGCTCGATCCCCTCACCCCTGAAGGGGATCCGCTTTGCCAGGGTTGGGGAACGGGTATCCTTTCCTTCGAGTTTGAGCGAGTTGACAGAGTATTTTGAAGCCGGAAAGCCCGTGCCGTCTTTTGAAAAGGCGGGACCGAGGGAACACATCTACTTCGACCCTTCAAAGCTCAAGTGCGGCATCGTCACGTGCGGAGGACTCTGCCCGGGTCTAAACAGCGTGATCCGGGCCATCGTCCTGTGTCTTCACCATAGCTACGGCGTGAGGAGGGTCTATGGTTTTCCGTTCGGTTATGAGGGTCTTACCTATCGTTATGGACACGAGCCGCTCGAATTGACCCCGGCTTCCGTAGACCGTATTCATCATGAGGGGGGGACCATTCTGGGTTCATCACGAGGGAATCAGGACATCGGCGAAATGGTCGATACACTGGAGCAAATGAACATCGGGATCCTTTTCGCTGTCGGTGGCGATGGGACCCTCCGCGGCGCGAGCGCCATCTCTGACGAGATTGAGCGCAGGAGACTGAAGATCGCTGTGGTCGGCATCCCGAAGACGATCGACAATGACATCTCCTATATCCAAAGGTCCTTTGGGTTTGCCACAGCGGTCTCCGAGGCAGGTCGGGCGATCAACTCGGCCTATATTGAAGCAAAGGGTGCAAGAAATGGGATAGGCCTGGTGAAGCTCATGGGCCGGGAGTCCGGGTTCATTGCAGCCTATGCTGCCCTGGCCTACAGCGATGTGAACTTCTGCCTCATTCCAGAAGTCCCTTTCAGCATGGAAGGATTTCTCGATTCCCTGCAAGAACGGCTCAAAAAAAGAGGTCATGCGGTCATTGTGGCCGCCGAGGGAGCGGGTCAGGATGTCTTGCAAAAGACGGGTGAAAAGGATCCTTCCGGCAACATTCGCTTTCAGGACATCGGGCTCTTCCTGAAAGACCAGATTCATGCATATTTAAATCGAACGGGCATGGATTTCACCTTGAAATACATTGATCCCAGCTATACCATCAGGAGCATACCCGCGGATGCCAATGATTCCGCGTTCTGTCTCCTCCTGGGGCAGAATGCCGTTCATGCCGGCATGGCGGGACGGACCAACCTGGTGGTCGGTTTTTGGGCCAATGAATTCACCCATGTCCCCATTCCCATGGCGGTTTCGAAGCGTAAGAAATTGGATCCGGAGGGGTGGGTCTGGAACAGCGTCATAAGCATAACAGGGCAGCCAAAGGAGATGGGGTAATGACCCGGAGAGACAACCTGAACGGGAGGACTGAACATGGCCCTGCCCAATCATAAAACCAAAATCGTCTGTACCATCGGGCCCGCCTCGGAGTCGCCCGCGGTCATGAAGCAGATGATCGAAGCAGGCATGAATATCGCCCGGCTGAATTTTTCTCACGGCGATTTCGAGGGCCACAAAACCGTCATCGAGAACCTCCGGGCGGCCTCGGCGTCTGTCGGTCGCCGCATCGCCATCATGGCCGACCTCTCCGGCCCCAAGATGCGGATCGGAAGGATTGACCCGGAGCCCATCGAACTCATCCCTGGCGACCCCTTTACGCTGACCACAGACGACATCGTCGGGGATAAGACCCGTGTCTCCGTCTCCTTTGACTCGCTTCCTCAGGCCGTGAACAAAGGAGATACCCTTTTTCTGAATGACGGCTATATCCAGATCGAGGTGGTCGAAGTGAGCGGGAGGGATGTTCTCTGCAAGGTCCGGGTCGGCGGAGAACTCCGGTCGCGAAAGGGACTCAACCTGCCGGGTATCGATCTCGGGATCAGCGCATTTACCCAGCGAGACCACGAATGCCTCCAGTTCGCCCTGGAGAACGGCGTGGACGCGGTAAGCCAGTCCTTTGTGGAAGGGGCTGCCGACGTCGAGGCCGTCCGCAAGGCAGCCGCAAACCTTGGAAGGGAGCCGTTCATCATCGCCAAAATTGAACGGTCCGGGGCACTGGATAACATCGACGAGATCTTAGACGCGGCCGACGGCATTATGATCGCGCGCGGTGACCTCGGTGTCGAGGTCCCGATCGAACGGATAGCCGTGGTGCAGAAGCGGCTGATGCGTCTTGCGAACATGCGCGCAAAGCCCGTGATCACGGCGACTCAGATGCTTGAGTCCATGGTGGACAACAGACGTCCCACACGGGCTGAGGCCACGGACGTGGCGAACGCAATCCTGGACGGGACCGATTGCGTCATGCTCTCTGCAGAATCGGCCATGGGAAAATACCCCGTTGACGCGGTTGGGATGCTCGCGAAGATAGCGGCCTCCGTGGAGGCCCGCCGCCTCCCCATTGCCGTGAAAGACCTGTACCGGGGGGTCGATCTCACGGGGAAGATTCAGCCGGAACATCTGGTGGCCATCGGGGTGGAGGCATGCATGGGGTATGAATCTCCTGTAGCCGTGTTCGTCCCGACCCATAGCGGCGCCACAGCAAGGAGCATCGCGCGGTTCCGTTTCCCTGTCTGGACTGTGGGCATCAGTTCCCAGGAGTGGGCCTGTCAGCAACTCCAGTTCTCGTCCGGCGTCTATCCGGTTCACGAGCCAGAGCATCCGGAAGATTGGAAGAACTATGTGAAGCGGTGGTTCGGGGAACACGGCATCGAGCCAAAACTGGCCTTTTTGACCGAAGGGCCTTCTACAAAGCATCCGGAAACAAACCATCGTATGGAGATCATCAACCTTCGTTCGCGCCCGTCTGGAGGTTCTATCTGAAAAGGCCGGGATATCCGGTTTCATAAATCTCAGAGGAGTAGAGGTCGGTGACGAAGCGAACTATGCTCCCAAACAGAGTCAGTGCTACAGAATGTATGAGTGTCGATTTCTGATTGTTGATTGAATAACCTCCTGAAAACAAGATGATGCGTACCCGGAACCCCAAAAACTGGAAAGGGGTGCCCATTATTTTGGATAGAAGGCTTCGACCGCTTGCGCCATTTGATCTCGTTCTAGAAAAAAATAAAAGGAGGATGGCATGAGCGAGCATAATAGGGGGAACTTGATGATTCGGTTTGTTGATGGCAGGGCTGAGCGGTTTGAATACGCTCGCGTTCCACAAAATGATGTGAGCTTTGTGTCTCGCATTCAGGAAGCTCTGAATGTGCAGGATCTTCTCGTCGAGGTTGGATGAGTATGCCTAAGGCCAAAAGCATTTACATATTTGGGTCAGAACCTCGATCCGGGAAATCGATCGTCCTGCTCGGGATCATGGAACTTCTCTCCCGGCAGGTTCAAAAATTGGGCTTTTTCCGCCCTATCATCCGTGACGCGGAGACTCGCGACAAGGCGATTCGCCTGATTTCGAGCCGATATCACCTTCCCTTTCCCGAGCGAATTGGGTACGGGATAACCTTGGAAAAGGCCCGAGCTCTGGTGGGCGAAAAAAAATCCGACGAACTCTTAAAGAAAATCCTCGAAGAATACAGCTCCATTGAATCAGGCTGCGATGTGGTCGTCTGCCTGGGGACAGGCTTCCATGATATGCCCCCGGGGCTGGCCCTCGACTTCAATATCGATGTGGCCAAAAACATGGGTGCCCTGGCGGCTCCGGTGGCCAGTGCATTTGGGCGAACGCCCCAGGATGTCGTCCGCAATTCTTTTGTTCTCCTTGATCTGCTGGAGACCAAGAGGTGCGATGTCCTTGCACTATTTGTCAACCGGGTTGCGCCGGAGCAAGCTGACGAGATTCTGGGTCAGGCCGCCCCAAAGACATCTGGGACTCCGATCTTTGTCCTGCCCGAACTTGCCGCACTGGCCAAACCTACGGTGGGAGAGATCGCCGAGGACCTTGGCGCCACCCTGTGGAGCGGAGACCCGGAAGCGCACACTCGAGAGGTAGAGGATATCAAAATCGGGGCCATGGAGCTTCCCAACTTTCTTGACCGTCTGGTCGAAGGGACCCTGGTCATTACCCCGGGAGACCGGTCCGACATTATCCTGGGAAGTCTTCTGGCGGACGCCGCCACTAGCTACCCTCGGGTCTCGGGACTTCTTCTGACGGGCGGCATGAGGCCTGTCCCCCAGGTGCAGCGCATCTTCGATGGGATACCAAGGTCATCTGTCCCGGTCCTGACAGCGGAAGCCGATACCTTTGTGGCCGGGACGCGGGCTGCCCAGGTGAGGGGGAGGATCCGGCCAGAGAACCCCCGTAAGATAGCCATGGCCATAGGGCACATGGAGGAGCACATAAACGTTCAAGCGCTCTACCAAAGGATCGATATGCCTCGCCCCGCAAGGGTCACGCCGATCATGTTCGAGCATACCCTGGTCGAACGGGCCAAGTCGAACCGGAGGCATATCGTTTTGCCGGAAGGGACGGAAGAGCGTATTCTTCGGGCCGCCGAAATCGTGCTCCTCCGCGGGGTGGCCGATCTGACCCTTCTGGGCAACGCGGATGAGATCCGACAAAAGGCGAGTACCCTGGGTCTTTCTCTTGAAGGGGCCTCTCTGCTGGACCCGGTCGACTCCGGGCACAGGGAAGCGTATGCCCACACCTACCATGAACTCCGCCGCCACAGGGGGATTTCCGAGCAGATGGCCTTCGATCTGGTGGCCGATGTGGCCTACTTCGGGACCCTGATGGTCCATTGCGCCGAGGCGGATGGTCTCGTCTCGGGGGCGGTACATCCGACGGCGCACACCCTCCGGCCAGCCTTTGAAATCATCGGAGTGCAACCGGGCTTCTCTCTCGCCTCCAGCGTGTTTTTCATGTGCCTTCCCGACCGGGTGCTCGTCTTTGGGGACTGTGCCGTGAACCCGGAACCGACCATGGAGCAGTTGGCCGACATCGCCACCAGTTCGGCCGACACGGCAAAGGCCTTCGGCATCGAACCAAGGGTGGCCATGCTTTCGTACTCCACCGGGGAATCCGGGAAAGGAGCGGATGTGGAAAAGGTGCGAGATGCAACCCGACGGGTCCGAACCCTGCGGCCGGATCTGGCCGTGGAAGGGCCCATTCAATATGATGCGGCAGTGGACCCCGCCGTAGCCAGGGTCAAGTTGCCGGAAAGTTCAGTTGCCGGCCGGGCCACGGTCTTCATCTTTCCCGATCTCAATAACGGCAACATCACCTATAAGGCTGTGCAGCGGTCTGCCAATGCGGTGGCTATCGGCCCCATCATTCAGGGCCTCAAACGTCCGGTCAACGACCTGAGCCGCGGCGCCACCGTGACGGACATCGTCAATACCGTCGCCATCACGGCAATCCAGGCGCAGGAGAAAGGCCCCCGGTTATGAAGGTCTTGGTCATCAACTCGGGAAGCTCCTCGATCAAGTACGAGGTATTCGAGGCCTCCAATTTTAACGTCCTTTCCTCTGGGTTGCTCGAACGGATCGGGGAAAGCGAAAGTCAACACACCCATCGCCTGGTTGACGCATCGGGTAGGGTCAAAGAAACCGTGCGCCAAGGACGGGTAAACAACCATGAGGAGGGGTTTCGATTCATCCTGAACACGCCCGCCGATTCCCCCATGATCAGGAACCCTTCAGAGATCCTCGGGATTGGCCACCGGGTGGTCCATGGGGGGGAGGCTTTTCGGGAGTCGGTGATAATTGATGATGCGGTGATAGAGGCCATTCGAGAACTCATCCCACTTGCCCCGCTCCATAACCCGGCAAACCTTGTGGGGGTTGAAGCGGCCCGGCAGGTCTTTCCGGGAGTTCCTCAGGTAGGGGTTTTCGACACGGCCTTCCACCAGTCCATGCCGGCCCACGCCTACACGTATCCATTACCGTATGGCCTGTGTGCCCTTCATCGTGTCCGTCGGTATGGCTTCCATGGAACTTCCCATCGGTGGGTGGCCAAGAAGGCTGCGTCCCATCTTGGAAAGCCACTCCATGCCCTTGACCTGATCACCCTCCATCTGGGGAACGGAGCGAGTGCTGCGGCGATCCACCACGGAAAGAGTATCGATACATCCATGGGCATGACTCCCCTGGAAGGGCTGGTCATGGGAACCCGTTGTGGGGACCTGGACCCTTCGATTCCCTTTTATCTGCGCAGAGCCACAGGCATGTCGGAGGAAGACCTCGAAGCGCTTCTGAACAAAGGGAGCGGGCTGAAGGGAATTTGCGGGGCCAACGACATGCGGGAAGTCCTTCGAATGGCGGAGCGTGAGGAGCCGATTGCCCGGCTTGCCCTGGAGCTCTACTGCTATCGCATCAAGAAATATATCGGGGCCTACTTTGCGGTTCTGGGCCGTTTGGATGCCATGGTGTTCACCGGCGGCATCGGTGAAAATGCATCCGTGATCAGGGCAAAGGCGTGCGAGGGTCTGGGAGAACTGGGAATTGCTATCGACCCCTCCAAGAACCAGGCCGTCCGGGGAGATCTCACGGAAATCGGGAAGGATGGTTCACCGTTGAGGATCTTGGTGGTCCGGACGGATGAAGAGCGAGAAATCGCCCAGGAAACCGTGGCGGCCATCCTCCAGGCCCGAGAACGAGAGGGGTTCGGGCATCCTTCTTCAACTTACCTTTGGGGGGCTTTCAAATGAGCGGGAAGAAAAGGGAGGTGATTCTTGCTGGAGATATCGGCGGGACCAACACCCGTCTGGCACTTATGGAATTCGTAAAAGGACGCTTCGGCTTTCTTGAAGAACGAACCCTTCAGAGCCGAGAAGAGCCCAGCCTGGAGAGCGCGCTCAGAAAGTTCTTGTCAAACCCTGTTCAGCCCGTCACCCTGGCCTCATTTGGAATAGCCGGGCCTGTCCGGCACGGCCGCTGTGAGGCCACCAATCTCCCCTGGGTCATCGATTCCCGGGAACTGGCACGCCAGCTCGGCCTCCCCTGGGTGGGTCTGATCAATGACTGGGAGGCAGGCGCCTATGGGATCTCCGCGCTTGAGACAAAGGACTTTGAGGTCCTCAATCAGGGCGCCCCTGACGCAGAGGGGAATCGAGCTGTCGTCTCTGCAGGCACAGGATTAGGGGAAGTCGGCCTCTTCTGGGACGGCAGGGATTACAGGCCGTTCGCATCAGAAGGGGGGCATGCGGATTTTGCCCCTCGGAATCACTTGGAAATGGAGCTATTGGACTATTTGTTGAAGCGGCATCCCCGCGTGAGCGCCGAGCGTGTGATCTGCGGGCAGGGGCTTTTCCATATCTACCAGTTCCTCAAGGACAGGGGACAGGGTGAGGAACCGGAATGGCTTGGGGACCAGATTCGGCGCAAGGACCCCCCGGCAGTGATCGCGGAAAACGGTCTTGCAGGAACAAGTCCCCTGTGTACGCAGGCACTTGATCTCTTTGTCTCCCTGTACGGCGCAGAGGCAGGGAATATGGCCTTGAAGGTCATGGCAACCGGGGGCGTGTACCTGGGCGGGGGGATCGTACCCAAGATCCTGGCGAAGTTCAGGGAGCCGGTTTTCATGAACGCCTTCACGGCCAAGGGTCGGATGAGGCCCCTCCTTCAGTCGATGCCGGTTCGCGTGATTCTCAATTCCAAGGTGGCGCTGTATGGTGCAGCATGCCATGCCCTGAAAGGCGCTAAGGCGGAGATGGAATAGACCGGTACGGATGCGGAAAAGGCAAAGATGGACCAAACTCGGTGAAGTCCGATCCTTTTAAAAAGGTGGTGAGCCATGACAGGACCTAAATTTCCTTGCTTGTTTCAAATCAACACGCGTGTCTGGGTAAATGAACTCTCAGAAGCCCTGGGTCGTCCGGCCACGCTGGATGATATTCCAGATCTTGAACTGGACCGACTTGCTGAGATGGGCTTTGATTGGGTCTGGTTCCTGAGCGTCTGGCAGACGGGCGTTGCGGGCCAGCGGGTGTCACGAGAGAATCCAGAATGGAGGAGCGAATTCCACGACACCCTGCCGGATCTTCGAGAGAGGGACATCGCAGGTTCCGGATTTGCGATCACCGGGTACACGGTGCATGAGGACCTGGGGGGCGATGAAGCCCTGGCCCGGCTGCGGGAGCGTCTCAGGCAGCGGGGACTGCGTCTGATGCTCGATTTTGTCCCGAACCACACGGCCCTGGATCATCCCTGGGTTGAGGACCATCCGGATTATTATGTTTCAGGAACAGATTCGGACCTGGCGCGGGCTCCCCAGAACTACACCCGGATCAGACGAAATGAGGGGGACCAGGTTTTTGCCTATGGCCGCGACCCCTATTTTGCTGGATGGCCGGATACGCTCCAGCTCAATTACGGGAACCCCGCGTTGCAGGAGGCCATGATCCAGGAATTGCTGAGGATCGCCGGGAGGTGTGATGGGGTGCGCTGCGACATGGCCATGCTGGTGTTGCCGGAGATCTTCGAACGGACCTGGGGCATCCCCGCACAGTCCTTCTGGCCTATGGCGATACGGCGCGTTCGAGAGCGGGTCCCGGGTTTCTGGTTCATGGCCGAGGTCTACTGGGATATGGAATGGACCCTCCAGCAGCAGGGATTCGATTACACCTACGATAAGCGCCTGTATGACCGTCTGCGAGAGGGTCACGCGAGGCCGGTTCGGGAGCATCTCCATGCGGAGCCGGAGTATCAGAAAAGAATGGCCCGGTTTTTGGAAAACCACGACGAGCCCCGGGCACTGGCTGCTTTCACTCGGGAGGTCTACGAGGCAGCGGCCGTCATTACCTTCTTGACGCCGGGATTGCGCTTCTTTCACCAGGGCCAGTTCGAGGGGAGAAAAAAACGCATTTCACCCCATCTTATTCGAGGGCCTCGAGAGGCGGTTGAACCCGATATTCAGGGTTTCTACAAAAGTCTTCTCGGTGTGCTGGCACGACCTGTGGTCCGTGAGGGCCAGTGGCAGTTGCTGGAGTGCACTCCCGCATGGGAAGGCAACTGGACCTGGGATGGTTTTCTGGCCTTTTCCTGGGAAGGCCCCGTTGGAGAGCGGTTGCTCGTGGATGTGAACTATGCGCCCAACCAAGGACAGTGCTACGTGCGCCTCCCTTTTGCGGATCTCGACGGCCATGCGATTCAGTTGAGGGACCTGATGACATCCGTTTTTTATGAGCGCGATGGATCGGATTTGGTTTCTCGAGGGCTTTATCTGGACATGCCTCCCTGGGGCTTCCACATCTTCGAGGTGACGATACGATGACAACGATTTCAAGTACTCACGCCCGGCTCTGGATATCTTGGTTCAGTCTGTTGCTAAGCGCGGCATGTTTTACGGGCTGTATGAGCTACGGTGCGGTAACACTCGACCGCGATCGGCTTGACTTCACCAAGGCCGTGGCCAATTCCTGGAAGGAGCAGATGCTCCTCAACATCGTCAAGCTGCGCTATTCCGATACCCCCATTTTCGTGGATGTCGGTCAGATTGTCAGCAGTTATCAGATGCAGAGCTCCTTTTCAGCCAGCGGGAATATCTACAGTTCCAGCGGAGTTGTTCCCGGTGTTCCGAACAGCAGCATCGGCCTGGGTGCTCAGGGCCAATACACGGATCGGCCAACCATTACGTTCGTTCCGCTCACCGGGTCGAACTTCATCCGAACCCTGATGACGCCTATTCCCCCCATTCGGCTGATGGAACTGGTCGAGTCCGGCTACCGCGCGGACCTCTTGTTTCAGGTGGCGGTGCAGAGCATTAATGGGGTATCGAATGGGAGGGGCGGGGGTCGCGGGAGACTTCCGGACCCCGATTTTGTGAAAGTGGTCAAATCATTTTGGCGAATTCAGGAGTCCGGGACAGTAGGGTTTCGCGTGGATTTAGACAAGGAAACAAAGCGCGAAGGGGTCGTCATGACCTTTCCCAGAAAGGACATGTCGCCAGAAAGACAAGCGGAGCGGGAAATGCTCAGGAGACTCCTGGGGTTGAACCTGGAAAAAAGCGATTTTCGAATCGTCTACGGAACCGGGACAGACCGGGACGACGTGCTCGCCATACAGACCCGCTCAGCCATGCAGATTCTCCTTGAGATGTCGGCCTTCGTCAGCGTTCCTGAAGATCATATACGGGAGGGCCGTGCTTTTCCGGCCCCCCCGCCACCCACAGATGGACAGGAGATCCTGCCCCCCATACTCCGCATCGTCAGTGGCGCATCCCGGCCCGAGGCCCCCTTCGCTGCGGTGCGATACGGCGATCTGTGGTATTGGATCGAGGATCGTGATCTCCCATCCAAAGGGGTGTTCACGTTCCTTCTGATCTTCATGACACTGGCGGAAACCACCGAGAAGGGCCCAGGCCCTCAGCTCACCATCCAGGCAAACTGAAGAGAGATGCAATTTTGATATTATGCACACGGGCTGACGCCTGACTCAGGCAGTCCAACCTCGCAGGAGAGACAGAAGATGCACTTGACAGGAATAGTCTGTGTGGTGTTAATGATTACCGGGAATCTTTTCCTGGAGCCAGCCTTCGGCAAGGAAGCGGTTCTGCCGCAAAAGACGTTCGCCACTGCGGAGGAGGCCGCTAAAGCCCTGTGCGCCGCCTACAACAGCGGTGTCAATACTGTTGTTGCCGGTATCCTGGGAGACAAGGGGTTGCGGCTCGTCTCATCGGGCGATCCGTTCATCGACCGTTATGAGCGTGAATGGTTTCTCTCCCTATTCAGGGAGGCACACGAGGTGGTTTTTGAAAGTGCCGACCGTGCGGTTTTGCAGATCGGCAAGGCCGAAACCCCCTACCCTGTTCCGCTGGTGAAGAAAGGCAGGAGGTGGCGATTTGATTCGATCGAGGGACACGAGGACCTGCTCAGTCGGCGCATCGGCAAGACTGAGCTGAGCGCCTTGGACATGATGGTCGCTTATGTGGATGCTCAGCGCGAATTCTACCGTAAGGATCATAACGGTGATGGTATCCTGGAATACGCCCAGCGCTTCAGAGGTTCACCCTCTCAATACGACGGACTTCACTGGGAATGCAACCTTGGGGAGGCACCCGGCCCGAACGCCGAGCTTGTTAACGCCATTCGGCAGGAGGGCTATAAGCCCACGGAGGAAGGCAACATGGCGATCTGTCGCGGTTACTTCTTCAAAATACTGAAGGCTCAGGGGAAGGACGCGCCTGGCGGCGCACACGCGTATGTGGTGGACGGCAAAATGATCGGCGGTTTTGCGCTGGTGGCCTTTCCGATACGATATGAGATATCCGGTGTGCTGACCTTTGTCGTGAACCAGGAGGGAGTGGTTTACCAGAAGGACCTGGGCCCAAAAACCGTCAAACTGGGACATGATATGGCCATTTTCAACCCTGATAAGAGCTGGACCAGGGGACAGTAGCCTTGAAAGGTAAGCAAGGAGGAGTGAAATGATACAAGGGATCGTTTCTATGGCGGTGGTACTCAGTCTGGCAGTCGCAGTGCCTGCCTTCGCTCAGACGCCGGACAAACAGGCGAGTCAGCCTGCCAAGAACGTCTATTCCATGCCCGATGTCACCCAGCAGAAATTGACCGGGGATTTTGATGCGATGATCAAGCGGCGCGTCATCCGCATCCTGGTGACCTATTCAAAGACCCATTATTTTGTTGACAAGGCAACTCAGCGGGGGCTCACCTATGACATGGGCCGGCTTTTCGAGGACAGCGTCAACAAAAAGCTCAAGAAAAAGCATGTTCGCGTCCATGTTGTGTTTATACCCGTGTCCCATGATGAACTCATCCCGGCCCTGATTGAGGGCCGAGGGGACATGGCCGTCGCCAATCTGACGATCACTCCGGAGCGCCTCAAGCAGGTGGACTTCACCGAGCCGACGAGGAGGGACGTTCGCGAAATTGCGGTCACCGCTCCCGGGACCGCGCCGATTTCCACCCCGCAGGACCTGTCGGGGAAGGAGGTCTATATCCGGAAGACGGCAAGCTATTACGAAAGCATTCAGAAGCTTAATGCCGAACTGACCCAGGCAGGAAAGGCGCCGGTGAAAGTGAGACTCGCCCCCCCCGAGCTGGAGGATGAAGACATCTTGGAGATGGTAAATGCCGGACTGGTGAAAATCACGATTGTGGACAACCACATTGCCGAGTTCTGGAAGCAGATTTTCAAAAAAATTGCCCTGCACCCGGAAGCGGCCGTCCGAACCGGTGGAGAACTCGGGGTCATGATCCGCAAAAATAGCCCGAAACTCAAGGCAGCGATGGACGAGTTCCTTGCCCGCTATGCTGAGGGCTCCAAAGCGCGCAATATGTTGCTGGCGAAGTATCTCAAGAATACGAAGCTTGTTCGGAGCGCCACCTCAAAGGAAGATCTGGCCAGGTTCGAAGCTACGATCGATCTGTTCCGAAAGTACGGGGACAAGTACGAGCTGGATTACCTGCTCATGATGGCGCAGGGGTATCAGGAATCGAGACTCGACCAGAATGCGCGAAATCCGTCAGGCGCGGTCGGCGTCATGCAGGTGCTGCCGAGCACGGGCAAGGACATGGGGTTTGCCGACATCACCCAAATCGAATCCAACATTCACGCCGGCGTTAAATACATCCGCTTCATGATGAACCAGTTTTACGCCGATGAGCCCATGGACCGCCTCAATAAGGGGTTGTTCACCTTCGCCTCATATAACGCTGGACCCGGGCGGGTCTCTCAGCTTCGCAAACAGGCGGCCAAGCGCGGTCTCGATCCCAACAGGTGGTTCAATCATGTGGAAGTCATTGCCGCGGAAAAGATCGGGCGTGAAACGGTGCAGTATGTGAGCAACATCTACAAATATTACCTTGCCTACAAGATGGTCATGGAACAGGGCGAAGAGCGTGCGAAGGTTAAGGAGGAGGAAAAAAAGGAAGCCGGGAAATAAAGGGATGTCGAGATCATTGTATTCAGGATTTTTGGCCGGACGATGATAATTATTTGGCATAAGGTGGTACGATGAGGTCTTATCCCACTACTGCCAATACCGTTCTTCATCCAGAGACATCCATCTTCTACAGAAGCAGTTTGAAAACCTGGGCCACCCTATGTCTGAGAATGCGGGTATGGCCCTTCACACGGCGTCAGCGACCTTTGAATTCCTCTTTACGTGCCGAATGAGCGCCCGAATGTCTTCATCAGAGCCCCGTTCCCGGATGGAGTGAATAACGGCAACGCCCCATGGGCCGAGATCAATCCAATTTTTTCTTGACATTTTCCGTATCCTTGAATAGGGTTCCATCAGATGATGGAAACACTCATTGGAACAAGACGATGGCAACCCCCTTAGAGAAGGCCCGCAAAGACCCGGACTCCATGAAGGCCAGGATATTGAAAGTGGCCCGGCGGATGTTCGGCGAGTATGGGTATCACGGAACCACCACCCGGATGATCGCCCAGGAGGTGGGGATCGATATCTCAACCCTTTATTACCACTGGGGCGAGAAAGGCGATCTGTACGAGTCGGTGATCCTGGACATCAACACCGACCTCCGGAACCATCTGGCCCAGGTGGAAAAGGTCATCCACGGCCTCCCCCTGGCCACACGGATGGAGATTGCCATTGACAAGGTCACTGATTTTCTTTTTGAATGCCCCGAGATCTCCAATCTGATCCTGTTTCAGTATTTCAGAAAGACCCGCAAGGAACCCAACCTGGACTTTCATGTCCCGGATTTCATATCGGATATCGCCCGTTCCATGAATCTCTGCAAGCCGAACGACCCTGTTCCCACCGGGGCCTCCATGAAGGTCCTGGCCATGATGAATGCGATTTACAATTTCATTTCGGGCGAGGATTTCTTTCGGGAAATGCTTCAACTGAAAAGGGAGGAATATATCGACCGTTCAAAAGATACCCTCAAGTTCATGCTGATACCCGCATTCACAAACTGATGGACGGGTGGAGGACTGGAGAGATTGAAATGCTCCTTTTTGCGGATTTTTGCGGCTGTGGAAATCCATGATGGAATCAACCCAACTCATATCAAGGAGGTGACAGGATGGCCCTCAATTTAGACGCCATCGGCAAGAAGATCGGCCCGGTAAGCAAGGACTACAACTGGAAGGATGTTGTGCTCTACGCCCTCGGGGTCGGCGCCGGGTTCGATGAATTGGAGTACTGCTACGAACATCAACTGAAGGTGATCCCCAGTTTTTCCATTGCCAGCGTGTTTGAGTTTCTGGCGGAAGTGGGGATGAGTTCCAATGCCGACCTTTCAGGGATCCTCCACGGCCAACAGGACATCATCTTTCACAATCCCATCCCCACCGAAGGAACCCTCACCACGGAAGGCGTCATCACGAATATGTACGACAAGGGGCCCGGCAAAGGCGCCCTGGTGGTGGCCGAGGCCGACACCTATCATTCCAACGGCAGCAAGCTCTTCACCAATATTTTTACCATCTTCTGCAGGAAAGACGGGGGCTTCGGCGGCGAACCGGGCCCCGGCACGGTCTTTGAGCTCCCGGACCGGGACCCCGATTTCGAGGAACTGACCCGGTCCACCCCGGACCAGCCCCTCCTTTACAGGCTCTCCGGCGATATCTTTCAGCTCCATGTGGACCCGGCCTTTGCCAGGGCCAGCGGGTTTGAAAAGCCGATCATGCACGGGCTGTGCACCCACGGATTTGCCTGCCGGGCCGTCATCAAGCACCTCTTTCCGGGAGAGCCGGAGCGCATGACCCGCTTTCATGTCAGGTTTTCAAAGACCCTTTATCCGGGCCTCCCCATGAAGACCCGGATCTGGAAGATCGACGAGGGAAAGGCCGTTTTCCAAACGCTCAATGCCGAAACCGGAGAAGTGGTCATCGACCAGGGGATTGTGGAATGGGTCGGCCGTGAAGAGATGGCCCTGCGAAAGGCCCGCGGGGGGATCCGTTTTGACGATCAGGTGGCGGTGGTGACCGGGGCCGGCGCGGGTCTGGGCAGGGTCTATGCCCTTGAACTGGCCAAACGGGGGGCGAAGGTCGTGGTGAACGACCTGGGCGGGGCCCGGGATGGGTCCGGCAAAGGATCTTCGTCTCCGGCCGACGCGGTGGTGGAAGAGATCCGGGCCGCCGGAGGGGAGGCCGTGGCCAACTACGACTCGGTGGCCACCCCGGAAGGGGGTCAGGCCATTGTGGATGCGGCCATTCACGCCTTTGGGAAGATCGACATCCTCATCAACAACGCAGGGATCCTCCGGGACAAGACCCTGGTCAAGATGGACCCGGAAAACTGGCGGGCGGTCATGGACGTCCACCTCAACGGGGCCTACCATGTGACCCGGCCCGCCTTTATCCGGATGCGGGAGGGCCGCTACGGCCGGATCATCTTCACCACGTCCGCGGCCGGGCTTTACGGCAACTTCGGTCAGACCAACTACTCGTCCGCCAAGACAGGACTCCTCGGTTTTATGAACACCCTCAAGCTGGAGGGAGACAAGCACAACATCAAGGTCAACACCATCGCCCCGGTGGCGGCCACCCGCCTCACCGAGGATATCCTCCCCCCGGATCTCTTGGCCAAACTCAAGCCCGAGTTCGTGGCCCCCCTGGTCCTCTATCTCTGCTCGGATCGCTGCCCGGTAAACGGCGCCATCTACAACGCAGGCATGGGCTATTTCAACCGGGTCGCCATTGTCACGGGTCCTGGCACGGTCATCGGCGAGGAGGGGGAGATTCCAACCCCTGAGGCCGTTGCCGCGGATATGGACAAGATCAAATCCCTGACCGGCGCAGAGGAGTTTCCCAATGCCACGGCCGCCTTCGGTCCCCTCCTGGATGCCTTCAGCCCCAAAAAGAAGGAAACAGGTGCTTCCCAAGAGCCCAAAGGTCTGACCGTTGCCGGCATTTTCGAAGGGATCCCCAAGGCCTTTCAGCCGGACAAGGCCGCGGGCGTGGATGTGGTGTTTCAATTTGATATCTCAGGGGGCGGCGGCGGTTCCTGGCATGTGACCGTAAAGGACGGGACCTGTGAGGTGGGGGAGGGTTCCCATGGGAGCCCCACCACCGCCATCAAGATGGCGGACGATGATTTTGTCAATCTGATCACCGGGAAACTGAATGCCATGAGCGCCTTCACCGGCGGCAAGCTCCGCATCGAAGGCGACCTCATGAAATCGCAGCTCATTGAAAAGCTGTTCAAGTTCTAACGCAGATACCCGCAACCAATCCCGCCAAGGCGGGACTCGCGCAAAGGCGCAAAGAGACCTTCTTGTTTTTGGTGACGGAAAATTTGGGAATGATCTAAAGATTGAGGGATGGGAGATTTGGGAATTCAAAAATTGCCGGGTAACAAAGCATAGGCTGGTCGCCACAGTCTTTTAACCTTGCGCCTAACGCCTTGCGCCTTGCGCCTATTTTAAAGGAGGACCTTCCATGATCGGCATCACATCATACGGCGGCTACATCCCCAGACTCCGGCTCGACCGGATGAGCATCTATCAGACCATGGGCTGGTTTGCCCCGGCCATCGTCATGGTGGCCCAGGGGGAGCGATCTTTCTGCAACTGGGACGAGGACGCCCTCACCATGGCCGTGGCAGCATCCAAAGACTGCCTTTCCGGGCAGGATAAATCAGGTGTGGACGGTCTCTTTTTATGTTCGACCACGCTTCCCTTCGCGGACAGGCTCAATGCCGGGGTCGTTCAAACGGCCCTTAACCTTACCGAGAGAGTCCACGCGGCCGATGTGACATCCAGCCTGCGGGCCGGGACCACCGGACTGGTGGAGGCCCTGTCAGCGGTCAAGAGCGGCGATAGAAAAGGTGTGCTCGTGACGGCGACGGACAAGCGACTGACCAAAACCGCCTATTTTTATGAGATGTGGTTCGGCGACGGGGCCGCCTCGCTCCTGGTGGGGGACACGGGCGTCATCGCAGAATACCTGGGTTCCTATACGGTCACCCATGATTTTGTGGACCATTACCGGGGGGTGAAGCATCCCTACGACTATATGTGGGAAGAACGCTGGGTCCGGGACCTGGGATATTCCACCATTATCCCCGAGGCCGTCACCGGGCTGTTCCGGAAGCTTTCCATCACCATGGAAGATGTGGACAGGCTCGTTTTTCCCTGCTTTTTCAAGGCAGAGCACCGTAACATCGCCAAAAAACTGGGGGCTCCCCCTGAGAAGGTCATGGACAACCTTCACGAGGTGTGCGGCGAAACCGGTGCGGCCCACCCGCTGGTGATGTTTGTGCATGCCCTGGAGGAGGCCCGGCCCGGAGACCGCATCCTGCTGGCCGGTTTCGGCCAGGGGTGCGACGCCCTCTATTTTCGGGTGACGGACGAGATCCTTAACCTGCCCGCCCGTAGGGGAATCAAGGGATCGCTTGCAGACAAGAAACGGACCGATAATTACGCCAAGTTCCTCAAGTTCAGGGACCTGATTCAGACGGAGATGGGGATCCGGGCAGAGGCCCCCACCCAGACCGCCATGACGGTCCTGTGGCGCAAACGGGATATGGTCACCGGCCTGGTGGGAGGCAAGTGCACCCAATGCGGCACCCCGCAGTTCCCGAGGATGGACATCTGCGTCAATCCAAAATGCCGTGCGGTCCATACCCAGGAGCCCTATGAGTTTTCAGGCGTGCCCGCCTATATCAAGAGCTTCACCGGCGATCTCCTGGCGGTGTCGGTGGACCCCCCGGCCATCTACGGCATGGTCCAATTCGAGGGGGGCGGCCGGCTCATGGCGGATTTCAGCGACTGCGAACTCGCAGATCTCCGTGTCGGTCAACAGGTGAACATGTCCTTCAGGCGGCGCTACACGGACCGGGAGCGCGGCTTCAGCGGCTATTTCTGGAAGGCAGTGCCCGTTCCCGAGGCCAAAGGGGAAGCAGCTGCCAGGGCCGAGGCCATTTGTTTTGACGATCAGGTGGCGGTGGTGACCGGGGCCGGCGCGGGTCTGGGCAGGGTCTATGCCCTTGAACTGGCCAAACGGGGGGCGAAGGTCGTGGTGAACGACCTGGGCGGGGCCCGGGATGGGTCCGGCAAAGGATCTTCGTCTCCGGCCGACGCGGTGGTGGAAGAGATCCGGGCCGCCGGAGGGGAGGCCGTGGCCAACTACGACTCGGTGGCCACCCCGGAAGGGGGTCAGGCCATTGTGGATGC
>ENA-OSEO01003379-OSEO01003379.1-sediment-metagenome-genome-assembly--contig:-NODE-3379-length-19079-cov-8.088622_pt1 | contig 19079 bp, 12 predicted proteins | sample MGYA00237883_ERZ534232 | MGnify/ENA metagenome assembly ERZ534232
CCCCCCAAAAGCCGGCTCATCAAGAGCAGGCATTGCTCCACCGTGTCCACGGAATCGAAAAGCCCCTCCTTGTCCTCCTGCATGTCCTTGTTGTAGCTCAAGGGAAGGCCTTTCATGGTCGTGAGAAGGGCCATGAGATGGCCGTACACCCGGCCTGTTTTCCCTCTCACCAGTTCCGGGAGGTCAGGGTTTTTTTTCTGGGGCATGATGCTGCTCCCCGTGCAAAAGGCATCGGGCAGGTTCACAAAACCGAACTCCCTGGTGGACCACAGGATGAGCTCTTCGCTCAGCCGGCTCAGGTGCATCATCAGCACAGAGGAGGCGAAAAGGAAATCCAGGACAAAGTCCCGATCGCTCACCGCGTCCATGCTGTTTGCAGAAACGGATTCAAAGCCCAGTTCTCTTGCCACCATCTCCCGGTCGAGGTCGAAGATAGTGAATTCGGTGTACTAAACGGTATTCGCAGTGTCGTTCCGAAGTTATCGTTGACACCGGGATCGGTTGGTACGAAAGAAAACGTTCCGGCATCCACCGTTTTATCGGTCTGGTTTTTCGACCATATCGCACATTCGACAAGGTGCGAGCCATCCTTTATATATTTTCTGATCACTTTGCCGCTGCACCACGTTGTATTTTGCAAAATATTAAACTCCCTGAATTGAAGCGAAAGCTTTTTCAGGAACTCAGAGGCGCAATCCTTGATCAAGGCCGCCCCCGTGCCGTTTTGATGAACATGATCAACCGTCAACAGAAATCCATTTTCCTGCGATAGTTCGTCCCAGCTCTTTCTCAATAGGATGTGCTTGAAGATCATCCGTAATGTGAATTCCCAGGAGACTTCCCGCCCTGAAGAAGGATTTTTCTTATTCTTTGTCAGATAATCGCGTTGACGTTCATTGAGATCTATATAGCACAAGTCCATCTGCGAAGTTATCTTCTTGATCAGTTCAGAGTATTCCACGCTTCTCTTGAAGAGAACATGTTCGGGTTCTTCTGTGATCAAAGGCAACGACATCACTCCTATATGAGCAATGGAAGCGGTCTTGAGCTTTTGCAGAATTTCAGCGAGGTTTCTGGCGTAGCTCTCTTTTGAAGGTCTCTCGGGTAGTCTGTTCTTTCTGATATAGGCTTTCATGGTTTTCTCTGAGTAGGTCGCCCACACGTCGTTTGTTCCTACCAGGAGAACAGCAATATCCGGCTTCATGGTAGTCACTTTATCGATTCTCTTTAGAACGTCGTAAGAAAGATTTCCATTTATTCCACTGTTTATAAACTTGAACTTTCCCCCGAATTCGCTTTTCAGCATCTCGAAGTAACTTGCACCCACGCGGCCATAGGTAATACTATCCCCAATACAGACAACAGTATTCATGTGTAGTCTCCTCATCTTCACTTCATACTATTATAGTCTTTAATAATTTTATCTACTTCGATAATCAACCTGCTTGAAGGCCTTTCATCTCTTTGAGGATAATGCGAAGTGAAAGACATGCAAGCTAGGAAGAAAGGAAAATACACTTCTCACCCCGCATTTCCTTATCTGATCTGAATGGAATAAGTGTTTCGTAGGAAGGAGGGTCGCCATGATTAGCATCGCTGAAAGGAGAGTCTTTCAAGAACAAAAACGGCGTCCATCACGATGACAGACGCCCAGTTATAGAACCTCTTAAAAGCACTCAAGAAAATGCTTCGCAATCCACTCATAGATCCCTGTGGTGGTTTGTCTCTTTTTCTTCTCGTCTTCCCCCTTGCTCGGCTGTTTGCAGATCCCTTGCTGTCAAAGTTGAGCCAAAGTATTCCAGTTTTGGTTAAGAATCAGTCCCTGCCAATCGCCGTAGAGTTCATGGGTTGTCTTGTAAACAGCTTACTACTCACCGACAGCACCGGCTTTTTGAACTGGCGGCGGACAGTAAAGAGGATCCAGACCTTCGGGCAGCGGTATGTAGATTCTCATGGTGAGCTTGAACTCCCCGTCAGGTGTCGGAAGCCAGTTCGACTCCTTCGACGCTCCCGGAGATTCATGTTGCAGATATAGAACGAGAGAACCGTCCTCGCCATATTTCAGTTTGGATCGATCGCCGATAGAGTATCTATTTAGGGGATTCTCGACAAATTGCTGGCCTTCGTTGTACATTGTTAGCGACCAGAATCCTCTTGGATCAACCGGAGGCAGCTGATCCTTACTGAAGTTAATCACGTAATTGTATTCTGAAGCATCAAGCGTTTCGCCATCACCGTCGAACAGGCAGTTAGGATAAAAAGTCTCTTCGAGATCGTTTCCATATAATCCCAGATGGGCCGCTGCCGCCCTCATCAGATATAGTCCCTGCATCCTTTCTCTATTTCCGAAGATTCTCTCTGGCAGAGACCAGCCGTCCTGGATGGTTCCTATCTTTGTCTCCATTGCATAGATTTCATCCCGGGCTTCAACAATTGCCGCCTCTATAGCTTCTCTGACCGGTTCTGAAAAACTGGTGGGGTCGAATGGATAGTCAGGTCCGATTCCAATCTTCGAGAAACCCTGAATGAGATCTTTCTCCGAAGGGTGTATCTCGAGCTGCCCGAGAAGAAAGTTGAAGTATCCGATAAACCCGATCGAGTCTGCAACGGCTTGATCGAAAGGAGGAAGATCCAAGGTGTGACTCTCTTCCATGACGGGATTTCCGCAATAATCGTTGAGAGTTTGCGATTTGTACTGCTGTTGTATCTCGAGAACCTTCTGAAGGTCTCCTTCAAGTTCACTGTTCACGCCCGTTCTCACTACACAGTAGACGAAATTGCCTTCGCTGAAGACCACCTTATCTATCCCTGAGGGGATTTCCCCTTCCCATTTGGGACCGGCAACCATGAATGTCGTCGGGCCAGGGCCGGTAGTTCTCGCTCCAATATAATCTAGATTGTGAGTGTACATGTCAACTAGCTGGAATGCGAAGTATCGGTTTTGAATCTCTGGAATGGATATCACAATTGGTTCGACCGTAAGATCCATCCATACCATTGAGTAAACGGTGTCGTTGTTAGGACGGACAATCATCGTGTTCTTGGGCCCGTACAGCTGTTTGAAATGTGTGAATTCGTTCGGCTTTCCCCAGCTCAATAATTGCAGGTACATTGTTCTGTAGTTCTCAAGCATAGGGTAGGCGAAAATATAGGCCTCTCTCGCTATGGACTTTGCCTCAGCCGGATCAAGAGTCAGCTCCGGCTGAACGGAAAATAAGCTCGAGATCATCACAAGCAGTAGGAAGCACGTAATTACCAGTCTCTTTGAAACCACGAATATTCCTCCTCTTTCCTGGGAACTCTGACCAATGTTCGGTGTGGTTTGGCAATCATAAAAACTTCAATTATCTTTCTAACCAAAGCAAATTAGCCTAATGTGACACTTAGCTGAAGCTGCGATGATCAAATTTGAGACGGGAATTGCTTTTTTATAGGAACTACATCCAATTCACCGATTTCAAGATCGATTCAAGATACGGCAAGTCAAAGGGTATTAAGCGAGTGCAAGCTTTGAGCCAATTATACAGGGAGACACTCCAAATCAGCGTGGCCGGAAACTCATACAGCAAAAGAACAAGGATTTCGAATCTGCGGGTCTTCGTAAAAAAAGGTTGTTGAAGATGATAAGCGGAATGTGTAACCCGGTCAAAAGAAAGGGTTCAGTTTATTCTGGTGCCTACCGAGCCATCTAGCTTGACGCGATACCTGGGGCCGGCATAGTCAGTAATGTACATCCAGTTTCCGGCTACACCGTCGAATTGCCAGATGTTTATTTCATTGAGTTTCTCTCTTTCCGATCCATCTGGCCTCATTCGGTACAGACCCTTTTCTGAATGGAGAACGTAATAGAACCAACCGTTATCGAAACAAGAGCTGCTAACTTTGTTCACAGAGGAGAGAACCGTAGTTTCGGATCCGTCTTTCTTCATACGGCAGATCTCAAGATCATCATAAGCTCGAGTTTCTGGATCGAGAACCGATACGAAGTAAACCCAACCATCCTCAACGAAACCCAACCTTCCCCTTTCAGAGATCAAAGTGTAGTCTGATCCATCGATCCTTATTTTGCACAGCTTCTGATAGTCTTCGAAGTATATCCACTCTTCGGATATCATTACCCTGCCCGGCTCCAGGGAGACTTTGCAGAGCGCGATTTTTTCCGAGCCGTCCGTTTTCATCATGTATAGTGTCCCCACATCGCTTTCCACTGTTGCGTCTTCTGTATTTAGCGCTTCCTTCTTTATTTCGTTGAACTCGGCCAGCGTTTTCTTCGTGCTGTAGGCAATGTGATCACCTAGAACGTAGAAATGGGCGACATTGTCCTCACTCAGTTTCATTTGCTCGCTTCCGTCCTTCCTCATTCTATACAGGTTGCTCACATCTCGATCGTTTGTGAAGTAAATCCAGTCACCGGAAAGAAAGATAGAACTGACCGGAGAATTCGTTACCTCTCTGCGATTCGTCCAGTCGATGTTTATGGTGTACAGCCTGTTCTTTTCTACGAAAAAGATCTGCTCTCCTGACTGCGAAATATCTCCGAGATTCATTCCGTCTCCTGACATATCGTTTCCTTCCGCCTTCTCCAGGTAGTCCTTCGCAACGGGAAAGCCTTTGAAGAGGTCGGTAGACATGACCAGTATCGATCCAAATACGAAGATAATCACGGCTCCGATAATTATGGAAAGCAGTGTTCCCAATGCTCTATCTCTCTTTATAAAAGCGATGATAGATAAGACAAAGCCGGCCACTCCTAGAGTCATAACAGAGAAGACTGGCAAAGGAATCAATGAGAACTGTATCTGGGCAAAGAGCAAAAGGATGAAGGCCATACTCAGAGAGAAGCCCCACTTGCCTAATCGAGAGCGAGGAAGGAAGGTAATCTTCATGCCAACATCTCCTTTAGTTCATTCAGGCGGGATTGACATTTGTTATCCGAAACCCGAATGAATCCTGCCAAGAGAATGGATTAGATAGCAAATATGAACGATAGAGAAAACCTCTCCTACGTAGCTTCTTCAAGATTATATATCTGAGAGCCGGAATCTAGTGTCTTAAAGTGATGTCATGACATGGCGCATGAAATAGACTTTGATTCGGAGAGAAGGCTGTTGGCAGGCATTTTGTTTGTTTCCAAAGGATAGACTATGATAGTATAGTTTTCTTATCTTAGATGGGAGGGGTATGATTTGAGCGACAGATATCTCACGATTGAAGAGCAGCTTTCGCTTCCGATCGTAAACAATCCGGTAATTTCGCCCGATGGAAAGAAACTTGCCTATATACTGAAGCGCGCCGACTGGAACACAAACAAGTATTTGCAAACAGTTGTGGTTTATGATGCAGCAATTAAGACCATTTTACATGTCTCGAACGATGAATTCGACTGCTCACTTCCCGACTGGTCTCCCGATTCGAGTAAACTTGCATTTCTCCAGAAGACCGGCGGCGAAAACAAGAACGACGTCATGATCTTCGATTTCGAAGAGAAGCGAACGTTCAAATTGCTGACTTTCGAAAACGACATAAGTCAGATAAAGTGGAGCAGAAAGAACGACGGGCTTTACCTGGTTGCCGCCTCTCCTGAAAGCGATGAACTGAAAAAGAGGAAGGAGAACTACGGCGAATTCGAATACATAGACGAGGAACCGAAAAACAGCTCTCTTTTCTTCATTCATCTCTCACGCGCGATGAAGAAGTACTTTTCAAGGTTCGAACTGCCCAAGGATATGAGATCTGAAGAGACTCTCTTCGATAAACTGACAGATGAGAAGGAATTCCATGTTTCTTCGATCTCTCTTTCTCCGGACGGTAATTACGTGGCACTCATGGCTCCGCCAACAAGCGACGTCAACGATTTCGATGAAGCCAAGGTCATGCTTATGGACAGCGAGAGAAAACTGAAAGAACTACCCTTTAAGCATCCGAGAGGCTTCGCCTTCTCTCCTGATTCGAAGGAACTCGCCGTCGTGGTACCAGATGGAGAAGACCCCTGGATGGATAACGGTGCTATCGAGATTGTAGATCTCTTCAATCTCTCAAAAGAACGGGTCGTCGTCGAAGACGATCTGACCATTGAACTGGTCTCCTGGACAGAGAGGGGCTTCTTCGTCAGCTGGATCGAGAACAGCACAATTAGCCTTGGCCTTCTGGACATGAATGGCCATCTCGAACGTCTGACAGATCGGGACGAGTTGGTCCTGACCTCCAGCGTTACCCTTGATGGTGAACATATAGCGACTGCGATGGGGACCAATGCGGAGCCTCTTGAAATCTATTTAGATGGAAAGAAGATAACGAAGATCGCCGTTTCCTACCCGGAGAGGAAAAGAGTGAGGAAGGAACGGATCTCCTGGAAAAGCTACGACGGTACGGAGATACACGGCGTTCTCAATCTTCCAGAAGATTTCGACAGCTCCAAGAGATACCCGCTCGTCGTGCTTGTACACGGCGGTCCGACATGGACGGCCCTGGCGGCGATGATCACGAGCAGCTACTATCCTGTGGAGCAGCTTGTGTCCAAAGGAGTGCTCGTACTTGAGCCGAATTACCGGGGCAGCGAAGGCCAAGGGAGAGACTTCAGAAAGCTGAATTACAGAAACCTGGGTATTGGAGATTATGAAGACGTGGTTAGCGGTGTCGATCGTCTTATCGAAAAAGGTTTTGTGGACAAAGACCTCGTTGGAGTCATGGGATGGAGCCAGGGAGGTTACATCTCGGCCTTCTGTGCGACTTACGGGAACAGATTCAAAGCCGCATCGGTGGGAGCCGGGATATCCAACTGGATGACCTATCACGTTAACACCGATATTCATGAATTCTGTCACCGCTACCTCGGCAACAACCCCTGGGAAGATCCTCAGATATACGAGCAGACATCGCCGATGACTTACATTAAGAATGCTTCGACACCGACCCTCATACAACACGGCGCCTCGGACACCAGAGTTCCACCACCGAACGCCTTTGAGCTTTATCAGGGGTTGAGAGAGATGGGCGTTCCTGTAAGGCTCGTGATATACAAGGGAATGGGGCACGGCGCAGACAAGCCCGGTATACACAGGGCGATAATGAGACAGAATCTCGCCTGGTTCAGTCACTATCTGCTCGACGAACCGCTCGAAGAGGCGTTAATGCTTAAACAGTCAGAGATTGAGAAGACCGAAGAGAAGTAACCAGTAGAAATACTTATCATAGTTGTCTTATTTGATTTCGAATCGAAAATACGGCGGCTGGTCGAGATTATTGAAAGCAAAGTCCTGAAAGCGGCCAATTTTGATGCAAAACAAGATTTCGGAATCTACGAGCTCGATCGGCAAGAGAGGTGAACTCGTGAAGATCTTGAAGAACGGGAATCTCATGGCAGTTACCGATGAAAGAGGGATTATAGACTGTGAGAGCGAAAAGGCGGCAGGCCTTTATCTGGAAGATACCCGCTTCATATCCAGAATGATTCTGAAAGCCTCGATTTACCTCAAAAGACTTCATATAGATTTCTCATGGGATCGAACAGAAGCCCGCTATCTGGGAAGGTCAAGGCCCGAAGTTCCTCATTTCGATATCCTTCTGTCTGAAACCCTACGTGTGGTAGGAAACACGTTGTACGTAGAATTGATGGCGAGCAACTATTCGCTTGAAGAGGTTCAGCTGACTTTCGATTACGAAATCAGCTGCGCCTTCGATGATATCTTCACGATAAGGGGAGAGAACGATGCTTACAGTGGGCTGGAAACGTCCAGAACGGTATCTGCTTCTTCACTCAACAGCCTCGAGTATGAAAGCGACTACGAAAAGGATGTCATAGAAAACTCGCTACCCTCGCTCGCTCTAAAGCTCAGGCCGGGGCAAAGCGCGACGGCCTCGGGCAAACTGAGATTGAGCAAGGCCGTGAAGAAAGAAGAGATCTTCAAGGATATGCTTTCAGAGAGACCTGTGGGGAATCTCCAGTTGATTGGGAACGTTAATCAAGTAGGCGAAAGGGAAATTGGAGATCTGAAGATGCTTATGATTCCGACGGTATATGGCGATTTTCCGGGCGCAGGACTTCCATGGTACGCCACCGTCTTCGGAAGAGACAGTCTAATCTTCGGACTCCAGACGGTCGATCTTCTTCCAGAGATCACGAGGAACATACTGAAGATCCATTCTCTTCTCCAGAGTTGTGAAGAAGAGATTTATTCCGAGGCTCAGCCGGGAAAGATTGTCCACGAGACCCGCCTGAACGAGCTTTCTCTGTCAGGAAGATTGCCTTTCGAAAGATACTATGGAACGATCGATGCGACCCTTCTCTTCATAATGCTATCTCACAGGTACTACCGGCAGACAGGTGATCTTGACTTCATTAAATCCATCGAGAAGAACATCATGGCAGCCGCAAAGTGGATCGATGAATATGCCGACCCCGATAACGACGGATATGTCGAATTTGCTCCTTCTGGCGGCGGCCTCGTCAATCAGGGCTGGAAGGATTCTGCCGATTCGGTGAACTTTGCAGACGGCAGGCTTGCCGAACCTCCCCTTGCCCTCGTAGAGGTTCAGGGCTATCTGTACGACGCTTTCAAATGCCTCGAGAAGCTCGTTGTTCTCTTTGACAAACAAGAGATGGCCTCTCTTTATGCTTCGAAAGCGGCAACTCTGAAGCCCAATTTCAACCGTGATTTCTGGCTCGAAAATGAGAGCTACTTTGCTACGGCTCTCGACAAGAACAAAACTCCGGTAGATTCGATAACCTCTAACCCCGGCCACTGTCTCATGACTGGAATAGTGGACGAAGACAAAGCAGATGCTCTGGCAGACAGACTCTTCTCAGAGGATATGTACACAGGCTGGGGAATAAGAACTCTCTCGAGCAAGATGAAGCGCTATAATCCCTTCTCGTACCATAACGGAAGCGTCTGGCCGCACGACAACTCGCTGATTATGCTTGGGCTTACCAATTACGGCTTTTTCGAAAAGGCAAAGAGGCTCGCCTCAGATCTCTTGAAAGCGAAGGAAAAGTATCGTGACAATCGCCTCCCCGAACTCTTCAGCGGTCTCTCCACGTCTGAAACAGCCGGGAGACTTGCGGAATATCCCGCAAGTTGTTCCCCTCAGCTCTGGTCAATTGGAACGCTCTTTGTGATCTCAAGTGTTCTGGCTCCTGATTCGGCCTGAAATGAATCTCTAGACATTCGAAAGACCTGAAAAACCATTCTGGCTATCGAACTAACTTAAGAGAACTGTGATAGTTTCCACTAGCTGTAGAGGCTTTTGCTCGGAAGATCTTTCATCTCGGAGCTATAGAAAGTCCCGTTATTCGATCTACGCTTCCTGGTCCTCGTCTCTTAGATACAAAATAACCAATCGGGACCCGTGTCCTTTGACTGCCATTAGGCTGTGTATCTCTATAATGACGACCCTTAGTCTTGCTTGTCTGATTTATCGCTGTAATCCAATCGAGACGAACTGTCGGCCAACTTCTCACTTTCTTTCCGCAATCGCTTTGCCTTAGCTTTTGCTTTCTTTGCACTCTTTTCTTTTACCTTATCGTACATTTCTCTTATCCAGACATCGACGGGCGCCTTCCACTTTTCGGCCTTGCTCGGTATGTTCTTGATCAGGGTCTTTGGATTTATCCCCAGTTCCTTCGCCATTCGTACCGTTTCATCACCGACCTTGCATCTCTTCTTGACTTCTTTCCATTCTTCTTCTCTTTTCTTGTTGGCCATAATTGCCTCCCTGGGCTGTTATGAATTCACGAATCGGTTAGGAGCATATCCCTGTGATTTATCCTTTGCATCTGCTGCTTAATGCAATATGAATAATCTCGGCTCTTCAGGAAATAATCCTCGATTACCGGTGTTTAAGAGCAATTCTTTGACCGACAAGGGAAGTCTAGCACATGAAGCTTTCGACAAGTAAAACCACCTCAAAAAAGAAACTCTTATAGAACCGTCTTCGCAACCAATGTGAATCTGGACCAACAACGAATACACGTGTGAAGGAGCCACAGACTCGAAGTGATCTGAAGAAACGTCTTCTAAATCTCTGAAAACAGAATTAGGAGGATCTATTGAAGATCCATCTTTCTGAGTGAATCAGTATCTTTGAAGGGTATCCTTTGCTCTTGGGGGCACGGTTTGTGAAGCTGGATTTTTTGATGATCTCAGTTAAGATTGCGGTAGATGCTGCAACTGTGCGGGGGATTTTCGACCCAGGGCTACAAACCCTCAGCTCGTTCAGAAAGCCGCGAAGTTTCTTAAGAATAGATTCGTGAGAATTGAGCCAAGGAAAAGGTTCCCTTATCGATTTGAAGACATGATACAAATACCGGAACCCTTCAGATATGAAGCTGGTTATTCGTTGAGCATTTATGGAGATGCCGGTTGGGGTAGAATGGTTAAGGAGGACAAATACGAAAGGGGACATTTCAGAAGTGAATTGGTAGCCGCTTCTAAGGACTTGATTACCGATTACTGGTCGCCTGAACCGTTTCCAGAAATTGTTGTGTCCGTTCCGTCTCTCAGACGTCCCTATCTGGTCTCTAGATTTGCGGAAGCTTTGGCTAAAGAGATTGGTCTGAGTTACATACCGGATTGTGTCGTGAAGAAAAAGGAAACACATGAACAGAAGGCCATGAAAAACTCATCTATGCAGTTTGAAAATGTACTCTCCGCTTTTGATGTTTCTCTTGACCTTGGGGGTAAAAGAGTCCTCCTTGTCGACGACCTTGTCGATTCGAGATGGACATTTACAGTAATAGCTTATCTGCTGAAGAAGAAAAACGCCGGTGCGGTTTATCCCTTTGCTTTATCGGCTTCGTGGGAAGGTGGTTATGATGACGACGAGTCATGATTACATATCCGACAGGCATTCGATAATGCTCCTTACAATCAGATTTGATGCAGAGCGGAACAACGATCTCAAACCTCTCAACTTGAAGAACTTTAACAACCTTGCCAGGCGCATTGCCTCTTCTCCGCTTTCGAGGCCTTCCAAGCTCCTGGAGCTAAGTGAAGCGCAAATTGGCGAGCAGCTTGAGATAGACGAAAAATCTGCGAAGCTTATAGCTGGCCTTTTGAGTAGGAAGCACTCTCTCGCGATTGAGCTTTCAAATCTCGAAGAAAAAGGCATTCGTGCGATATCGCGTGCAGAACCGGAGTACCCTAGCAAACTGCTGGATAAGCTCAAGCATCTTGCACCGCCATTGATTTTTTATGCGGGAGACCTTTCAATACTAAACAATAAGGCGGTTTCAATCGTAGGTTCCAGAAAAACCTCTCAATCTTTGCTTGATCAAGCTCATCTCTTGGGAGAAAGATGTGCCCAGTCAGGTGTAACAGTAGTTTCCGGTGCTGCAAAAGGTGTTGATATGCACGCTATGATGGGATCGCTTCAGAACGGAGGTCTTGCTGCCGGTATTGTAGCTGATTCTCTCAAGAGTTTCATAAGAAAGGATGAGATCTCCAGATTTGTTAGGGATGGTCGTCTCGTATTGCTGTCAGCGTTCCCTCCTTGGGAAAAATTCACTGTTTGGAGGGCAATGGATAGAAACAAATATATCTATTCGCTTTCCGACTTTGGCGTAGTTGTACGAAGTGATCTGGAAAAGGGTGGGACTTGGTCAGGGGCTACAGAATGCATTGAAAAGAATTACTGCGCACTGTTTGTGCTTGACCTCGGTAAGGAAGAAAGAGGAAACGCAAAGCTAATAGATATGAGAGGGATACCGCTTGACATTGATATGATCTCCCGGGAGCCCGACATATACCGACTGTTATCCGGCATGATCGAAAGAGACAGTGAAGAGGAGCCGTTCATTGGTCAAAATGTGAAACAGCTTCCGCTTTGGTTCTGAGAGCTTCCTATCCTTGGTCTGATAATTAATGGGACTCCTTTCTGTGACCTCAACCTCATACTCTGGGCTCTTTTAGCAGGCTATTTCCAAGAGTTCGACATCATATAGATAGACAAGACGCGTGAGTTAGTTTCCCAGAAAGGGCTATGGAGTTTGTGAAGATTGTAAGCGGGTTACTAGGTGTTAAGCCAGGTTTCGAAGTGGGTTGGACACTCTTCTGCTTCAAGCTTGGAAACGGTTTCGCGCTGTTTGCCTGTCAGTTCTTAGACTTCAGCGAATGAAAAGAAAGAGCGATGGAACTGGTATGAAATATCAGGTTGAGATCTAAGTGAGATTTTTTTGGGGGTAAGGATAGGAGTCTCATCCTATCTGCTGATATAGCATAGTAAGCAGTGAATCATATTGATAATGCCCTAGGGCAAAGAGATAGATAATCATCTCTTTCTTCCAATTATCTAGCTAGCTTGGCTATCTTCAGAATTTGTTTTTGTCAAAGCTTGGATGTAACAACCGGTATTCGAATACCCTGTTCGAAACTCTCTTGGCGTTAATGTAGCTAAGAGAATGCCAGTACCATGGATAAGGATGGAGTAGAATACAGCAGTGAAAGAGAAGTAATTGCAGAGAGCAGAGAAGAACACTCCAAACTGGAGGCGAAAAAAATGAATAATCTCAGAATGTACGGTGATCCTCCATTCAAAGTTATAGTTGCCCACGGAGGGCCGGGAGCGGCCGGAGGAGTCGCGCCTCTTGCTAGAGAGCTTGGAAAGAAGCGGGGAGTTCTAGAGCCCTATCAGACAAAGAAAACAGTATCAGGACAAATAGAGGAATTGAGGGAGACTGTCGAGAAGTATTGCTCTCCTCCGGTTATTCTTTTGGGACATTCTTGGGGTGCATGGCTCGTCTTCTTGTTTGCGGCAGAGTATAGCGATCTTGTGAATAGGATAATACTCATAAGCAGCGGTCCTTTCGAACAGCACTACGCTTCCGGTATTATGAATACTCGCTTGAACCGTCTTGGCGCAAAAGAGAAGGCTAGAGTCGAAGAGCTAATGGGCCTCTTGAGCAATGCAGAACTCAAAGATAGAGAAATGCTATCTGAATTCAGAAAACTCATGGCAAAGACAGATCACTTTGATCTTCTCGAAGATGCAGAAAGAGTAGAAGTCAATATCGATGCAGAGATATACAAGAGCGTTTGGACTGAGGCCTCAGAGATGAGAAGCAGCGGAGAGCTTCTCGAGAGTGGCAAGAAAATTCGCTGTCCCGTCCTTGCAGTCCATGGCGATTTCGACCCCCATCCTGCAGAGGGTGTTGAGATCCCGCTTTCAAGGGTACTCAAGGATTTCAAGTTCAGGCTTCTGGAAAGATGCGGCCACATGCCCTGGATGGAAAGACATGCAAGAGAAGAGTTCTACGAAATTGTAGAAGCCGATCTTGAAGAAGGATAGTCTCTCGACATTCAAATATGACGAAGCTGGAATTGACAGAAAAACACCGATTGGTTCAGCAAGATCTCGCAGAAAAGGAGTCACAACCCCAAATGCGCCTGGGGAGTGAAAGGCTTCATAAACAGCTTGATGCAATCATTCTGAATCCAAGTGCAAACGGAATTCAATAATCCTCTTCGCCAAATCATAAATAGGAGTCTGACCTTAATTAAGTCAATACCAAATGAGAAATTGACTTAATTCTTCTGTGAGCGATACTGAGCAAACCTCTCTGACAAAGAAAAGGCGCCTGTCGAATGACAGACGCCAGTTGCTTGATACGGTATTAGTTTTCAATCGGTGCTACCGTTTGATAACCTTCACGGTGAATGCCAACCCCGCTTCGATACTGAACTGACCAACAAACTGCGGCATTTCGGGATTCTCTAGACTGTAAATTAGCAGGCCCGACGGACCGTCTGCTACATATAGCATCCCGTCAAGGATATCCACGGCAAACCCCATCTTTGATTGTGTTGCAACCAGATTGAGCAGTCGTAGATCTGTCGGATTTGTGGCGTCGAATATGAGGATTCCTTTGTCCATAAAGTCTGCTACGTAAGCATACCTTCCGTGGAAAGCAATGCATTCGGGACCGGCGTTGGTGTAGTAGACAGTTCTAACATGAGCCGGCGCTCGCGGATTAGAGATGTCGAAGATGTCTATGCCCTTTCCTTCAGAGCAGCAATACAGGTAGTTTTCTCGGATTCTGAACTGAATCACTCCATAAAGACCTGTGTAGACGAAACCAACGATCTCGGGATTCTCAGGATCTGAGATATCTGCAACATATATACCCATTCTGTTCGCACCTGTATAGTACATCTCTGGGGTTATCGTCGCTCCTGAAAGATAGAGATAATTACCGTTGATCAATACGTCCCTTACGCCGTCATCGCCATTGAAGTCGTCGAACTTCATAGTCTTGATAATAGAAGGTTTGGACGGTTCGGAAAGGTCTAGGATATGGAGTCCCGAAATGTAGCCTGCAGTAAAGGCATAGTTATCCCTGGTAACCATACGCAAGAACTGACCCTGGTCGTCTCTGAGGTATCCGACTTTCTCCGGTTTCTTTATGTCTGAGATGTCAACCACTACAAGGTCAGCGTATTCATAGAAGTCCATAACGTATGTTGTCCCAAAATAGGCGTAATCACCGATTATAGTGACATCTGGAACATCCATTTCACTCGACTGAAAGAGAACTATGGGATTTGCGGGATCAGTCACATCGAGGACATAAGCGTTGCTCTGGCCTTCAGTACCTACCATACCCATAAATGCGTAGACTCCTTCCTTTGCGGTAACCATAATCACCAGAAGAGTCAGTAGCATCAAAACCAATACCCACTTTCTCATTACAATCCCTCCTTTGATCGATTCATTTTCTCGCTCTTGTCACTCCCGACTTCTCCTTTCTCTTACGTTCTCTTCAGCAGACTTCACACCTCCTTTCCTGACGCTGATAGGCAAGAGCAAAGGGTTAAGTGGAGCAAAAGCTTGATATCTTTTTTCAAATTTTGAGACAATTTTCGGCGCTTACTGAAACGTCAGAGTTGCCTTCCACCATTACAATAAACCTGTTTTGAAGGATCAATGGGTACATTTGCTCCGAAGTTGATGGTAACACTTTAAGAAGAACATAACGGTTATGAATGTCTGTAAACATTGACAGATAAGCAATGTAGAAGCCGAAAAGGAAAGCGTTACTTCAAAATTAAAGAATCCCCGGTTTCTCGGGTTCCGATCTCTTGTCGAGAGTTCTTTTAAGAGCCAAGAGAGATCACTAGAGATTTCGAGAGTTCGCTTCGCTCAGGAGAGAAAAGAACCCTCTTTTTCTCGTCCTCTCTCTTCATCTCGTGTTTTGACGCTCTTCCGCTCTTGCGAACGAAGAACAAAGCTCCTAGCTCCGGAACAAAGAGCCGATCTTCAAAAAATGGAGTCCCGACTTTTGTCTGCAGATTTAAAGATTGGAGACTCTATCATTAGAGGCTAAACAGTTAATCCCGGGTTCTGGATTTTTATTTGGCCAAGTACTGTATTTCCTAGTGCCAAAAACATCTGGACCAACAATGAATCCTCGTGTTAAGAGGCCACAAACTCGAAGTGATCCAAAGAAACGGCTTTTAAATGGACATAAACAACACTAGTTGACGAAATTCGACATCACAAAGGTAAGCAAAATGCATGAGTTCATTACTTTGAGAGGGAAAGATCCGCATAATTATAACTATGAATCGATATACAGATTTTAGAGCGTTTTGGATAAGGCGCTAGGATTTTGTAACCTCGTTAAGAATATGACCATATCTTCCCGAATAGTCGACTCACACCAGAGTTCCAATCTCGAGAACAGCTTCCCGACTGAATACGGCTCGTTCAGTCAAGTATCCTTCAATTTCTTTGTCAGTACACTCATTAGGACAGATGAATTGAAGAGAGAGTATCCAATCCATCGATTGAGATCAGCAAATCCTGAAAAGTCTAGTGTCAAGTATTTTCTTCTAATTCTTGATACATGGACTTTCATGTACCAAGATAACGGGCAATGCTCACGATGCTTTCAAAGAACTCAAAACAAGACCACGGGATCTACTCAAAGATATTTCATAGTCGACCACTGTGGTGGTACGTTTGTTTCTCTTTTCATTTTCCAGCTTGCTAGGCTATCTTCAGATTCCTTACTGTCAAAGTTGAGTTAATATAACGCCAGTATCATGTCGGTCGAAGTAGGAGTAGAATACAGCAGTGAAAGAGAGGTAACTGCAAAGCGCAGAGAAGAACACTCCAAACCGGAGGCGAAAAAAATGGATAATCTCAAAATGTACGGTAACCCTCCATTCAGAGTTGTCGTCGCCCACGGAGGGCCAGGAGCGGCCGGAGGAGTCGCGCCTCTTGCGAGAGAGCTGGGGAAGAAGCGGGGAGTTGTAGAGCCCTATCAGACAAAGAAAACAGTATCAGGACAAATAGAGGAATTGAGGGAGACTGTCGAGAAGTATTGCTCTCCTCCGGTTATTCTTTTGGGACATTCTTGGGGTGCATGGCTCGTCTTCTTGTTTGCGGCAGAGTATAGCGATCTTGTGAATAGGATAATACTCATAAGCAGCGGTCCTTTCGAACAGCACTACGCTTCCGGTATTATGAATACTCGCTTGAACCGTCTTGGCGCAAAAGAGAAGGCTAGAGTCGAAGAGCTAATGGGCCTCTTGAGCAATGCAGAACTCAAAGATAGAGAAATGCTATCTGAATTCAGAAAACTCATGGCAAAGACAGATCACTTTGATCTTCTCGAAGATGCAGAAAGAGTAGAAGTCAATATCGATGCAGAGATATACAAGAGCGTTTGGACTGAGGCCTCAGAGATGAGAAGCAGCGGAGAGCTTCTCGAGAGTGGCAAGAAAATTCGCTGTCCCGTCCTTGCAGTCCATGGCGATTTCGACCCCCATCCTGCAGAGGGTGTTGAGATCCCGCTTTCAAGGGTACTCAAGGATTTCAAGTTCAGGCTTCTGGAAAGATGCGGCCACATGCCCTGGATGGAAAGACATGCAAGAGAAGAGTTCTACAGGATAGTAGAAGCCTGGCTTGAGAAAGGATAGCCTCTCACGAAGACTCTTTTATTTGATCGAAGACTCTCTGAGAAAAGGGGCATGATAATAACTACAGACATTGGATTCAGAGAACAGAACGGCAAATTCTAACGACAAACTGACAAGCGCTGCAGATTAGAAACTAGTTCATCATTTTACTTGGCCAAATACGTGATTTCTTGGGTCCAAGAACAATCACTAATATTGATCTAAACTTGTCTACTTTTCTAAGATCACAACGATAAGATCTTTGCTAGATCGACAAGCTGAAGATGCGTAACACCTGAATCAACAAGTGATTTGGTTATTGTGTATGCTTCCGTAACGAATTCTCTTTTCATGCCTTCATCTTCAGTCACTCTAGACATATCTAGTAGAGCAAAGGCCAGACCAATGTATCTATCGACAACTTCCGGCTCTTTTTCCACAAGTAATCTTTTTATCTTAAGTGCTCTGCTATAGTACTCGAGAGCCTTCTCGCATTCGCCCAGACTCTCGTGTATTCTGCCGACGTTGTTAAGGCTCACTCCCAGGTCGCTCTGCCAGTCGGTTCTTTCCGGATCTTTCTTCACCAGACTCTCCATTATCTCAAGAGACCTCATATAGTACTCGAGAGCCTTCTCGCCTTCGCCCAGATTCTCGTATATTCTGCCAACGTTGTTCAGGCTCACTCCAAGATCTCTCTGCCAGTCTGTCCTGCCGGGCTCCTTCTTCACCAGGCTTTCCATTGTTTCCAGTAACCTGTTATAGTACTCGAGAGCCTTCTCGCCTTCGCCCAGATTCTCGTATATTCTGCCAAGGTTGTTCAGGCTCACTCCCAGTTCTCTCTGCCAGTCTGTCCTCCCGGGATCTTTCTTCACCAGGCTCTCTCTTATTTCAAGATCCCGCATATAGTACTCCAAGGCCTTTTCGCCTTCGCCCAGATTCTCGTATATTCTGCCAACGTTGTTCAGGCTCACTCCCAGTTCTCTCTGCCAGTCGGTCCTGCCGGGCTCTTTCTTCACAAGGCTCTCGCTTATCTCAAGATCTCGCATATAGTACTCGAGAGCTTTCTCGCCTTCGCCCAGTCCCTCGTGTATTCTGCCCACATAGCTGAGGCTCGCTCCCAGTTCTCTCTGCCAGTCGGTCCTGCTGGGCTCTTTCTTCACCAGGCTCTCGCTTATCTCAAGAGACCTAATGTAATATTCGAGAGCCTTCTCACCTTCGCCCAGTCGCTCGTATATACTGCCAACGTTGTCCAGGCTCACTCCCAGGTCGCTCTGCCAGTCGGTCCTTTCTGGATCTCTCTTCACCAGGCTCTCGCTTATCTCAAGAGACCTCATATAGTACTCGAGAGCCTTCTCGCCTTTGCCCAGTCGCTCGCATATTCTGCCAACGTTGTTCAGGCTCACACCCAGATCGCTCTGAAGATTTTCGTCTTCTGGGTCTTTCTCTAAGAGACTTTCATAAACAGCCAGTACTTTTTCATACACAAACAAACACCAGAGACTCTTACCCCTGTTTTCGTGTTTTTCTCCAAGCTCGTTCATTTTATCTGCCAGAGATTTGCCGATCGCAGATGGTAATAGCTCTCGAATTATCCTCTTCAGCCTATCTTCCTTGTCGAAATCGCATCTTTCTATTACATGGTCACAGACGTTGAACAAGACACCGGTCTTCCAGCCCTTCTCATCGCTTGATTCAGCTATCTCTTTCAGCAACTCTTCAAGCTCTTCATCCATTCCGGATTCGTAAAGATGGATTCCAAGGTTTCTAACCGCGTAGTCCTTCTCCGCTTTGCATTCTTTCTTGTCCTTGAGCTTTTCGTATTTCTCCAGCCCGTATTCAGCAAGTCTTTTGTGCCCTTCTTTCTCACTCACATAGTATCGAAATGACCTGTCCTCGCTTGCAAGCCATTCGCTCAGCGTGCTGTGGAAAGGAATGATTCTGTTTTCGTTTCTCTCGAATAGAGAACCCAGTCTTCGGATTACTCTCAAGGTCTGAGTTTCTTTGTGTCCCAGTACTTCCGTCAGCAATTCTATATCTTGGGGTTCTACCGTGGCGAGAATCATTTCAAGAACCGGGGATACGTTTTCATTGTAGTCGTCCTCGCCTTTGAACTTGCTGCTGAAGTACGTGTAGTATATCTCTCCGAGTTTCCCGGGGAAGTTACCCACATCTTTCAATGTA
>ENA-OSEO01003380-OSEO01003380.1-sediment-metagenome-genome-assembly--contig:-NODE-3380-length-19072-cov-9.268755_pt1 | contig 19072 bp, 18 predicted proteins | sample MGYA00237883_ERZ534232 | MGnify/ENA metagenome assembly ERZ534232
ACGACCCTGGGAAAAAGGTACATATGGGCACCCGCCAGGCTCGAAAGCCCTATCATATCAACGTCTTCCTGAACAGCGGCCTGGACGATCTCCTCCGGTGTCTGATGGAGCCCCGTGTAGACCACCTCGAAACCGGCGTCACGAAAGGCCCTGGCAATAATTCGGGCCCCCCGGTCATGACCGTCCAAGCCTGGTTTGGCCACCATCACCCTGAGTTTTCTTTCCGTCACCGATCACCTCTCGTCCGGATGCACAGATAGGATCGACCCTGATCGCGAAAAACCCGTTTCAAGCACCCTTTGTGGCACAAGCCCTTATGAGGGCATGCGGCAGGCCCTGCCGGCTCTCTTCGCAACGATGGCTCACACCCTGTAATGAGCATGTGATGCGGAAACAGCCCGCTGAATGCCTCTTAGTAGATTCCGGGATCCCGGTACTCTTCAAAAACCGACCTGAAGACATCGCAAACTTCCTGAAGGGTGGCATGGGCCTTGACCGCACTGATAATAGGCTCCATGACGTTCCGGTCCCCGCTGCAGGCCTCACCCACTTCCTCAAGGCACTCTCGGACCTTCCGATTATCCCGCTCCATCTTGATTCGATTCGTCTTCTCCACCTGGGTCCTTTCAAGGGCTTCATCGATTTCGAGCATTTCCACGGGCAAGGCCTCTTCCGTGATGTATTTGTTCACTCCTACCACGACCTTTTCATCTGCGTCGATTTGCCTCTGGTAGAGATAGGCCGCGTCAGCAATCTCTCTCTGAGGATAACTCTTCTCAATAGCCGAGAGCATCCCGCCCATCTGGTCGATTTTCCGTATGATTTCGAAAGCCTCCTCCTCCATCTGATTTGTCAGGGCCTCGATGAAATACGATCCTCCCATCGGATCGATGGTATTGGCGACGCCGGACTCCTCTGCAATGATCTGCTGGGTCCTCAAGGCAATCGTCGCAGCCTCTTCGGTGGGAATGGCCAGGACCTCGTCCAAGGAATTCGTATGCAAAGATTGTGTCCCGCCCAACACGGCGGCAAGGGCCTGCAGGGCCGTCCTAACGATGTTATTGTAGGGCTGTTGCGCTGTCAAGGAGCAGCCGGCCGTCTGGGTGTGAAAACGCATCCACAAGGACCGGGGATCTTTTGCCCCGAACCTCTCATGCATGATCTTCGCCCACATTCGCCTGGCGGCACGAAATTTGGCGATCTCCTCAAAAAAATCGAGATGGGAGTTGAAAAAGAAGGAGAAGCGAGGTGCAAACTCGTCGACACCAAGGCCTCGTTCCACGGCCGCTTGTGTATAGGCGATGCCGTCGGCCAACGTAAAGGCAAGTTCCTGCACTGCCGTTGATCCGGCCTCCCTGATGTGATAACCGCTGATGCTGATCGTGTTCCATCGCGGCACTTCCTTGGTCCCGAACTCAACGGTATCCGTAATGACCCTGAGCGAAGGTGTGGGGGGACACATAAAGGTCTTTTGGGCGATAAACTCCTTGAGCATGTCGTTCTGGATCGTACCGCCGATGATCCGCCTGTCGATCCCCCGCTTTTCCGCCATGGCGATGTACATGGCCCATATTACCGAGGCCGGCGGATTGATGGTCATGGAGGTGGTGATCCTGTCGATGGGAAGACCGTCGAAGAGGTCTTCCATATCCTTGAGGGTGTCGATGGCCACACCGCACTTGCCGCATTCCCCCCTGGCCTTGGGGGAATCGGTGTCATAGCCCATGAGGGTCGGCATATCAAAGGCGGTGGAGAGGCCGGTCTGTCCCTGATTGACCAGGAGATGAAATCGTTTGTTGGTGTCCCTGGCGCTTCCCAGGCCGGCAAACATGCGCATGGTCCAGAGACGGCCCCGGTACATGGAGGGCTGGACCCCGCGGGTGAAGGGGGCGTCTCCGGGGAAGCCGATGTCCCGCATGAAGTCCTGGCCTTTGATGTCGGCAGGGGTATAGAGCCGGCCAATTTCCCGGTCGGAAACCGTGGAAAACCGGGGGAGACGTTCGGGCCGGGCCTCAAACACCTTCTCCAGTTTTTCCTGCCACTTCTCGTTTTCCCTATTGATGTCGTCAAAAATCCTGTCATTAAAGGTCAAGGGCATGGGACACCCCCTTTGCATTGAAATATTGAAGAAGGCATATTGAAAAACAAAAAATGAAGAGGGAATATCGAATAATGAAAATCTCCCCTCGCGCTATTCCATCTTCTCCCCGACTTCTCACTATTCACTTCTCACTTCTCACTATTCATTATTAATTATCCATTATTAACTATTCACTGTTAACCGTTCACTCCCGAATAAGGTTCTTCGCCACCACCAGCCGCATGATCTCATTGGTTCCTTCATAGATCTGGCAGATCTTGGCGTCTCTCATGTGTCGCTCCATCGGGTATTCCTTGCAGTACCCGTATCCCCCCAAGACCTGAACGCCTTCGATCGATGCCCTCATGGCCGCGTCCGATGCATACATCTTGGCCATGGCGGCGGCCTTCTCATACGGTTTTTTGTGGTCTTCCAGCCAGGCCGCCCGAAGGGTCAAAAGCTCCGCGGCATCCAGTTCCGTGGCCATGTCGGCCAGTTTCCACTGGATCGCCTGAAAAGCGGTGATCGGCTTGCCGAACTGCTCCCGGGTCTTGGCATAGGCCACCGCTTCTTCCAGAACGGCCCGCCCGATCCCGATGGCCTGGGACGCGATCCCGATCCGGCCCCCGTCCAGGGTGGTCAGCATCTGCTTGAAGCCCTCGCCCTCCTTTCCGAGAAGGGCGTCGGCAGGCACCCTGGCATCCTCAAAGATCAACTCCGATGTCCCGGAGGCCAGGATGCCCAATTTGGCCTCCAGCCTTCCCACCTTGAAACCAGGGGTATTCTCCAGGTCCACCACAAAGGAGGAGATCCCCTTGTACCCTTTCCCCTTATCCGTGACGGCCGCGATGACGCTGTAAGCAGAGACGTTGCCGTTGGTGATGAATTTCTTTTCACCGTTGATCACCCATTCGTCTCCGTCCCTCACCGCGGTCGTGCGCATGCCTGCAGGGTCCGATCCGGCGCCTGCCTCGGTCAGGCCGTAGCACCCGATCTTTTCGCCCGAGGCACAGGGATACAGGTACTTTTTCTTCTGTTCATCCGTGCCGTAATGATTGACCGGAAAACAGTAGAGGGAGTTATTGACCGACATGATCACCCCGGTCGATGCGCAGGCCTTGGATATCTCGATGAGGGCAAGGACATAACTGACATAATCCATGCCGCCGCCCCCGAATTCCTCGGGGACCGCGATGCCCATCATCTTCAATTCGCCCATCTGCCGGACGATCTCTGCGGGATGCTCGTGCTTTTCATCCAGCTCGGCAGCCCGTGGCCGGATCTCGGTCTCGGCAAACCGGGCCGCCATATCCTTTACCATCTGCTGTTCTTCGGTCAATGCAAAGTCCATGTCAGCTCAACCCCCCCTTGAACTCGGGTTTTCTCTTTTCGAGGAATGCGGTCAGGCCCTCTTTGCCGTCAGGGCTCGCCATACACAGGGCAAAGGCATCCGCCTCAATGGCGTTGCCCAGGTGAAGATCCACATCATAGCCCCGGTCAATGGAATTTTTGGCGGCCCGCAGGGAGACCCGCCCCTTGGTCGCGATCAGCCTGGCGATTTTCATGGTCTCTTCCCACAGGGCATCTGCGGGAAAGACCTTGTTGACGATGCCGATCTCTTTGGCTTCCGCCGCGCCGATAATGGCCCCTGTCATGCAGAGTTCCTTGGCCATGGCCTTGCCCACCAGACGGGGGAGCCGCTGGGTCCCCCCGAATCCGGGAATGATGCCCAGGTTGATCTCGGGCTGACCGAATTTTGCGTTTTCAGAGGCATAGATAAAATCGCACGCCATGGCCAGTTCAACCCCCCCGCCCAGGGCAAACCCGTTGACGCAGGCGATGACCGGAATGGGAAGGGCTTCCAGCCGGAACAGGAGGGCCTGTCCCTGCAGGGAAAAGTGGCGGCCCTGAAGCGCGGAAAAGGTGGCCATGTGGGCGATATCGGCCCCGGCCACAAAGGCCTTGTCTCCCGCGCCCGTCAAGACCAGGACCTTCACATTCGCGTCCGCCTCGATCGTGTCGAGGGCCTGGCCCACCTCGGCCAGCACATCCGGATTGATGGCATTCAAGGCCTTGGGCCGGTTGAAGCGGATGATCGCCACATTCCCCTCTGTCTCAAAAATGATATTTTCGTAAGCCATTGTTCACCCCCTTTGGATTGTTGATTGGTGATTGATGATCTTCCAATTTCGATGATAATCGACGATTGCGCATGGAATACTCCTTCGCCTGTCCTCCTGCATGAAATCCCCGATGCGCAATCGACAATCTGTCAATCATCAATCTCTAAAACCATGGCCATGCCCTGTCCGCCGCCGATGCACAAAGAGGCCAGCCCCAGATGGGCCCCTGATCGCAACATCTCGCCCATCATGGTGACAACGAGCCGAGCGCCTGAACAACCGATGGGATGACCGATGGAAATGCCGCTCCCCAGGCGATTGGTCTTTTCCATATCGCATTTCAGCTCGCGCACGCACGCAATGGCCTGTGAGGCAAAGGCCTCGTTCAGCTCGATGACCCCGAAATCATTGATCGAGAGATTTTCCTTCTGCAGGATCTTCCTGACCGCAGGGATCGGCCCCAGACCCATGTACGCTGGATCGATGGCCGCGGACGCACAGGCCCGGATCTTCGCAAGGGGTTTCAGGCCGAGTTGAGCGGCCTTTGAATCGGACATGATAAGAAGGGCCGCTGCCGCATCATTGATGCCGGATGCATTTCCTGCGGTGACGGTGCCGTCTTTCTTAAAGGCCGGTCTCAGTTTTGCCATCTTTTCCACGCTGGTATCCATGGGCCGCTCATCCGTATCAAAGACCAGGGGGTCTCCCTTCCGCTGGGGGATGACGACCGGCACGGTTTCGTCCTTGAACAGGCCTTCTGCAATGGCCTTTCTGGCCCGCTGGTGGCTCAGGGCGCCCAGTTCATCCTGCTCTTCCCTTGAAATGGCGTATTTGGCCGCAATATTTTCCGCGGTGACGCCCATGTGATAGCCATAGAAGATCTCAAACAGACCGTCCATGATCATCAGGTCCACCAGATCGGCGTTGTTCATCCGTGCACCCCACCGTGCCGCAGGAAGCGCATAGGGGATGAGGCTCATATTCTCCATGCCGCCGGCCAAGATCACATCGGCCTCGCCGGAACGGATGGACTGGGCTGCCAGGGCAATAGACTTCATGCCCGAGGCGCATACCTTGTTCACCGTAAACGCGGCCGTCTCCTTGGAGATGCCTGCCCGGATGGTAGCCTGCCGGGCCACATTCTGGCCCTGACCGGCGCCCACCACATTGCCCATAATGACCTCGTCGATCTGAATGGGCTGAGCGGATGCGTCGTAATCATAATCTTTCTTTTCCAGATCGATCATCCCGAGCCCCTTCAGGGCGTCGGGCTCAAACCGGGTCAGATTGTCTGTCGCAACGGGTTTCAGGTTCAGCTTCTTGAGCGCCCCCTTGAGCACCAATGCCCCCAGATCGACCACCGGCGTCGACTTCAAGGTCCCCCCGAATGCCCCTACGGGCGTCCTAACCCCAGAAACAATCACCACATCTTTCATCATTTCATCTCCTATTCCTTAAATTCCATACGTAGATTACCCCGATGAACTATCAAACCAAAAAGCATTTCATGGGGCAGGCGCATAGTTAAGCTGATTATTCAAAAATCCCTCAGAAACGTTTATTCCTCATTATAGACGACCAGAGTGACCGCCTCTCCGCCCCCCAGACAGAGGGACGCCTCCCCGATCTTTGCCCCGGTATCTTTCATGGCATAGATGAGGGTGGTGAGGACCCTGGCCCCGCTCGCCCCGATGGGATGACCGATGGCAACAGACCCCCCGTGGATATTGACCTTTTCAGGGTCAATCCCCAATTCCCGGTTGATGGCCACGGAAGAGGTGCTGAAGGCCTCATTGATCTCGTGCAGGTCCACGTCCCCCACCTTGAGCCCGTCCTTGGCCAGGACCTTGGGGATGGACAGGATCGGCGCAACGAGGACATATTTCATATCAATGCCGGAGGCGCCCTGTGCCCCGATCCGCACCAGGGGCTTGCATCCCAAACGATCCGCCTTGTCCCTCGACATCACCACCAGGGCGGAGGCACCGTCGCTGATCTTGGAGGCGTTTCCCGCGGTCACCAGGCCGTCCTTCTTAAAGGCGGGCCGCAGCCCGGCCAATGCCTCCATGCTGGTCCTGGGTTTTCTCAACGGGATTTCGTCCACATCGAATACCTTGGGATCCCCCTTCCTCGAAGGGATCTCCACAGGGACGATTTCATTCTTGAACTTGCCCCCCTCTATGGCCTTCCATGCCTTTTCGTAGGAGCGCATGGCAAAGGCGTCCGTGTCCTCGCGGCTCACCCCATACTTCTCGGAGACCAGTTCCGCGCTGATCCCCATGTGAAAGTCATTTACATGGTCCCAGAGGCCGTCATGGACCATCCCGTCGATCAGCTGGCCGTTGTTCATGCGGTATCCGGTCCTGGCCTTGTCGAGCATATAGGGGCAGAGGTTCATGTTTTCCTGGCCGCCCGCCACAACCACCTCCGCATCGTTGCACTGAATCGCCTGGGCCGCCAGCATGACCGCCTTGAGGCCGGATCCGCACACCTTGTTCACGGTAATGGCCCCCACCTCCCACGGAAGGCCGGCCCGCACCATGGTCTGCCTGGCCGGGTTCTGTCCCAGGCCATGGGGGAGGACACTCCCCATGATCACCTCGTCCACCTGATCGTCCTGAATGCCGGCCCTTTTGATGGCCTCCCTGATGACAAGCGCGCCAAGATCTGTGGCGGAAACCGTACTGAGCGCTCCGGCAAAGTCCCCCACCGCTGTCCTGCACGCACTGACAATAACCACTTCTCTCATAGATGTTCCCCTTTTCTGGATTCTGGATTTCCGGTCCCGGACGCACGTCCATGTCCCGTCTTGAGCGGGAATACCAAGATTATCTAAAACGATTCAACGCATCTGGAATTCAACTCATCTCTTATATTAAAGGAACGCTTTTTAAGTCAAGACAAATTAGCCCTAAGTCGCCGCCTGACAATTTTCTTGACAAATCTGAGGATTAGCAGCTAATCAATACAAATGATAATTGCGCAAACATACCATGAACCATGAGGAGCAAAGAGATGAACCCGATTGCAGAGGAACTAAACCAGGTCATCCGGGCAGGCAACGAGCATATCTATGGAACGCTGTCAGAAGTAGGGAAAAACCTCTTCTTCCCAAAGGGGATCCTCTCCCAGGGCGCCGAGGCAAAGGAAAAGGCCCATAAGTTCAACGCCACCATCGGAATGGCCACTGAAAAAGGAAGGACCATGCACCTTCCCTCGGTGATGGCCATGCTGCATGAGATCGAGCCGGAGGAAGCCCTCACCTATGCCCCCTCCTTCGGCATCCCTCCCCTCCGCCAGGCCTGGCAGGAGGAACTGTTGAGAAAAAACCCCTCCCTGAAGGGAAAAGAGATCAGTCTGCCGGTCGTCTCTCATGCCATTACCCACGGCCTCAGCGTGGTATCGGACATGTGGGTGGACCCGGGCGATTGCATCATTCTTCCTGACAAGATGTGGGGCAATTACAACCTGATATTTTCCGTGCGCAGGGGGGCGCGCATTGTCACCTATCCGCTCTTTGACGGCCACGGGGCATTCAACCTGAGGGGATTCGAGGCCTGTGTTGAGGGCGAGGCGGCATCCGCGAAAAAGATTATCGTGATCCTCAATTTCCCCAACAATCCCACCGGCTATACGGTCACCCCCCGGGAGGCCGATAAGATTGCGGATATCCTGCGCAAGACCGCAGGAAAGGGCGTCCGGGTCCTCGCCTTGACCGACGATGCCTACTTCGGTCTCTTTTACACCGACGATGCCCTGAAAGAATCGATCTTCACCCGGCTGATCGGCCAGGACCCCAGACTCCTCACCATCAAACTGGACGGGGCAACCAAGGAAAACTACGTCTGGGGCCTGCGGGTCGGTTTTATCACCTACGGCGCCACCCTCACAGGGGAAGCGAGGCCGGTTTATGAGGCCCTTGAAAAAAAGACCGCGGGCGCGGTCAGGGGATCCATATCCAATGCCTCCCGGTTGGGCCAGGAGATCGTTCTCAAGTCCCTGAAGGCTGATTCCTATTTATCGGAAAAGGAGGATAAACTCGGGATCATGCAGGATCGGGCCCAGGAGGTGATGCGCGTCCTCTCCGATTCCAGGTTCCGCGACGTCTGGGAACCCTATCCCTTTAATTCAGGATATTTCATGTGCCTGCGGCTCAAGACCGTTGATGCGGAAGCGCTTCGGGTCCATCTCCTCGACACCTACGGGATCGGGCTCATCTCACTGGGGCCGACCGATCTGCGCGTGGCCTTCTCGTGTCTCGAGAAGGAAGACACCCGGGAGCTTTTCGACACCCTGTATCGGGCGGTCAAGGAGCTGGAGGCATAAGACCGCGAGGCGAATTCATGAGAGAAAAGAGCTCTTCCCAGGTGGAGATCTCTGATTTGACCCCCTTATCCACCCTCATGGGTCGTGAGCATAACTGTGAGCCTTGCAGGCTATGGGATCCCATGCTGTTGGTCTCAATGCTTGAAATGATGCGTTGACATCATTTGAAAAGATGCTATGATGATAACATGAGAACAACGCTATCCATAGATGATGATGTGATCGAACGGGCACGGGCTGTGTCAGCCAGACTAGGCACACCATTCAAGATGATTGTCAACGAAGCTCTTCGTGCCGGGTTGGACCAGGTGGAACAACCCGCGAAGCAACGTCCATACAAGACCAAGCCTCACAGAATGGGGCTCCGGCAAGGGCGTAATCTGGACAATATCCAGGAATTGCTGGCGCAAATCGAAGGCGAGGATTCCCGGTGATCCTCGTGGATGCCAATATTTTGTTGTACGCAGAAGACTCGCTTCAATCCCGTCACCAGCAGGCGCGCGCGTGGTGGGATGATCAGCTATCCGGGAGCGGTGTCGTCTGCCTGTGCTGGACGGTCGTGTCCGCATTTATTCGCATAGGGACCAACCCCCGGGTATTTGAGACCCCGCTTTCCCTCGAACAGGCCCTTGGGCGTGTACAGAGCTGGATGGATCAGCCCTGCACGAGAATCGTTCGTCCCACCGAGCGACATTGGACCGTATTTCAGGAGATGCTCAGAGAGGGCCAGGCTGTGGCCAATCTGGTGACAGACGCACATCTGGCAGCCCTTGCCATTGAACATGGCTGCGAGCTGGCATCCACCGACGCTGATTTCGCCCGTTTCTCCGGACTCAAGTGGAAAAACCCCCTTGTCTGAGCAATCCGGCGAACAAGGGATAAAGCGGGAGACCCTTAAACCCGGAACATTGAACCTTCCCTCCCGGGTTTCCCATAGATCTCCGCCTCAAAATGTCTCTACCCTTCTGCTGTCACGCGCTTCCTTCGAACCAGAACCTCGCTCCATACAGATGGGGTACGGGCTTTTTGTTTTTATGGCGCCTGACAACACATATTGGCAAAGGCGGGTTTATGGACCGACCCCAATTCATCAAAGTCAATAACGTCCGCCCCATCACACAATTCAACAAAGTCAACTACGTCCCGCAGATCACACGTCGGATTCTGGAAAATCAAGCGGCATTGTATCGCCATATTTTGGCGCAGCTCTGTTTAGTCTTCTTTTGAAGTCGTCCCATTTTGTGCAACTCTTCATGAGAAATATGGTGTTCGATAAATGCTCTCGTAATGCGGGTGTTCCCCAATCATCTGTTAGGTACTGAAAAAATTTGCGTTTACGATGTCCTGACGGAGTTCTTGGGTTTAATCTCTTAAGTTCTTTCAAAACGCCTGGCGCGAGGCGCTTATAAACAATATCGTTTGTCCAGTGACCGATATAGCTGGGTCTTTTACTTGATGTGGGAGGATATGCCAAATCTTTCAGACGGAATAATTCCTGATAGAATACATCTGGGAATGTTTTCGTCCATTTTGCCCATTCATCCGTAATGAATTTATCAAGTATTTTTTGGAGAGCTATCCTGTCCCTTACTTCTTGATAACCCGTTGCTTCATCTACGAGGGCTATAATTCCAATGTGGGCAAAAGCCCTGACAAGGATTTCACATTTTTTTGCGATGATCAGCTGGCTTTGATTTAATGCTCCATCATCCAAAGCCTTCAGGTATGTTTCACATACCATTGGGAGGATTTCAGCTTTAAATCCTTCACTAACAACACCCTTGTCAGTTTTGAAAATCCTTGGAGTCAGTACCGCATCTAACTCTTTGGAAATGTAAGGTTTTAAGTTTTTTGCCTCAATAAAAACAGGGTATTGGGTACCAGAATATTTTCTACCCCTCCAAGTTCGACCCAAGGATTTCATTATGCCCCTTGTGGAGATAATTCGCTCTCCACCTTCAAGGACGTAGCATGGAATTTTTAGATCTTTTATTTCAATGTTTCCTGAAAATTCAGCTTTTGGGATGTCGTCTGTCATTGCACACCTCCTATTGCTCTTTGAAGGGTTGAAAAGAGTAGTTCATCAATTTCGGCTTTGCGATGGTTCCAACGGTAGGAAAATTCATCAATGTACTTTTCAAGATAGGTTAGGGTGACTTTATGGTACTGACCGACAATGCCACGTTTCAGCAACGCCCAAAAGGATTCGATGGTGTTAATGTGAGTGTCCCCGCTTACATACCAAACGCTATGCTTTTTGACTTGATGAGAAACGCTTTTCTCAATTCCGATATAACCTTTGTATTCACCGGTAATTAAGGTGGCGTTTTTGGTGTGAATATTTTTGCGGACTAAAGACTTGAATTTCTTGTGGTCTATTTTCCGGTTTTTTTCATCTTCTGTTTTAACGATTCTTTTGCGTTCAACCATGCCAACAATCGGAGTCTTTTTGGTACCACGACCTCGTTTATGGGGGCCGGTTCCTTTACGGGGCTTACCCCCGATATATGTTTCATACATTTCGACAAGACCCGTGAGGAGTTCTCGCTGTTCTTTTTCCAACATGGCATCACGGATCTTCATAGCCATGTGCCATGCGGTGTCTTTGTTGACATGGAGATCTCGACCAAGTTGTCTGGCAGCAATACCTATTTTTGCATTGAGGATAATGCTGATAGCCAGAAACCATTTTTGGAGTGGTAGGTGGGTATGGTGAAAGATTGTCCTGACTGTCACGCTATAGCTGGTATTACAATTATTGCAGTGATACCGCTTCTGCTTTGGCATTGGGGTAGAATTGTCAGATTTACAGTATGGACACTCAGGCCTATCACCCCATCTCACTTTTTCGATATGGGCAATGCAATCATCATTGGTGGGAAAAAACTCATAAATATCAACCATATTCATGATAACGCCCCATTTCTCTCTACCTTAGTTGGGGACATTAGATCACAAATAAAGCCTTATGTCAAGCAACAAATGCTACCTTAAAATAGGACATTCCGTTTGTTTTTATACGCTTGACAACACAGATTGGCAAAGGTGTGTTCCTGGACCGACCCCAATTCATCAAAGTCAACTACGTCCCGGAAATCCCATCAAGTCGGGCGGTTAAAGATGAGTTCGTCTGACGGTTACGGCTTAACTTAATATTGAGAGGACGTCCGGGTGGCGCCATAACCCCGATCATGGAATGGCTCCATGTTGGCGGTCATTAACACCTACGAAGACGTAGGCATTCGTGACCCCAGGGGCAGCTCAAAAAAAGCATTAAATGGCGACTATGAAAACGCATTTCTGTTCTTCTTTATGTTCTTGTAGAAACCATCCCCAGAAATCCCTATTTTTTCTTTCATAGCTTCAACCGAAGCGTTCTGAATCTCGGTGAGGAATTCGGAAAAGCCAAATATCCGGATTTGATATCTATAATGGATATAGCCCTCAGTCCATTCTTCAATTGGAAATACTCTAGTCAAAGCCGTGCCGTTAGATTCACCATCCCTCCTTCTTAGAACCGTTTCGTTGACATCTTCGAATTTTGGTGGCGGAGGAACGTCAACCCAAACGCCAGCCTTTTGCAAAGCTTCTTTTGTGTCGTTGGCAAACAGATGATCCTTTTCGAGTAGCTTTCTTCCTATGCATTCTTCAAATTCCTCAATTTTTTCTTTCTTCTTGTCTCGATCTTGAAAATCCGTTAAGAAGTCTATTAGCAATGCATTTTCAGCATGTGAACCAGAAGCCCCGCTCATACTGAAAATTTCTCTGGGCAGCAGTCTATTAACAATCCGATAGTGATAGTCTCTCATTCCCGCTTTATCAGCATCTACTCTCAAATCACCCTGTAAAGTCGAATCTGTATAATCGAGGAATTTATCAAGGATGTCCTTCTCGGACAAACCTTCTTCTTTCCACTTCTTTACTATCATATCTAGCATTTTTTCAAGAAGTCCCTCTGCTGATCGTACTTTAGGGTGATGGTAGATATAACTGAACAGCATCAGTTTACAAATAATTATCTGCTCAATCGTACTCAAGGCCTTATCTGGGATTTTTAGGCGATAAGTTTCATAATATGGGTGCCTTACTTTAGCAGTTGCCTTAGTGCGTTTTGGTTGACTGTCAGGTTCATTACAAATCTCATATAGATTTTCTAGAGAACTCTCACCATCAACCAATGCGTCCTTTTCGAGTCTGACAGAGTAAAGATATCTCTCAAAATCGTACTGAAGAGGTAAGCCAGCATTTGCAGCATCTCTAACTAAATAGTCTAACTTGTCAGCATCAAACCCAGAAGATACTATATCTCCAAGGAATTGCAGGAATGGGTGTTTGGCTCTGCCAACGATGAGTAAAGCAATGTTGAGAAAGTCTATATCACTACTAAACTTGCGCGGTTTTATCTCCTCCAAAAGCTTGTTTTCTGCATTTCGAATCAGATTCTTGACTGCATTTGTTTGAGCTATGCAAAAAGATAAAACCTCTCCCGCTCCTTTTTCTTTTCCTACAAGATCTGACAATTCTTTTGCTGCAGCTTTCAGTAGTTCTAATCGCCCATAGACTCTTTCGGAGGTATGGCTAAACAAACTGTGCCCGGTATCATGCAACAGCGCCGCAAGCCTCAATTCTTGTCTCAGCTTTAATATGATTTCTCGTTCATCAATTTCAGTCCCATAAACGCTTCTCAATATATTATGTATATCATTTTCGTTTCGTTCCAGGACCTTATCAAAAATCCGTGAAGCTATTGTCACAACACCCAGAGAGTGTTCAAACCTCGTATGATGGGCGGACATGTATACTTGAAAAGCAAGTCCTACTTGATGGATATATCGTAAACGCTGGAAGAATGGAGAGTCAATAATGGCTAATTCTTGCCAAGTAAATCTATTTGTACCCCACAAATTATCGTGAAGAATTTTGGACTTTTTTAAGGCAAGAACTGGATGCGTAAAAGGCTCTCGGAAGTAGCTGGGGTGTCCTTTTTCAAAGTGGGAATCAATCTGCTCAATAATCTCTCTGAGCGAACCGCCTATATCGTTCATAACTAAGATGCCATTCTATCGATAATCTTCTCTATCTCCCAATATGGGTCCCAGTTCAAAAAAGCGGATTTCAAGAGACTCGGCATATGGAATCAGCGTCTTGAAATTCCTTTCTTGCGAGATCCATCGCAGCCGAAAAAAAGCTCGTATTTTCAGCATGTTCATCTTCTCCTCTTTTCTGCCAGTTATCAGCTATATTATCTGGTAAGGTAATTCTATCAAAGCGAGGATTGGTGGCAGATACGCTTGCGGTCCAATGAAGCGCATGAAGGAATTCGGATAACTGCTTGCACTTGGGGTATGAAGCATCCCAGTCAAACCGAAGATCATTTAAAAAATCGGGCTTTTTCTCTTTACCTCCTGTAGTCTTGAGCTGGTAAAACAGCTCATGCCAAGGGTATTCGTTTTGGAAAGGGACTGCTATTTTTTCTTTTATTAAAGACGCAACTAACCACTTCACAAAATCCCCCAGAGTCATAACGTTCTCCCCCCCTTTTTTGTCTGCAAAAAACATGATAAGAGCAACCCATTGGCCTGTTCTGGTCCAGAAAATTTCTTTTGAAACCATAGTTCAAACAATTTCATAAATCCTGAAATTGCAGGCATTGTCAAGAGTAAATCCAGAAATAGTGCGAACATCTGGTTGGCCGGCATTTAGCTCCAAAACTCCGAATTTGGTAAAATCAGCAGGAGTGCTGCTCAAAACTAAAGCTAACAGGAGATATTTGTTCAATCACCCTAACCCTTCAATATAATTAAATATCGGCTATCACCTGTTGACAAATCATACGGTTTTCACTTCAAACAAAAAACCCCGCCCCTCGGAGGCGAGGGATGGGGTTTGGATGGTTGTTTCACGGCAACCCTTCCTTATCTATTATTCTTCGTGGTTACTAAAGCCGAAATATTTGTGATATATAGATAAACATTTTTCAAAAGTCAACACTTTTTTACTAATAATGATTATTTTCTATGACTAATAGGATCACTTGTTTCCCTGGAATCAGTTTTGTGGAATCTACGGGACGTGTGGGATCTACGTGGATCTCCGTGACGTGATCTCCGTGATCTCCTTGATTTCCGGGACATAGGACGTGATTTCGTGATTTCGTTGTTGACTGTATAACCGATCAGGCCACGTCCTGTGGGCGTGGTCAGAGTTAAGTGGCTATGCCTGAAGGCCGCTGCATGTTATCCGTCTAACGGTATCAATCTCGCGGCTAATAGGTACAGCCAAAGGCAGAACGGCGGTATGAGTTTTCAGGAAAGTCTCCTATTTAAAGCAGAAGTTATCTTGGGGGAACCAGCTCTGGGCAAAAGGCTACTGTGTTGATACTATAGGTTTAAACGCTGAAACGATTCGCAAATTTGTTTGGTGTCAGGAACACCAGGAACGATGAGAGGAGCAAAGATCGTTTAATTTCTAATAAATTGCTTGAGGATAACTCTTTCTTGCCTTCTGAGAGGGCAAGAACCCAGCCCCCTTTCAGGGGGCAAAAGCAAAACCAGGTCCTGAGGGCCTGGATTCTTTACTTTTGTTGACTTTTGGCCAGATTAGCCGTAATTTTTTATCTTTTCTTTTCGGTGGAATCACAAAACATAAAACCCCGCTCTCCATCAGTCTGGAGTAACGGGGTTTTTTGACACTGATTTACCATTTTAAGTCCTGATTCTTTGGCGAGTTGAAATAAAGTAACTTGCTCCGGGAATATCTATGGGCTTGGTTTATATCTAACCCATTCAAAAGTCAAGCGAAGCTGTTTATTAGAGTGATTTTTTAGGAACGAAGACAGGTGCTGGTCGGAGATTATCGCAACTCGGCCAAAATGTCCGGACGACTTTCTGTAATCCGCAAGACGGATTTCTCAGGGGGCGGGATTGGAAAAGAACTCACCGATGTAGAAGGTCCAGCAATTCCTCCCAACTGGAAATCGAGGGGATGTCGGGGGCCGGGATCTCGGATGGGTCGGATGTTGCCCCGAGAGGGAGGGGGCTTTTCCGGTCGCGGGCATAGGTGAACCAGACCGGCTGAATGCCAGCAGCCAGGGCCCCGGCAATGTCGGCCTCCGTATCATCCCCCACATAAAGCATCTCTCCCCCGTCCACTCCCAGGGAGCCTGCAAGCTTGTCAAAGACCCGCGGGTGGGGCTTCCGGAACCCCATCTCACCTGAGATCAGGACCACCTCGAAAAACCCGGCCAGGCCCAGAAGGTCGATGAGCTTCAGGGCCGCGGGGGCGTGGGTAAAATTGGAGAGGAGACCCAAACGGTATGACCCCCTGAGCGTCTCGAGCATGGTAAGGGTTCCGGGGACAGGATGGCAGTAATCGAAAAAGGCTGAAAAGTAAGACTCCACAGCAGAAGATATGCGGGGATCATCCGGCTCGATGGCGTGTCCCATCCCCTTCAGGGCCGCGCTGATCCAGAACCGGTTGTGGGTCTCTATGCCGTCTTCGGCCGCCTGTCGGATAAAACCGAGGGCCGCCTCCCGGTAGGCCTGCCGGAATGGTTCAGACTCGGGACAGACGCCGTTTTCCGCCAGGCCCCTCATCAATCGTCGCATGGCCTCATCGAGCGCGCCGGCCTCTGCGATAATCAGGGTGTTGAAGAGATCGAATCCGATGGCCTTGACAGGGTCCATGCCGCCTCTCGCCTCCTATCTCATGGGTAGGCCCAGGCCTGCGCACCCCTGGGTCCTCCACGGGGTCTCCGTTTTTCGCCGCACCCTGGTTTTGAACGCCTCAAGGGATACGATGATCTGCTCATTTTCGCCCTCGGCCAGTTTTTCAACCGGGTCAAAGGCAACTACGTGAAAAATGAGTCTGCGCCCCTGAATCGCCGTAAGCTCGGCCTCGGCGCAGACCCGAACGCCCGGCGGTGCGGCTGCCAGGTGCCGGATATCGATGCGGGTCCCAAGGGTGATTTTCCCCTCTGGAATCCTCCCCAAAACGGCGTTCCGGGCCGCCATCTCCATCAAGAGCACCACCCGGTGCGTAGACAGGACATCCACGCCGACGTTCCCGGCAAAACTGGCAAGGTCCTTTTCCGAGACCACCCATTCCTCATACCCCCTCACCCCCACTTCAAGTTCCACGGCCATGTCCTTTCTGCTCCATACGGGCGCTTCCCATCGGCGAACGAGCAACATCACCAGAAATACGCTTTTGAGTCAAGAAAAAAGGCCTTCCTGGGCATCTCCCGCACCCCTCCAATCGCATAAGCCCTTGGAATTCCATCTTACCCGCTGCCTGGATGCGGGGGTCTTCAATTGAATGATGACAATTGACTGTTTTACGGATATGATTGTGTTAGAGGGCAAAGGGAATAGACTCTTGGAGGGTAACGTCTCTGCACACTTGAAGAAACTGGTGCCGCATCGGTAAGCGCGTGGGGGGCCAACTACCTGCCGGATCAGCAGATTGCCGCCCTGGAACGGCAATTTGTCGAAGGCGGGGACTATAGTGAACAACCGGCCGCGGCCGGCTCGGCAATTCAGGGTCAGATCCCGGATCGAACGCGGTCTCGAATCCGTGCACATCCGGCCTGTTTTTAAAAAAGGGAGAATTGAAAATGATAGGAGTTATTGCAACACTGCCCATTCAAGACAAAAAAATGGATGAAGCCATTGACCTCATCAAGGAACTGATGGTCGGCGTGGCCAAGGAAGAAGGAACCATGTCCTATACCATGAATCGGGACAAGGCCAAACCCAACACAATCGTCATCATGGAGCGTTACAAGGACCAGGCGGCCCTTGATTATCATTCCTCCACGCCCCACTTCAAGGCCTTCTTTAAAGGGATCGGGGCGGTCCTGGCGGGGAAACCGGAAATCAACGTCATGGAAGAGATCCATTCGATCCGTTAAGGACGAGGCTCGGCGGACCCTTATGCCAAGGCGGGCTGCCGCCCGTCATCCAATCATGTTTTCCGGTTCCGGTCCTAATGGCATAGCGGCGTCTACGCCATATCGGTGACTCTGCGGGGGATGGTATGCCCATTCACTATGAGAAACTGAATGTCATAAAGGACGCCAGAGGGGTTGTATTTGAACCTCTTCCTGGAGATGCCCTGTCAAACAAAAAGAACGCCCATGTGGTCATCAGCGGACCCGGAGTCATCAGAGGGAACCATTATCACAAAAAAGGTGAAGAAACAATGGCCGTAATGGGGCCTGCGCTGGTGCGCGTTCGCCATCATGCTGAGATCAAAGACATAGATGTGCCCGATGGGGAGGTGTACAAATTCATCTTCCCTCCGGGGCAGTCCCACGCCATAAAAAATCTGAGCAGCGGCATGAATATTTTAGTGGCCTTCAACACCACTGAACATGACCGGCAGCATCCCGATACCGAAGCCGATGTTCTTTTGTGATCGAAAGCAGGGGGACAGAAGAGGGCTTCAGGCTTTTTTGTCGGGGCTGAACGCCGACCGCAGATTGTGCCTATAAAAATATCTTAGTGGCGTTGTGTGAGTCCCGCTTTCGCGGGATTGGTTGCGGTTGTTAGGCCGCGTTAGGCAATAACAGGGTATCTTGTATCCAGTGGATGGGAGGAGAGAATGGAACTTGAGGGAAAGAAGATGATGGTCCTGGTCGAGGAGCTGTTCAATGATCAAGAATTCTGGTATCCCTTTTACCGGCTCAAGGAGGCTGGGGCTCAGGTGGTCGTAGTTGGGTCGGGAAGCGCCGGGGCATACGCAGGCAAATCAGGGACCCGGGCGAGGCCTGATGTCGCGGCCGATGATGTTTCGGCTTCGGAATTCGATGGCATCATCATTCCGGGAGGGTATGCGCCGGATCATATGCGGCGGTATCCGGCCATGGTCAAACTGGTAAGGGATCTGTTTGAGGCGCAGAAAGTGGTGGCAGCCATCTGCCACGCCGGGTGGATGCTCGCATCGGCCGGAATACTCAAAGGCCGCACGGTGACGTCGGTTTCCGCAATCAGGGACGACCTGATTCATGCAGGGGCAGACTGGGTTGATGAGGAAGTGGTCATAGACGGAAAATTGATCACCAGCAGAAAACCGGATGACCTCCCCGCATTCATGAGGGCGGTTATCAAAGAACTTGGGCGGTAGCCACCGGTGCAGTTTCGTGGACGAGATGCTTATCAGCTTATCAGCTCATTCACTGATCAGCCCTCCTCCACATACGCCTTGAGTTGCCAGATCTCTTTGCTCCCCATCTCCACGGTCAGCCTCACCACATTGCCGTCGTACGCCTTTTCCAGGATCCGTCCGTGGCTGTAGGCGTAATGGATGGCTTTCTGGCGGTCTTGGGGAATCGACAGCCGGTATTGCCGGGGGGCGTTCAGGCGGGCGTGGATCTTGTCCAACAGACGGTCAATGTGGTCTCCCCTTGCGGCTGAAATCAATACGGCATCCGGATAGTTTTTCCGGACCCTGTCCATAACCGAGGGATCGGCCCGGTCTGTTTTGTTGAATACCAGCAATTGAGGGATATCGCCCGCGCCGATTTCCCTCAGGACCCGATCCA
>ENA-OSEO01003381-OSEO01003381.1-sediment-metagenome-genome-assembly--contig:-NODE-3381-length-19072-cov-4.031956_pt1 | contig 19072 bp, 16 predicted proteins | sample MGYA00237883_ERZ534232 | MGnify/ENA metagenome assembly ERZ534232
TTCTAAGTATCTTTATTCCCCAGCTGCACGGGGATATCATTCCTGCCTTGAACCGGGGCGGGCTCGTTTTGAAAGGGAAAAATCAGCAGAGCTTTGAAGATATTAAGATCGATTCCCTGGGTATTCTGGAGTCCGGTTCAATTGCCCTAGGGATCGAAGCTGCAGACCGGGCAGCCAAGTATGCAAGGATTCGGGTTCTCCAGATCAGGATCGGAGACGAGATGGGGGGAAAAGCCTCGGTGATGATAACTGGAACTGTCGGGGAAGTCGAGGCAGCACTGGATTGGGCGGGAGAGATGCTGCATAAAAAGGGTGTACTGAAGGGAAAAACCCTGATCCCGAATCCACAGGAAGAGATTCTTCCTCACCTTTTTTAAGGGGAGTCGGATATGGATATCAATGAAGAAAGAATACGGGGTCTCGTGGAGGGGGTGGTAAAGGGGTTGAAAAACCAGACCGGGGAAGAGCCGGTTGTCTGGAATCAGAAGCTCCCCCCGGGGGGGATATTCCAAGACCTTTCCTCGGCTATCTCCGCAGCAAAAACAGCCCAGGAGAAGCTTGCAAGTGATACCCTGGAAAGGCGCAGAAAGATTATTGCGGCAGTCCGGGAGAAGGTGCTGCAGAACCTTAAACTCCTGTCCAGCCTGGCGGTAGAGGAGACAGGTTTCGGCCGAAGGGACGATAAAGAAGCAAAGAACAGGCTCGCGGCAGAGATGACACCGGGCACCGAGGATCTTGTGCCGGACGCCTTTACCAATGACCATGGGCTTACCCTGGTGGAACGGGCACCTTACGGTGTTATCGGGGCCATAACACCCAGCACAAATCCGACGGAGACAATCATAAACAATGGGATAAGCATGATTGCCGGAGGGAATTCGGTGGTCTTCAATTCCCATCCCGCGGCAAAGAGAATTTCCGCCTATACTGTGGGGCTTCTCAACGAAGCAATAATTAATGCAGGAGGCCCTCCCAATCTTCTCTGTACCCTGGAAGATCCGACCATTCAAACAGCCGAGGCTCTAATGAATCATCCCCTGGTTGCCCTGCTGGTTGTTACGGGAGGCCCAGCGGTAGTTAAGGCTGCCCTGCGGACGGAGAAGAAGGTTATAGCCGCAGGACCTGGTAACCCCCCCTGTGTTGTGGATGAAACAGCTAATCTGGAAAAGGCTGCCAGGGATATAGTTGCCGGGGCGGGATTTGACAACAACATTGTCTGCATCTGCGAAAAGGAGATCCTGGCGGTAAAACAGATAGCAGATTCCCTTAAGGGCGAGATGAGAAGAAATGGCGCCTTTGAATTGGACAGGGCACAGACGGAGAGAATCACAAAACTGGTAATTGCCGATCCCGGAAGAAGGGGGCACGAAGGAGCACCGAACAGAGCCTTTGTGGGAAAGGATGCCTGGGTAATAGCCGATGCAGCAGGAATCTCGGTTCCAAAGAACTCCAGAATCCTTCTCTGCGAGGTTGACCGAGATCATCCTTTGGTATGGACAGAACAGCTTATGCCGGTAATTCCTCTGGTAAGATTCGATTCAGCCGACGAGGCTATCGATTTTGCCGTGGAATGCGAGCATGGATTCCGCCATACCGCCTCTATCCACTCCCTAAACATAGAGCGGCTTTCCAGGATGGCAAAGGTTATGAACTGCTCTCTTTTTGTTAAAAACGGCTCCAATTTTAACGGTATGGCTGCGGGGGGGGCGGGTTTTACCTCCTTTACCATTGCAAGCCCTACGGGAGAGGGTTTCACCAAGGCCCGGAACTTTACCAGGGAACGCCGCTGTTCCCTTATAGATTATTTCCGGATCGTCTAAAGGAATACCTTTAAGGGAGGATTAATGAAACTGGGGAGGATTATCGGTACGGTAGTTTGTAGCCACAAGGAGAAATCCCTGGAAGGAGTGCCACTCTTGCTCCTGCAGCCTATGGATGAGCTTGGCAGTGATACGGGAGAACCCTTGGTGGCCTGCGATACTGTTTCCGCAGGACCTGGCGACAGGGTACTGTGGGAGGCAGGAAGGGAGGCTGCTCTGACCTTATTAAACTGGTACAATCCAGCGGATGCCGCTGTTATGGGGATAGTGGACAGCATAGATGTGGAGAAGGGAGAATGATCCTGGCAAAAGTTCTAGGCACTGTAACATCCACCCAGAAACACGGTATCTTAGTGGGAAAGAAGATCCTGGTACTAAAGCCGGTTAATCCGTCGGGGAGTTTTTCCGGAAAGGCGTTTTGCGCCTTGGACTGTGTCCAGGCAGGTACCGGGGACACGGTTCTTGTGATAGATGAGGGGAATTCTGCCCGTAGCATCCTTGGAGACCCTGAGGCTCCAGCAAGAACCGTGGTTGTCGGGATTGTGGATTCTCTGGATTTTTAATAGGAAAGGCTTATGTGGGAAAGAGAAGAACAGGAGATGGAAGAGATAAACAGAAAGGATAAGGTTTTAAGCGTAGCCCTGGGTTGCGACCATGGCGGGTTTCCAGCAAAGGAGCTGTTAAAGACCTTCCTTATGAACTCCGGGTACAAAGTGACGGACGTGGGCACCTTTAATACGGAGAGTGTGGATTATCCCGATTTTGCTGAAAAGGTAGCCCAACTAGTGTCCCGAGGTGCCTGTGACCGGGGAATAATGATCGATGGCGCGGGGATAGGTTCCTCCATGGTTTGCAACAAGGTAAGGGGAATCCGGGCAGCCCTCTGTTACAATCTTAAAACCATTGTAAACAGCCGGGAGCACAACAATGCCAATGTATTAACCTTGGGAGGACCTCTGCATAAACCGGAAGAACTTATAGAGATGGTAAAAACCTGGCTGGAAACCCAGTTTGCAGGCGGAAGGCACTGGGCAAGGATAAACAAAATGATGGCTGTGGAACGCAGCAGATACAACCCCTAGAAAGGATCGTTAAATATGAGTGACAGTGAACTGATAAAAAGAATAACAGAAGAGGTCGTTCGGAAGCTTAAGGAGGAGGAATCCCAGAAAGCAGGTTACACCGAGGGTGCAAGGGTTATGATGCCGGAGGATCTGGCAAAGTATATTGATCATACGCTTTTGAAACCAGAAGCCACCCTGGAGCAGATCAACCGGCTTTGCGATGAGGCGGTTAAGTATAAATTTGCCTCAGTTTGTGTTAATACAACCTGGACCGCTCAATGCGCAAAGAGGCTTAGGGGTACTGGAGTAAAGGTGGCGGTGGTAGTAGGTTTTCCGCTTGGGGCTATGTCAGGCAGAAGCAAGGGTTTTGAGGCACGCCACGCTATTGAGGAAGGGGCAAATGAGATAGATATGGTTATAAACATCGGAGCCCTGAAATCCCGGCACCTTAATCTTGTGGAGGAGGATATCCGGCATGTATTGAGGGTCTGCGGCAGGAATGTTATACTTAAGGTGATAATAGAGACGGCTCTTTTGACAGGGGAAGAGAAGGTATTAGCCTGCCAGATTGCCCAGAAGGCGGGAGCCCATTTTGTAAAAACCTCTACAGGGTTTTCCACCGGTGGTGCAACGGTGGAGGATGTTTCTTTAATGAGAAAAACAGTGGGTCCAAAAATGGGTCTAAAGGCTGCTGGGGGAATCAGGTCGTACGATGATGCTATAGCCATGATAAAGGCAGGAGCAACTCGCCTGGGGACCAGTTCCGGGGTGGCTATTGTGTCGGGAACTTCCGGAGGCAGCGCTTATTAGATAAATAAAGCGGTATCTCACCTTTCAATGCCTTCTGACTTAAATCTAGAATTATAATAAAGCGAAATGCGACCTCTTCCAAATTATGCTTTTACTGTGATAGTATAAAAAAAAGGAAAAATGGACTGACCCCATGGCAAAAGAGAAATCAGCCTCTAAGTATGATGAAAGTAAAATAAAAACCTTGAGTTCCCTGGAGCATATCAGGCTCCGCACCGGTATGTATATAGGAAGGCTTGGCGACGGAAGCAATCTGGACGACGGCATCTATGTTCTTCTTAAAGAGATAATAGACAATGCCATTGATGAATACATAATGGGCTTTGGAGATAAGATTGTTGTTTCTATTAAGGATAATCTTGTTAAGGTAAGAGATTATGGCCGGGGGATCCCCCTTGGAAAGGTTATAGAATGTGTCTCCCATATAAATACCGGGGCAAAGTACAATGATGATGTTTTTCAGTTTTCCGTTGGTCTAAATGGAGTAGGATCAAAGGCTGTAAATGCTCTGTCTGAGAAATTCCGGGTAGTATCGGTGCGGGAGGGCAAGTGTTTTGAAGCGGTTTTTAAAAAAGGAGTTTTACAGACGGAACGGGCCGGAGCTGTTAAGGAGAAGAACGGAACCTATGTAGAATTCCTGCCGGACTCGGAGATTTTCGGAGACTACCAGTTCAATTCCGAATTCATTGAACAGAGGCTTTGGAATTACGCCTGTCTGAATAGTGGTCTTACCCTACAATACAATGGTAAAAGTTTTTTCTCGAAGAATGGTCTCTATGATCTTCTGCAAACGGAAGTGGGAAACAGCACAACCTATGAAATCGGTTATGCCAAGGGAAAACAGATTGAATTTGCCTTTACCCATACGGAAAATTACGGGGAAACCTATTTTTCTTTTGTAAATGGTCAGTTTACCTCCGATGGAGGAACGCATCTCTCCGCTTTCCGGGAGGGATTTCTTAAAGGGGTAAATGAATTCTACAAGGAAAACTACTCCGGCCTGGATGTCCGGGACGGTATTGCTGGGGCTATCTCCATTAAGCTTCAGAATCCTGTTTTTGAAAGCCAGACAAAGAATAAACTGGGAAATACGGAGATCCGAAGCTGGATAATCGGCGAGGTAAAATCCGGAGTGGTGGATTTTCTGCATAAAAATAATGAGGCCTCAAAGAAGCTTAAGGAAAAGATCATCTCCAACGAGAAGCTAAGGAAGGAACTGGCCACGGTTAAGAAGGAGGCAAAAGAGGCAGCCAAAAAGATAGCCCTGAAGATACCCAATTTAAAGGACTGCAAATACCATCTCCAGGATAAAGGAAAGGGCGAGAATTCTACAATCTTCATTACCGAGGGTCAATCTGCCTCCGGTTCCATGGTTTCCTGTAGGGATGTTTATACCCAGGCGATCTTCTCCTTAAGGGGAAAACCACAGAATGTTTATGGACGGAGGAAGACAGACCTCTATAAAAACGAAGAATTGTACAACATGATGATGGCCCTGGGGATTGAAAACAGTATCGAGGAACTCCGGTATGGGAAGATCGTCATTGCCACGGATGCGGATTACGACGGTTTCCATATACGGAATCTGCTTTTAACCTTTTTTCTTAATTACTTTGAAGAGCTTGTGGTGGCTGGCAGGGTTTATATCCTGGAAACCCCGCTCTTTCGGGTAAGGAATAAGAAAGAAACCAGGTACTGCTACAACATCAAGGAACGGGATGAGGCTGTAAAGGCCCTTTCTCAGCCGGAGGTAACCCGTTTTAAGGGCTTAGGGGAGATAAATCCAAAGGAATTTGGGCAATTCATTGGGGATAATATCCGGCTTGTGGATATAAATGTTAAATCCTTAAAGATTGTCAAGGAAACCCTGGATTTTTACATGGGCAAAAACACACCGCAGCGCAGGGAATTCATAATGGAGAAGCTCATATAATGGCTTACGTACGGACAATTTTTACAGATAATTTTCTTGAATACGCCTCTTATGTTATTAAGGATCGGGCGATTCCCCATTTGGATGACGGTCTTAAACCTGTGCAGAGAAGGATCCTGCACTCGCTCTTTGAGATGGATGACGGCAAATTTCATAAGGTTGCCAATGTTGTTGGGCACTGCATGAAGTATCATCCCCATGGAGATGCCTCAATCTATTCCGCCCTGGTTGTCCTTGCCAATAAGGATCTTTTTTTAGAAAAACAGGGAAATTTCGGAAACATCTACACCGGCGACGAAGCCTCCGCTGCAAGATACATAGAATGCCGGGTTCTTCCCCTGGCAAAGAAGGTGTTGTACAATCCGGAAATTACACCCTACGAGGATTCCTACGACGGAAGGAACCGGGAACCGGTGGTTTTCCCGTCCAAAATCCCCGTAGTTCTGATTCAAGGGGCAGAAGGTATAGCAGTGGGAATGTCCACCAGGATTCTTCCCCACAATTTCATAGAGGTCCTTGGGGGGGTCTCCGCCTGTTTAAAAGGCAAGAAACCGACCCTGTATCCCGATTTCCCCACCGGTGGTTTTTTGGATGTAACTAATTATCAGGATGGGATGGGTTCAGTTCTTGTGCGGGCTAAAATCGATACCTCGGATCCGAAAAGAATTGTTATCCGGGAGCTTCCCTTTGGAGCAACCACGGAAAGCCTTATTGCTTCCATAGAAAACGCTGCCCGAAGAAACAAGGTAAAGATAGCCTCTATAAGTGACTTTACTGCAGAGAAGGTGGAGATAGAGATTAAGCTTCCCCGGGGTGTTTATACCCAGGAGGTGCTGGATGCCCTGTATGCCTTTACAGACTGCGAATACTCGATTGCGGTTAATCTTCTGGTAATTAAGGACTCGAGACCCGTACAGATGACGGTTACCGAGATCCTGCAGTATCATTCAAAAAAACTTGTAGAAATTCTTACGGAAGAATTAAAGATAGAGGAAGGACATCTTAAGGACAGGCTTCATGCAAGAACTCTGGAGCAGATTTTTGTGGAGGAGAGGATCTATAAAAAGATAGAGCAGATGAAAACCCAGGAAACGGTGATCAAGGCTGTTATCACAGGATTTAAACCCTTTCTTGCCCAGATAAAAAGACCAGTAACAGAGGAGGATGTGGAAAAGCTTCTGAAAATCCCTATCCGCAGGATTTCCCTGTACGATATCAATAAGGCAAAGAAGGAGATGGAGGAGATCAATGCCAGGCTTAAGGAGATCAAATACCACCTGGCCCATATAATCGACTATGCCCTTGGATTTGTGGATTCTCTGGTAAAGGAGTACAAATCCACATATCCCAGAATGACGACTCTGCAGAAATTCTCAAAGGTGGATGTGCGGGAGGCGGCGCAGAGAAACAGAACCCTCCGTTACGACACCGAGACAGGATACCTTGGCTATGAAGTTCTGACCGGAGAATCCCTCTTTGAGGTTTCCGAATATGACAGGATTCTGGTAATCAGAAAAAGCGGAGCCTACTCGGTTATAAATGTTCCGGACAAGCTTTTTGTTGATAAGGGGATGCTCTTCTGTTCCCTGGCTGAAAAAGAAGAATTGGGAAAAATTATTTTTTCTGTGGTGTCAAGACAAGAGGAAACAGGCTATCCTTACATAAAACGCTGCAGAATTGAGCAGTATATCCTAGAAAGGGGATACTCCCTGGTTCCGGAAAAAACGGCTCTGTTGGCTCTTACAACCCTAGAGGATGCTGTGGCTGTTGTAACTTACAAGGCTAAACCGAGAATTAAGGTTCTGGAGGAGAGGTTTGAGGTTAAAAACTTCCTGGTAAAGGGCCTTAAAACAGCCGGAGTTAGGTTAGCCGCAAAGGAGGTTGCAGGGGCTGTTTTTGAAGGAAAAAAGAGAAGAGGGAAAAAGTGACGGAGGAGCATTTTTATCTGCAAATGCTTAAATCCTATTCCGCAAAGAACCTTACTGCGGAAATTGACTTTGGAAGGTTTTTTTTCTTTCTGCAAAAAATAGCTCAGAAACAGCCGGATTTTAAGGGTACCCAGGCTCTACTGGCGGAGAACGCCATGGAAACCGTATCCAAGGGTCTTACCGACCTGGAAGAGAAGAAACTCTGCACCTTGGTTTACTCCGGCGACACAATAAGAACAATACATTTTCCCCTTTACTACTCCTCCCGGGTTGCAGCCCTGTATAAAACAATTACTGAATCGCCAGAAACCCCTTTCCCCTCTGGGGAAAGAAGCAATCTTTCAATTCCTGCCAATTTTCTAACACCTTTGAATGTAAAAGAGGATTTTACAAATCTCCTCTCCGAAACTTCCACCGAGGACACCGGCAAAATCTACAGGTTTTCCTTTCCCGAGGAAATTGACAGTATGATTGTTCCGGAGGATATGGTTCAGACCAGGCTTTTAGAGCTTGCGCTGCAGAAGATAAGGCTTTACCTAAATACTGCAAAAAATGCAGAGTATGTACGGAACAAGCTGGCAGGAATTTTCCGTCAGCGGGAGCAGCTTCTTAAGGAGATGTTCAGCAGTGTTCTTACACAGAACAGGCTCTCCATGGATTCAATTCTCAATCCCACCGATTTTACCTATCTATTCTGGACTCATACTGCCAGTGCTGTTATTTCCGAATTCCGGCAAAAAAAGGAAAAGCTGATTTTGGAACACAGCTTCTGCCAGGCTGCTTATCTTATTGGGCTCTTTGCCCTGTATTACAAGGGAATTACTCAGAAGAAAAAGGAAAAGGAGACTGCCTACAGAAGCCTTGAACAAAGTCTTAAGAAGGAGCCTTTCTGTTTTACCTTCGATGATATCGCTCGGTTTGAGGACGCCCAGGGGATGCTGTTAACCCGGAAGCTTTCCCAGTCTGAGATTTTCAGCTTTATACAGAAACTGACGACAGAGGTGCAGCAGGGGGACCTGCCGGAGATTATACATATCAAGGGTTCAGGTTCTCATGATTATTTTGTGTATAAAGATAAGCTTCTTCCCCTGACTCTACGGAAGATAATAGCTGCATCCCAAGAATACAGGCAGCATTTTATAGAACTGTTTCATAAGGATCTGGAAAAATTCAGAAAAACAGAAGAGATGGTAAGCGATACCGCCTTTTCAAAGGCTATAGAAAAGCATTTGGAAAAGGAGGATCCGCTTTTACACTCCTTATTAAAGTTTGAACTTCTCTATTTAACCCTAAAGGATACCAAGCCTGGGATAGAGATTCTCCGAGAAACAGAAAGATGTCTGGACCTCGGTAAGCAGGCTCTTCTTCCCTTGAATATAATATTCCGTTTAGACAGAAAGATTCTGCTGGGCAAGGCAAAAAGACTTCTACCCCTTTGGAAAACTATTCCAATTCTGAAATTTCTTGTAAAACTCTTTTCTGCCCGGGAGGCGCCTAAAAAGACTAAAAAAGAAACCTCTGCAGAAGGATCCTCCGGGAAAACGGCAGGAAGGGAATTTTCTGAAGAAAACCAATTTAGTGTTTCTACCCGAAAGGTTTACCAGGATCCTGAAAAAACGGCCGCGAAATCTTCTGGAGGAGGAAACATTAAACCAAAGGAAGACCCTATGGTTGCCTATAAGAAGGCTATCAGCCAGCTTAAGGCCCAGTTTCTTGGGAAGGATGCTTCCATGGAGAAAACTCTTTCAGAGTATGCAGAAAAATGGAATCCTCTTTTTGATCCAAAAGCAAAAGCCAATCTTGTGGAGGATGTTAATTCCCTGGTAAGGGACTATTTAAGAACCATGAAAAAGAGTTTTATAAAGAATCCCCCCGATGCAAAAAGAATCGAGAATCTTGCCAGAACCTTAGTGGAAAACAGGCTGTTGGAAAAAATAAAGAAGAAGGATTATTTAAGAAAATATATAGAACTATACATGATCAAATACCTTAGCTGACCACAGGAGGAAAGAATGGAGAAAATAGGTTGGATAGGCACAGGTGTAATGGGGCGCTCCATGTGTTCCCATATCCTTAAAAAGGGATACGAGGTTTCAGTATTTACCAGAACAAAGGAAAAGGCCCAGGATTTATGCAATGCCGGAGCCAAGTGGAAGGAAACCCCGAAAGAAGTAGCAGAGAATAGCGATATAATTATTACCATGGTTGGTTATCCCAAGGATCTGGAGGAGGTGGTTCTTGGGGAAAAGGGAATTTTTACAAGAGTAAAACCAGGTACAATATTTATAGATATGACCACCTCGGAACCGAGCCTGGCAAAGGAGATCTACGAAAAGGGAAAATCTCTGGGAGTAGATTCCCTGGATGCGCCGGTTTCCGGAGGTGATGTTGGGGCCAGAGAAGCAAAGCTGGCTATAATGGTAGGTGGAGATCGGGAGGTTTATGATAAAGCGCTGCCCTTGTTTAAGGTTATGGGTACAAATATTGCCTACATGGGACCAGCCGGGGCTGGACAGCACACAAAGATGATAAATCAGATCCATATAGCCACAACAATGATAGGCCTGGTGGAGGCCCTTCTCTACGCCCACAAAGCGGGTCTCGATATGCTGGAGGTAATCGAATTGATTGGGAAAGGGGCAGCTGGGTCCTGGTCCTTGAATAATTACGGGCCTAGGATTGCCAAGGGTAATTTTGATCCCGGGTTCTTTGTAAAGCACTTTGTCAAGGACATGGGAATTGCCTTAAAGGAAGCGGAGAAAATGAAGCTTTCCCTTCCTGGGCTGGCTTTGGCAGAACAGTTCTATGTTGCAGCTATGGCAATGGGGCTGGAAAACATGGGTACCCATAGTCTTTATAAGGTTTTTGAAAGGTTAAACACCCCTATCTCTTAAGGAGAAAACACCCTCTTAAAAAGCAAGATTCCTTAGAAGATACGCTACTGAGATCCCAAGATAATTGCCGGCCACCCAGCCGGCAACACCTATCAGTACACCGGTGATCACAATCTCTTTGTTTTTCAATGAAGCAGCAACCAAAGGAACAAAGGGAGGCGAATACACCATAGCGGTTGTAGTGATGATATGGGTATCCCTGTCTATTTTAAATACAAGGGATAGCAGGGTATGAAGAACCGCAGAAATAACTATTACACTGGTAACATAACCGATTACCGCCGGGGCAGTTTTTACCAATTCCTGTACATTTGCCATGGAACTGACGACCAGGGAGAAAATGAGGATTACATAATGTCCCAGTTGGAAGGTCATTCTTATCTTCCTAATAGAAGGTATGAAGGAGGCAATAACAGAAAGGGTTGTAATGGTAAGAATAGCTACGGTCATGGAAATTTCGGGTTTAACAATAAAACTTAATCCCCCTCCAACAGCCATTATCAAAACCGCAAGGCCAAAGGCCTTTAACAGAGGCCAAAAATCCCCCCTTTTAAAATCCATAAAGGTGTCTCCGTATTTCTTTACATCCACGGAATCGGTTTCTGTTGACCGGGGAACATAAGCAGGGAGAACTTTTTTCAATAAAGAGGGGGCAAAGGAGAGAAGGAAGAGAAGATAGAAGGCACAAACCACCACATCGGAGGCATGAACTGCCAGGTAAGCGGTATTCTCTATTTCCAAAGCAGTCCCTATGGCGGCTAGATTCGGCGTGCCTCCGGTGTAGCAGCCGATGAGCATGCCTGCCATCTTCCAGCTTTCTGGCCCCACAAAGTCCTTAAAAATAAAGAAGGAAACGCCGGTGGATACAATAATCGCGGCACCAGCGATAAAGAGAGAGATCAAAGCTTTGCCTGCGGTTTTTTTGAAACCCCGCAGATCCATGGAAAAGAACATGAGAGGAAGAGCCAGGGGAACGGTTAATGTAGTTAGGAGATCCTGGGCAGAGGCAAAATTATCCGGCAAAATAGAAAGGTTTCCAAGAATTATCCCTATCAGATAGCAGAGCACTACAGGTCCGAGCTTGTCTATAAGGGGAAATTTTTCGCACAGATAGATTATCAGAGCAGGAAACAGGATGAAAAACAGGATCCAGAGAATATTTTCCATGGAGGGGAGTATATTACATCGAAAGGGTGTTGTAAACGGGAAATTCTCTTTTTACCAGGCTCTGTTTTTTACCCTTTATTTTTTCTTTACTCCTCTATACAATACGCTATCTTTGGAGAAAATGAAAAAATGAGGGACTGGGAACTAAGGACTGCTTATATAACTGGGGGCTCAAGTGGAATCGGCTTTGCTTTAGCCAAGGAATTGAAAATCCGTGGGGTAAATCTGGTTCTGTTAGCCAGGGATAGAGCAAAACTGGAAGCAGCCAGGGAGAAATTGATCAAGATTAGCGATAATCCTTCCTCGGTTAATATTCTTTCTCTCGACATCAGTCAGAAGGAATCTGTAGAGAAGGATTTAGCTAAAGCTGTAAAGGATCATGGGGTTCCGGATCTTTTAATTAACTGCGCCGGCATGGCTTACCCGAACTATTTTCACAAAATACCGTATCCCCAATTTCAGCAAACCCTGGAGACCAATATAGCTGGTACCTGGAATGTACTTCAGGCCCTGGTTCCCGGGATGATGGAAAAGGGTAGGGGAAAGATTGTAACCCTTTCTTCGATTGCCGGGTTTATAGGAGTCTTTGGTTATACTGCTTACAGTGCCTCTAAATTTGCCCTTTTTGGAATGATGGAGGCTTTAAGAGGCGAACTAAAACCTTATGGAATATCGGTTCATGTAGTATGCCCTCCGGATACTGATACTCCGCAGCTTGCGGAGGAGGAAAAATCAAAACCACCGGAGACAAAGGCTGTTTCGGGTAATTCAAAAGTCTTGGAGGCCGGCTTTGTTGCCAGGAGTATATTATCTGGAATAAAGGGTAATAAATTTGTTATTATTCCAGGGCTTTCAGGAAAACTGATCTACAGAATCAGCCGTTTATTTCCCGGGTTGGTTAGATCCATCATGGATAATGATATAAAGAAGGCGAGAAAAAAATTATAGGATCAACCTAATTTAGCAGAAATATCCAGGAGGAAACATGTCTGCATCAATTTTTAACAAATGCGCTAATTATACGGAAGCAAATGATGCCCGGGCTAAGGGGTTTTATCCCTTTTTCAAACCTATAGAAAGGATGGAGGGAACAAGGGTTGTTATAGATGGCCGACAGCTTGTAATGGCGGGATCCAATAATTATTTGGGTCTTGCAACAGATCCGAGAATGGAAGAGGCTGCCAGAAAGGCTATAGCTAAATATGGAACAAGTTGTTCAGGATCCAGATTCATGAATGGAACCCTCTCTTTGCACGAGGAACTGGAGAACAAACTGGCGGTTTTTTCTGGTCAGGAATCGGCCTTATGTTTTACCACGGGATATCAAACCAATCTAGGGGCAATCTCCGCGTTACTGGGAAAAGGGGAATATATAATAACGGATAAATACAATCATGCCTCCATAATGGATGGTATCTTTATGAGCGCCGGGATCAATAAGACAATCCATGTTATCCGATACAAGCATAATAATATGAGGGACCTGGAGAAGGAACTTTCAAAACTCCCGGAAAATGCAGCGAAATTAATTGTGACAGACGGTGTTTTTTCCATGGAGGGCAGTATTGTAAAGCTTCCTGAGTTATCAGAACTTGGAAAAAGGTTTAATGCAGGAGTATACCTGGATGAAGCCCATGCCATGGGTGTTCTCGGTTCCACGGGAAGAGGCACAGGTGAATACTACGGCAATATGAATCTTGCGGATGTGGTAATGTGTACATTTTCCAAATCCTTTGGTTCCATAGGCGGTTTTGTTGCCGGAGAAGCCGGAATCATAGATTATATAAAACACTTTGCCAGACCCCTGATATTCAGTGCCAGCCTTCCACCTGCCAATATTGCTGCGGTTATGACAGCCTTGGATATCATGGAGCAGGAACCGGAAAGGATCGCAAGGCTTCAGGAGATTGCTAAAAAGATGATCAGCAGTTTTAAAGCCCTGGGATTCAATGTGGGAGCTGCCGAGACACCGATAGTTCCTCTTATTATAGGGGATAACGAGAAAACTTTCGTTTTTTGGAAGAGAATGTTTGACCGAGGGGTATATGTGAATCCTGTAATCACCCCGGCAGTGCCTCCCAATCGCTCCTTAATCCGGACCTCCTATATGGCAACTCATAGTGATGAGGATCTCAATATAATCCTTGAAATTGCGGCAGAAGAAGCAAGAAAGCTGGGAATAATACCTTAGGCAGGGCAATCCGCAGGATCCTGTACCTTTTTTGTTAATATAAGAACCACCAAAAAACCTGTAAAAAGCGCCAGGGAGGAGGCAAAGAAAGCAGCAGGAAAACCCCAGAGCGCTGCCGTGGAAGCTCCGATAAGAGGTCCCAAAGCACTTCCACCGGAACCCATACTGGAGTTCAAACCATAAATAGAACCTTGTTTATTGCTATCCGCTCTAATAACTATCATTGCATTTATACTGGGCATTGTGCCCCCAAAGAAGACCCCTCCTAAAGCCCGAAAGATAAGCAGCATTAAAGGGCTTGTGGAAAGCCCCTGGGGAATTAAGAAACAGCCTGCTCCGGCAAGGCAGAAGAGAAGGGTGCGGCGGTATCCTATCCGAAAGCTTACTCGTCCAATGAGACCCGCAGCCAAGGCGGAGGCCAGGGCTGCGGCACCGATGACTGCCCCAGAGGTGGAGCCAACAAGGGCGCCCTCCGGAGACATGCTCTGCACAAAGAGTGGTACAATGGGAGCAGCGGAAGAATTGGCTATGTAAACCAGCCCTGTGATCAAGAGCAGAATAAGTAGTTCCCGCGATTCCCGAAGTGGAGAAAAGTCTGGAACAATCGCCTTAAAAAGGGTGATCTTCTGGGGTACCCTGTGAAAATCTTCCTTTACGAAAATAAGGATAATTATACCACCGGAGAACATCAGTGTAGAGGTTGTAAAAAAGGCCATCCGGTTACCCCAAAAGTCGGAGATAACACCGCCTATCAAAGGGCCTGTGGAGGAGCCGAGAAATATAGCCATTTGTAAAAGGCCAAGATAGTAACCAGCCTTCTCTTTAGGAACTGTAGTTGCTACAAGAACCGTTGCCGCTGCCACTGTTCCGGAAAGGGTGCCCTGAAATATTCTTAGAATAAAAATATGATAGGGAGCGGTTGTGAAACCCTGCAGGGCCATTACTAGGGCGCCCCCGAACATTGCCCGTAAAAGCATCGGCTTTCTGCCGTAAAGATCGGATATCTTACCCCAAATAGGGGCAAAGAATATCATGGAGATCGCTGATCCACCCTGACAAAGGCCAACCCACATCTTTAGAAGCAAGGGATCTGTAACCCCCAGATCCTGCAAATAAAAAGGAATAATTGGTATAGAGGTGTTGAATCCTGCGATGGCCAAAAATTGAGCAATCCAGATTGCGTAAAAATTTTTTTTCCAAACCATCTATCCTTTAATTTTCCAATTTAAAAGTAATAAGGTCAATAAGGGAGGTTCTTCCTCTGTCCTGGAATCTTGCTTTTTATTATCCGCAATAATATCATGGCCTTATGAGAATACTGAGAGAGGAATCGGTTCTTCTGCTTGTGGACCTACAGGAAAAGCTTTTTCCCCATATAGCGGAAAAGGAAGATTTATTGAAAAAGACTGCAATACTAATTCAGGGTATTAAGACTTTAAATATTCCAAGGATAGTTACAGAACAGTATCCCAAGGGTCTTGGAAAAACAATTCCAGAGATCGGAGTCCTTGCCAAGGATGTTACTCCCTTGGAGAAGATATCCTTCAGTTGTATGGATGACCAGAATATCCGAAGGCAGCTGAAATCCTTAGGAAGAAGATATGTAATCCTTGCAGGGATTGAAGCCCATGTATGTATACTCCAGACAGCAGTGGATCTGAATCAACAGGGTTATACCCCTGTAATTGTAACGGACTGTATCTCTTCCAGGAATATTCAATCCAAGGAGACAGCCTTACAAAGGTTCATGCAGGAAGGGATAATCCTCTCCTCGGCGGAATCGATCCTTTTTGAACTTCTCCGGTATGCCGGGTCCGAGGAGTTTAAAAACATCTCCAGGCTGGTAAAATAGATCATCTTACCTTTTTCCTCCTTCCTTGTTTTATCATAGAGTAGGAGGCTATCCCCAAGGCGCTCCAGATACAGGCAAAGCTTACAAGATGAGAAGGAGTAAAGGGCTCCCTATAAACCACTATTCCGATAAGTAGCATGAAGGTTGGCGAAAGGTACTGGATAAAGGCGACAGAGGAGAGTGGGATTCTTTTTGCCCCTTCTGAAAAACAGAACAAAGGCAGGCTGGTGATCAGTCCGGAAAAGAGGATTGCGAGGATTACCAGGGGAGAACGGTTACCGAAAACCGGTGCCCCAGTTATCCCCTGTAATACAAGGAATCCAGCAGCCAGGGGGGCCAGGATCATGGTTTCCACTGTAAGGGAGGTAAGGGAATCCAGTTTTGTGGTCTTTTTTAACAGGCTGTAAAATCCAAAGGTAATCATAAGTATCAAGGAGACGTAGGGGATCTTGCCATAGGAAATGGACAAGTAGAGAACTCCGATCCCGGCTAGAATAAGAGATATTGTTTGGGCAAGAGAAAGCCTTTCCCTGAGAAAGATGATTCCAAGAAAGGCGTTGAACAGGGGATTTATATAGTAACCCATGCTGGCTTCCACAATATTCCCACTGTTAACCGCAGCGATATAGGTGAACCAGTTTATTCCAAGCAACAGCCCCGAGATAAACAAGACCGAAAAAAGACGCCGGTCTTTCAGCACAAGAAAAATCTTATTGCTTTTCTGAATTCCTGCAATGGCTATAAGCAGAAGAAAGGACCAGAAGATCCTGTGTCCCAGAATTATTATGGAAGGAACAGAGGAACAGAGTTTCCAATAGAGGGGGAGAATACCCCATAAAAAGGAGGCCAGGGCTGTATAACCTACTCCTGCAAGGTTTAGGGAGTTTTCTATCTTTTCTCCTGATTCCTGGTTTTTAATTTTTTTATTCATTGGAGTATTATTACAGTAAACCAGGAAGCCTGGTCAATCGGTCTATCAAGCTCTGAATATTCAGGTCTGGTTTTCCCAGACTATTTCAACCCAGCCTCCCTGTCTGTTCTCTACAGCAAGAGTTCCGCCTATCTGTTCCACCAGGGCAAGGACAAGATTCAGACCTAGGGTTTTTGTTTTTCTGGGATCAAAGAGATCTGGAAATCCGGGGCCTGTATCCTTTACTGTCAGGATATTCTTATCATTCATTATCTTGAAGGAGATGACGATAGTTCCGCTGCCGGAGGAATTGATAATCTGTTTTATAGAATTTGTAACCAACTCGTTTATCAATAATCCAATGGTAACCGCCAGATCCGGTTTAATGCTGATCTCCTGAAGGTCCAGAAGAATCCTTATCCTATTATTGTTATTCTGGATTGAGAGGATAAGGGAGTCTGTTAGATGTTGCAGGTAATCCGTTAGGGAGAGGGCGATAAAATCCTGCTGTTCGTAAAGGATTTCATGGATCACCGCCATGGCGGCGATTCTCTGCTGACTGCTGGTAAAGACTGTCTGCTGTTCCTCCCCCTCCACATACTGGCTCTGCAGGCTTAAAAGACTGGAAATTATCTGCAGATTGTTTTTAACCCTGTGGTGGATCTCCTTAAGGAGGATCTCCTTTTCCGCCAAAGAATGCCGAAGGCGGTTTTCATCCTCCTTTCTTTTTGTAATATCCATTCCCATACCGATTACTCCACTGATTTTACCAGAGGTATCATAAATAGGAGCCATGGAGAGGCTCAGGATTAGTGATGATCCATCCTTTCTTATTCTCTTTACCTCTAAGTCGGAAAAGGATTGTCCAGAGAGGGCTTTTCCTAACAGTTCTCTGCCTTCTTCGATCTTATCGGGAGGAAAGACGGGAGGTTTTTTTCCTAGAACTTCCTCTTCCGTAAAACCATATATTTTTTCCGAAGCTTTATTCCATTGGGAGATAGTTCCATCCGGTTCAAGAACCATAATTGCCAGGGGGGAGGCGTTTATCACAGCCTCCAGCTTCTGGGTTGTTTCTAGAAGTTTTGATTCCGCCAGCTTTCGCTTCTTTTCCTCCTCCAGGGCCTCCAGGGCAAAGGAGATGTCTCCGCAAACCTCCCTTACCAGTTCCAGTTCCTCCTCTGTAAAAGTGGAGATATCGGAGGAAACAAGATTAAATACACCAACAGGCTTTCCGTAGATACTTATGGGGAAAGAAACCACACAGGAGTCCCGTATGCCCAGGGTTTCCAGGGAGAAATTATTTATAATCTTTGGCTGACCGGTTTTATAGGCTGTGAAGGCTGTGCAGAACTCTTCTCCTTTTTGTGCGAGGGTTTTGTGTATTTCCAGAAGCTCTTTTCTATCCAAGCTGTAGGAGGCTTGGGGAACCAGGGAGCCGGAATTGGGATCCTCGAAACAGATCCAGGCTGCGGAAAATTCTCCCCTTTCTACGGCTATTTTGCAGGATTCCTGCAGAACCCTTTCAACACTGGTTTCCCGGACAACCATCTGGTTGATCTGGCTTATAAAGGAATAGAGCCGGGTTAGTTCTTTCTGCCTCTTCTCTGCCACAACCCTTTGGGTAATATCGTGGGTCATTACTGCGAACTGATATTTCTTAGGAGAAAAGGCCCTTACCTGAAAATATTTTTTTAGGGAATTAGCATAATTTTCGAATTCTATAGGTTTTCCAGTTAAGGCTACCTTTCCATAGTTTTCTATCCAGTACTGTTCTGTATGGGGAAGTACTTCAAGAACTGTTTTCCCTAGAATATCCCTCCTATTCAATCCAGTCTGTTTTTCAAAGGCTGGGTTTATATCAAGAAAACGGTAATCCACAGGTTTTCCCTCGTCGTCCAGGATTATTTCGTGCAAAGCAAAACCTGAGATCATCTTTTTAAAAATCCTATTGTATTGTATTTTACTCCTCTTCAAGGCCATTTCGAGCTCTAATTCCTGGGTTACATCCTCTAAAGTAAACACTGCCCCGATAATCTCTGTTTTATTCATAAGAGGTGCACCATTGATTGATAAAAGGACCCTTCGGCCGTCCGGCCAGGAGATGGCATGACGAACTCCATGAACCGGTTTTTTTGTTTTCATCACAATGTTAAAAGGGAGTCCCTCCTTGGGAAAGGGTTTTCCATCAATATCAATAATCGACCAGGTTGGATCATCGTATTTTTTTGTACATAATTTTGATTTTACCAAGCCATGAACCTTCTCCGCCCTCTTGTTTGCATATACGATCTCTCCGGTTTTTGAGACAATTGTTATTGCTGTGGGCAGAAAATCTAAAAGAGCCAGCAAGGTTTTGTCCAAATCCTGTAATTCCGTAGTATCTGAAAACAGGTCCAGGAAGAAGTCTGATTTTTCAGACATAAAAACTCCTATAAAAAGTCAACAGTAAGCCTTTAACAGACTCACAAAATTAAGCAGCTGAGAATGCAGCTGCATGCATCTC
>ENA-OSEO01003383-OSEO01003383.1-sediment-metagenome-genome-assembly--contig:-NODE-3383-length-19063-cov-6.725851_pt1 | contig 19063 bp, 15 predicted proteins | sample MGYA00237883_ERZ534232 | MGnify/ENA metagenome assembly ERZ534232
GCACTGGGACGCTCTTTAATAATTTAATTGAAATTGGGTATATCTCATGCGTCGCTTGCCAAAAAACTGGAGATGAGGTTATCCGGCGTCGGCTTTTCAGTGGAGAGGGGAGAGCCCATCGAAAGAAGCGCCAATTATTCATTTGATGTATGAGTTACTAAATATTGAAAGAGCTTCCCGCTGCCGTTCACTAAATATTCAATAGTATTTAATTCGAATGGTAGGAATGTAGAGGCTACACTTAGAAAGAACAACCTCATTAATGGAATCGCAACTTGAACAGAAAAGGAAAGAAACAGCCAAGCGTCTTAATATAGACAGTCATGAAGTTCCGCGACACCTCGCGATTATTATGGACGGTAATGGAAGATGGGCCACTGAAAAGGGGCTGCCCCGGTTGGAAGGGTATAGTCAAGGTGCAAAAACCGTAGAGAGAATATCCAGATACTGTGTGGGAATGGGCATCGAATATTTGACTATTTTTTCATTCAGCATGCAAAATTGGCAAAGGCCTGATGAGGAAGTTGCTTTTATCATGTACCTACATACTGAGTATTTAGAGCGAATGAAAGCTTTTTTAATGAAAGACAATATCAGGCTTGTGCATCTGGGCAGAAAAACAAAATTGCCCCAAGCAGTAGTTGCTGCGCTGGCAGAAACCATAAAATTGACCAGTCGAAATACGGGCATGGTTTTGGGGTTGGCGCTAAATTACGGAGCTCGATCTGAGATTATGGATGCAGCAATAGATATCGTGCAAAAATGCCAGGCTGGTAGACTCCAAATACAGTCAATTGATCATCAGCAGTTTAGTAATCATCTATATACCTCTGGCTGGCACGACCCTGACTTGCTTATTCGTACGTCAGGGGAAATGCGTGTGAGTAATTTCTTGCTCTGGCAGATCGCTTATACGGTATTTTACTTTACTGAGACCTATTGGCCTGATTTCAATGAACAAGAACTTAAAATGGCAATAAGAGCTTATGCTAAGCGGAGTAGGCAATATCGAGGTAGCAACTCTTAACCTTATTTCGTTGGCTGTTTGCTTGTAAGTGCGAATTCAGTCGTACGGCATGGCGCTGGCTGTCCTGTTTTTGCGGACGAAGCCGTACCTACACCCCCTCTGGTTCCTTATTTTAGGAGGCACTATAAGAAAAGGCTTAGGCAGTATGGAACTATTTACAAAGGAGTAATAATGAGAAAACTAATTTTTATTATGCTTTTTTTCATACCGATAGGATTGACTGGAAACAACTCCCTTGCACATCAGCCAAATATTTACAATTTTGCAGGAATCATTATATCAAATCATGAAAACCGCAAATCAAAAGTCGCGCTTAATGCACAAAAGGTGAGCCAAGTCTCCGATTCTGAAATGGTTGGGCCTAAAGCAAGGGAGACTTTGAAGACGAAATCCAATGCAGACAATTCCAATTCTCCTGGTTTTGTAGAGCGGGTTTTTGGTGGAACAGGTGCCGTAAACAAATTGAGACGATTCAGAGATGAGCTGCTTGGTAAGAGCCCAGAGGGAAGGGAATATATAAAAGCAGTCTATGATCTAATTCCAAGCATGGCAATAGTAATGATCCGGAATGGCGATGTGAGGTCGCGTACATCGGCAAATTTGAAAGAAATCGTACCATTAGTTGTTTTATCGCTCGACAAAAAGGCCATTGAGCCTGGTATTGGAGTGGTTTTGAACAAGTTACTTGATGATTATAGAGATGCTAAGGAGTCGAGTGATTACCTAAAAAATGAGATTCAAAGAATGAAAGAGGAACGACCTATCATAGCTTTTATATCTCGTTTTAACGCCACTGATTTTGGGACCACCGGTCAAAGTGAAGGTGAAAAACTAAGTCCAAACGCCCGCAAATATCTTTCCGACACCGTTCTGGTTAAATTCAACTCAGGCGCGAAGACTTCCAGGATAAATGCGATCTGCAGTGAAGTTGGCATGACTGTGGAAAAACATTTTAAAAGAATAGGCCTTTATAAGATGCGCGTGCCCGAAAACATAGTCCTTGAGACGATTGAGAAACTTTCGAAATATGATGAGATCCAATATGCAGAGCCTGATTACGTTTTAAAAATACTTGATAAGACACCAAACGATCCTGCTTTTAATAGGTTATGGGGACTTCATAATACTGGCCAAGATGGTGGAACTGCTGATGCTGACATAGATGCTCCTGAAGCATGGGGGATTACCACCGGTAACATGGAAATAGTGGTATGCGTTATAGATACTGGAGTGAATTACGATCACGAAGATCTTTCATCCAATATGTGGGTGAACAAACATGAAATACCAGACAACAATGTCGATGACGACGGGAATGGATACATTGATGACTATTTAGGATGGGATTTTTACAATGGTGATAACGATCCCATGGATGATCATGATCATGGAACACATTGTAGCGGGACTATTGGAGGCATCGGGAACAATGCTGTAGGGGTAGCGGGTGTTAACTGGACTGTCAAGATAATGCCCTTGAAATTCCTTAGCTCATGTGGTTCAGGGGCCACGTCTGATGCGGTTGAAGCAATTCTTTATTCAACAATGATGGGAGCTATGATTGCTTCAAACAGTTGGGGTGGGGCAGATTTTAGTCAGGCTTTATATGATGCAATTGAGGACTTTGGGAATGAAGGGGGGCTCTTTATAGCCGCTGCGGGTAATGACAGCGCTGATAACGACGAAACACCACACTATCCATCCAGCTACGATCTTCCTAATATCATTTCAGTTGCTGCAACGGACAGAAATGATGCGCTCGCAGATTTTTCCAACTATGGACTTGAAAGTGTCGACGTTGCAGCACCAGGTGTTGAGATATACAGCACTGTGATCAGTGGGTATGACACTTTTAGCGGAACTTCCATGGCAACGCCTCATGTTGCAGGTGTAGCTGCACTTGTTAAGGCGAAGAATCCGTCATGGGAATATGCAGCGATCAAAGTAGCTATTGAACAGGGCGTCGAAACCAAAGCGTCACTAATAGGAAAAATAGCCACTGCAGGCAGGATAAACGCTTATCAAGCCTTACTTCGATCTGCGTGTCCCGATTGTCCTCCTGATGGTGTAATTACGAATGTGACGTATTTTCCAGGGACGATTTGCTCGTGTAACAATGCCACATCCATCACTATCGGCCCTGGAGTAACAATCAAGAATGGGGCTACAGTCACATTTAAGGCGCCAAGAGTTATCATTAACAACTATTTTCATGCGGAATCAGGTGCGCTGGTTAGGATAATGCAGGAATGAAAAGAGGATCGAACCTTCTCTGTTTTTTTTGATGCTAAATATAGGGATATAAGGCAGGGGGACGCCTAAGATATTAAGATTTACAGTGTAATCAAAAAATGATGGATGAGAAATTATGCCAAGATTAGCCCGATTAGACGCGCCCGGAGTATTACATCATATCAGGACGGCCTGTTTAAAACTTTAATTGAAATTGGGTATATCTCATGCGGCGCTTGCCAAAAAGCTGGAGATGAGATTAACCAACATTGGATTTTTAATGGAGAGGGGAGTGACAATCGCCCATAATACTAATTTCCAGCTATTTTGATCAAAACTGACTATCTTAAGGGCGTCTCTTAAGTGCGGCTATGGGGATGCGCATGAAATTATCCCTCTCTATGATTGATCCGGCCAGCAGCGCATGATGGGGTCATGCCTTGTCAGCCTGCACAGATGAACGGATGGCGGAAATTTGAGGAATAGAGCCGCGACACATACTGGGCAGGGGCAGGCAGCAGCGAAAGGTAAAAAAGCGGGCTCTATCTGTCTTCGGCCTGTCAGCGGGTTGGGCATGTCCCTTCGAGAATCGGCCAGGCGGCTGAAAATGAGTCCCCCTGGATGGGGTTTCTCTGTGAAAAGGGGGGGGGCGGCTGCGCTTAGAGCCGGATACCGTTTACTCGATTAATAATCTGACTTCTTTCCAGAGTCCCCATACCATGGTGTGATAGGATCGGTTCAAGTCGCCCTTGCCGAGTAGCCGCGTTTATTGACAATAACAATTAGCAGAGAGGTTCGTTCCAATGTGTTGCAGTTGACGGCTCATCCCTATTAACAAGGCAGTAAAAAGGAGAAAAAGTTATGAAAAAGAAGGTCATGACGTTGAGGTCTGTGGTTGTCTTTTTTGCGGTGGCTTTATTCCTTTTTGGTGTCAATATTGGGTCACAGGCCCAAAGCGCAGGAACAGGGAATGAAAACTGCGCCAAACTCGAAGATCTTTATCTGCCCAACACGGTCATCATTAACACCTGCATGGTTCCAGCCGCGGGAGACCTTCCTGAATACTGCCGTGTCACTGGTTACGTCCTGCCTGCCAACCATTTTGAAGTCCGTCTGCCCACCCATTCCTGGAACGAGAAGTTTTACATGGCAGGCTGCGGCGGTTATTGTGGAAGCGTCATGGACAGACCGGGATTCACCAACGCCATGAACTATGGGCTCCTCCGCAAATACGCCGTGGCGACCACAGATATGGGTCATTGGGGAAAGAGCATGTTTGATGGCACATGGGCATACAATGCCAGGCAACAGGAGATCGACTTCGGATATCGCGGTACCCATGAGGTGACCCAGGCGGCAAAGGCGATCATCAAGGCCTACTACGGCAAGGGGCCGGTCCATTCCTACTTTGCAGGTTGCTCGAATGGCGGGCGACAGGCCCTCATGGAGGCACAAAGGTATCCCGACGACTACGATGGGATTATCTGCGGGGCACCTGCTCTCGACTGGACCGGTCTGGTCGGCATCCATGCCTGCTGGATCATCCAGGCGAACACGGGTAAGGACGGCAAACCCATCATAGACTGGGATGACCTGGCGTTGATCTCAAAGGCGGTCTACGAACGCTGCGATCAGAAGGACGGCTTAAAGGATGGAATCGTTGTGGATCCGAGAGAGTGTGACTTCGATCCCGAGTCCCTGCTTTGCAAGGGCGATCAGAAGGAAGGCTGCCTCACCGCTGAACAGGTGAACGCCTTGAAAAAAATGTATGGTGGGGCCAAGGATTCAAAAGGAAATCAGATTTACGCAGGGGGCCTTGCCATGGGCTCGGAGACCTTCTGGGGGCTATGGGTCATTGGTGGGAAGCCAGGCCCTTATGGCGGAATTTTGCCCGCCCTAATGAGCATGCTTGCCGACGACCATATCAGGTACACGGCCTTCGAAACGGACTGCCCTTCCTGTACACCCCTGGGGTTCAACTTTGATACAGATCCAGAAAAGATGGCGTATATGGCTAAGCTCCTTAACGCGACATCGCCTGACCTGAAGAAATTCAACGCAAAGGGGGGGAAGATGATCATGTATCAGGGATGGGCAGATCCGGCGGTCACCCCCCTCAGGACAGTAGAATACTATGAAGGCGTGATCAAAGAGATGGGCGGCCTTGAACAGACACAGCGTTTCTGTAGACTCTACATGGTGCCGGGCATGGCTCACTGCAATATCCCTCCGGGGGTAGGTCCGGATCAGTTCGATCTCCTCAAGCCACTGGAGGATTGGGTGGAAAAGGGCATCGCCCCAGAGCAGATCGCCGCATCACAAACAGACAAGGAAGGCAAGGTAACGCGTACCCGTCCTCTCTATCCATATCCCCAGGTATCCGTTTATAAGGGAAGCGGGGATGTCAATGATGCGGTCAATTTTTCGTTCTCCCAGTAGCCATGGGGCATCGTGCGCCCGATCTGCAGGCCGGGCACCCATTCCCCCATGAGAAAAGAGAAAAGAATGGGGACGCCTATGATTTTATGCTTTTCATTGGTGGCTGGATGTGAAGCAAGGGGACGTGGTTTCGTTGTTGTCTAATAGATCAACCTTGCAACAACGTCCCGCAGGCTCCTCCCGTGCGACTTTCGGCCCATAAGGATATCCCTCATTCCTCGGCCATCGCGTATACCTCCGACCAAAAAGGGGGTCTACGCTTGGGACATATTCTGCGCCGGTGTAAAGAAGGGTTATGTCCTGACCGCTGAGAATAGAATACCCGGATGCTTGGCATCATGTAATGAACAGGGGGAGACGGGGGAACCTGTTTTCCGAAAGGATGAGGAGTATCTCCACTTTGATTAAATCTTCATTTTTAACCTTTATTGTTTTGCTAATACTTGCTGGTTGTACAAATAACCGCCACGAAATTGATACGTTAGCTGATGAGATGTATTCAAATTCTAACTTAAAGCCTCCTTTACCGCCAAAGGCTTTTGCATCAGATGGTTGTTCTTGCTGGCCTGATTCCGATTGGTTGGAGTGCTGTGTAAAGCATGATCTAATTTATTGGAAAGGAGGTACTCGAGAGGATAGATTAGAAGCTGACCTTATGTTAAAAAGATGTGTGTCTCAAAAAACCAATTCTATTTTAGGTACTATAATGTATTATGGCGTAAGATTGGGTGGAGTATGGTGGTTGCCTACCCCATTTAGATGGGGCTTTGGATGGAAATATCCTCAATCAGGTCCACCAAATATTCCTTATTAGAATGTGGTACAAGCAAGCAGCGGGACGCTCTTTACTAATTTAATTGAAATTGGGTATATCTCATGCGGCACTTGCCAAAAAACTGGAGATGGGTTTGCCTGGCATCGGATTTTCAGTGGAGATGCGAGAGTCCATCGCAAGAAGCGCCTATGATTCACTTGATGCAGAAGTTACTAAATTTTAAAAGAGCGTTCCGCCACCTTTGGGCGACTTGACATCGAGCGCGCAAGCCCGGCAAGACTATCGGAGGTGCTTTCATGCGTCAGCTGAAACTGAGCAAGGCTTTTACTTTGATGGAATCAGGGCCTGTGGTGCTCGTGACAACCCATGATGGGAAGAAAGACAACATCATGACTATCTCCTGGACCATGGTGATGGATTTCACTCCGGTATTTGCAATCACCACGGGTGAATGGAATCACTCCTTCGCGGCGTTGCGAAAGAATCGGGAGTGCGTCATTGCAATTCCCACCGTAGACCTGCTGGACAGGGTGGTTGGCATAGGGACGTGCTCTGGGGCAGACACAGACAAGTTTGCCAAGTTCAAGCTCACAGCGTTGCAGGCCAAGTTCGTCAGGCCGCCCTTGATCAAGGAGTGCCTCGCCAACATTGAGTGCAAGGTCGTTGACATCGTCAAGAAGCACAACATTGTTGTGTTAGAGGCGGTTGCCGCATACATCAATGCCGCACGCAAGGAGAAGCGCACGGTTCACGCTGTTGGTGACGGAACGTTCATCGTCGACGGGCGCAAGATTGACCGGAAGAAGATGATGGCCTCCAAACTCCCATCGGGCGTTTAAGGCTGCGTCCATATAATCTAAATAAATTGACATGGAATGTGTGGAAAGGAAGTCTGCGTTTGACTCATATTCTGCGCCGGTGTAAAGAAGGATTATGTCCGGACCGCTGAATATGGAATATCCGGATGCTTGGTACCCTGTAATGAACCGGGGGAGACGGGGGGAGTCTGTTTTCCGAAAGAATGAGGATTATTTCAGCTTTATTATCACTGGTCCGACAGAATTTGGAGGAGATCGGCAGGGGATCCAATATCACCCGATTCAGCCTGGCCAGCGGTGTGGCAGAGAGGATGAGAGGGAAGATATCAGGTGATCGCCAATTGAGAAACGGTGTCGAGGAGATCAAAATCGTCTCACAGATGAGTCAGGCGTAGCCTTGACCATTTTACGCGTCGGGCTCTATGGAAAGACCATGATTAGATTTTCATTTTTAAGCTTTATTGTTTTGCTAATACTTGCTGGTTGTACAAATAACCGCCACGAAATTGCTACGTTAGCTGATGAGATTTATTCAAATGCTAACTTAAAGCCTCCTTTACCGCCAAAGGCTTTTGAATCAGATGGTTGTTCTTGCTGGCCTGATTCCGATTGGTTGGAGTGCTGTGTAAAGCATGATCTAATTTATTGGAAAGGAGGTACTCGAGAGGATAGATTAGAAGCTGACCTTATGTTAAAAAGATGTGTGTCTCAAAAAACCAATTCTATTTTAGGTACTATAATGTATTATGGCGTAAGATTGGGTGGAGTATGGTGGTTGCCTACCCCATTTAGATGGGGCTTTGGATGGAAATATCCTCAATCAGGTCCACCAAATATTCCTTATTAGAATGTGGTACAAGCAAGCAGCGGGACGCTCTTTACTAATTTAATTGAAATTGGGTATATCTCATGCGGCACTTGCCAAAAAACTGGAGATGGGTTTGCCTGGCATCGGATTTTCAGTGGAGATGCGAGAGTCCATCGCAAGAAGCGCCTATGATTCACTTGATGCAGAAGTTACTAAATTTTAAAAGAGCGTTCCGCCACCTTTGGGCGACTTGACATCGAGCGCGCAAGCCCGGCAAGACTATCGGAGGTGCTTTCATGCGTCAGCTGAAACTGAGCAAGGCTTTTACTTTGATGGAATCAGGGCCTGTGGTGCTCGTGACAACCCATGATGGGAAGAAAGACAACATCATGACTATCTCCTGGACCATGGTGATGGATTTCACTCCGGTATTTGCAATCACCACGGGTGAATGGAATCACTCCTTCGCGGCGTTGCGAAAGAATCGGGAGTGCGTCATTGCAATTCCCACCGTAGACCTGCTGGACAGGGTGGTTGGCATAGGGACGTGCTCTGGGGCAGACACAGACAAGTTTGCCAAGTTCAAGCTCACGGCGTTGCAGGCCAAGTTCGTCAGGCCGCCCTTGATCAAGGAGTGCCTCGCCAACATTGAGTGCAAGGTCACCGACATCGTCAAGAAGCACAACATTGTTGTGTTAGAGGCGGTTGCCGCATACATCAATTCCGCGCGCAAGGAGAAGCGCACGGTTCACGCTGTTGGTGACGGAACGTTCATCGTCGACGGGCGCAGGATTGACCGGAAGAAGATGATGGCCTCCAAACTCCCATCGGGCGCTTAGCGCATGTACCAGCGGGACGCTCTTTAATAATTTAATTGAAATTGGGTATATCTCATACGGCGCTTGCCAAAAAACCGGAGATGAGTTTAGCCGGCATCGGCTTTTCAGCGGAGAGGGGCGAGTCCATCGCAAGAAGCGGCAAGTATTCACTTGATGCAGGAGTTGGCAAAACTATATATGCCAACCTATAGGGACTATTATAGAAGTGGGAGTCCCGCGTTGCGCGGAATTCCAAATGAAAGGGGGTAGCATGAAAGATCGAATTAAGAGATATCTGGTAACGATAGGTTTTCTTTCCTGTTTTGCTTTGTTGACATGGAATGTGGCCCTGGCCAGCTATCCTGCTCCTGGATTCAAAGCGGCGGGGGTATATTCGGAGGGATCAGAAACTAATTTTTGGGCATTTATAACCGGACCCAGCCCGGAGGATGTGGCATCCTTTACGGTCACCGGACCTTCAGGGACTTTTGATCTGGCGACTGTTTTATCCTACAGACAACTGGGGCTATTGTACTTTCATAGAGAAGGATCAATTTTGGAAGACGGCAGTTACACGTTCCTCGTGACGGATGGTTTGGGAAGAACGGCTTCGGTGACCAAAGAATTTGCCTACGACGGCACTGTTCCTCAGATTGACCCATCCACCATGAGTCCCAAAAACGGCGTCTATGTGGGAACCACCTGTCCGGCCCTGAGTTTTGACCCTGTTACAGGCCGTGATGTCTACTATCAGGTGGTTATTGAGGATTCTTATTCCAAAGCAATTTGGTATAGCAGCCCCCACACCCAAAACACATCTTATACGGTGCCACAGGGCCTCCTTCAGCCCAATACACCCTACTGGTGGGAGGTTAGGGTCTGGGATAAGGCTACTGACGCACAGAACCGCACAGTTTCTGCTCGCCTGTATTTTTACACCGGCACAAGAGGCCTTCCTGACATCACGAGCAACAATATCCTGACTTTTCCATCGGACGGAGATATCGGAAACTGGTTCGGGGTGAGGAATGTTGGCATCGCCAATTGGGATATGGATTACCTCAGGGTAATTGGCCCTGATTCAACCGTATACGATTTAACCCAGGTCGAGGCCAGATTCTATATGCCTGCCGTATATTTGAACACTACCTATGCCTCTACCCCGATTCCCGATGGAACTTACAGGTTTGAAATTGAGGACGATGAAGGCAACGCAGCCACAGCAACGCAAACTTACGCTTATAATCCTGTGCCGGCGGTTTTAGAGGCATCACGGAGTCCTGCCGACAATGCCTATCTTGATACAAACAGACCGACCTTTAGCTGGTCGCCGGTCGCAGGAACGGGTCCTTACTACTACCTGCTTCGCATTCACGACTACAACCAAAGAATCAAATGGTACACCTCCGATCCAATCACTGAGACCTCTTTCTCTCTCCCGGAGGGGGTTAACCTTCCCGGCGGTTCGTCGTATAAATGGCAGGTCCTGGTGTGGGATGCAGCAGAAAACAATCTCAACCCATCGGCTCAACGCACGTTTACTGTTTCAGCTTCTGCGCCCACCGTCACCACTGACTCTGCGAGTTCCGTGAGTACCACCGTTGCCACCTTGAATGGCGAAGTCAATCCCAATGGGGCCAGCATGACTTATTACTTTGAGTACGGACCCGACTCAGATTACGGGGCATCCACACCAGTCCAAAGCTTAGATTCTGGGGCCAGTGACGTATCGGTCAGCGCCAACATAACCGACCTCACCACTTGCACCATCTATCATTATCGGATCGTGGGCGCCAATTACTCTGGAAAAAGCTATGGGGATGATATCACTTTTGTGACAAGTGGGTGCCCCGGTTCAAGCGGGGGTTGTTTCATAGGTAGTGCAGGCTGGGGTCATTGATTAAGGCCGGCGGGACGCTCTTTAGTGGTAAGCGTTCAAAGGTTCCCGGTTTCCCGCTGTAGCGGGATTCAAGGTTGGGAAGAAAAACAGAATTGATGACCCGGGGAGTTGGCAACGCATGCTGGTTTCGACAAATTGCCTCCAATGGCCCACGGTTTTCGGGGTTGGAATGGCTGGCACGGCGGGGGTTGAGGGAGGGTGCATCTGAAAACGATCAACCCGTGGCGAAAACCGAAACCCTGAATCCCGCTTCAGCGGGAAACCTTTGAACCCCGTGAACGGTTAGCTTTGGTGATTTAATTTTCAAGGTTCGCACCCCTTTGCCTTCCAGACTGGGAAGTGTAACGTCCGCGGAGATCTCTTTGTAACAGACTGCAAATGCTGATGTCATTCCATGGGAACGGCAGTGAGGTCGTCAAATTCACACCCCAACAGCCCAAGGAGAACCTCAGTTGAATCAGGCATGTCTCCTCTGCCTGTTCAGGGTTCATGTAAACGGTCCAGGGGGCGTTCCATCACGCGGTTCCGCGTGATTGCAGCCTTTTACAAAGAGATCCCCACGGACGGGGGCGGCTACTTCCAAATTGAGTTTTCATCGCCCTGAATAGGCGTATCATGACAGATTTATTGAAATGATAGCCTGATAAAGGGTGCGAAACTTGAATTTAATTGAAATTGGGTATGTCTCATACGGCGCTTGCCAAAAAACTGGAGATGGGCTTAGCCAACATTGGATTTTCAGTGGAGAGGGGAGAGTACATCTCGAGGGAGCGCCAATTATTCACTTGATGTATAGGTTACCAAATCTCAAAAGAGCGTCCCGCCGCCCAGAAATATTTCAGCGGTTCCCAAAGATTTCCCCATTAAGTACATGTGGCGGCGGTTAGCCGGGGCGGCGCTCAATAATCAGGTATTCGTGGTCTATGCCAACAGACGCCCCTTGCTTTACCGTGAAATTGTGAATCGCCATAAATCGGATTTTCCAGACCAAAAGAAGCAAGCAGCCATCCCGCTTTAGCTGTCGGCTGGACGTTATACCCTGTCTATCTACTTCTTTCAACAACCCGGTAAGGAATGGAGCCATGCGAAACCTTCTGACAGGAATAGCGGTCCTGGTATTCATGGCGGGTACGTCTCCCGGTGGAACGATTACCCGGATGGACGAACCGACGACCCTTGTCTTCCTTACCTGGAAACCTAACCAATCCAAAGGCTGGAACCATCTCCTGCGGGAATTTGACGAAAAACACCCCCATATCCGCATCAAAACCCAGGTCGCCCCCCATTCCTCTACCCAATATCATGCGATTGTTACCCAGCGCCTTAAGAACAGGGATGCCTCCCTGGATCTGTTTCTCATGGATGTGGTCTGGCCGCCCGAATTTGGAAATGCGGGCTGGGCCCTGGATCTCACCTCCCGGTTTCCCGTCCGGGAACAAAGGAAGTTCCTTTCCGGACCGATTACCGCCAATATCTGGCAGGGAAGGATATACGGAATTCCGTGTTATCTCGGCGCCGGCCTGTTCTATTACCGGAAAGACCTCCTGAATAAATATGGATTTGAAGTTCCCCGAACGTGGAATGAAATGCTGACCGCGGGAAAGGCCGTTCTCCAGGGGGAAGATGACCCGGGACTCTACATTTACTCGGGTCAGTTCAAACAGTATGAAGGACTGGTCTGCGACATGCTGGAGTTTATATGGTCCAATGGAGGGGCCGTTATAGACCGAAAAAGCGATCAGGTGGTTTTGGACAAACAGGCCTCCATTGGAGCGGTTGCCTTCGTGCGGGACAAAATTATCGGAAAGGCGGCCCCCAGAGGCGCCGTCAACTACGAAGAACCCGAGTCCCTTGGCCTGTTCATTCAGGGAAAGGCGGTTTTCCATCGCAACTGGCCCTACGCCTGGGCCCTGTCCAATGATCCCGAAAGATCCAAAATCGCAGGACGAGTTGGAGTGGCCGTCCTGCCGGCCTTTCAGGGACATCACTCCGCCTCAACTCTGGGCGGATGGCAGTTCGGGATTAATCGCTATTCCCGACATCCGGAAGAGGCCTGGAAATTCATCGAGTTTATGTCTTCCCGACAAAGCCAGAAGATACTGGCCCTGGAGTCAGGGCTGGCTCCGACCCGGGCATCTGTTTATGAAGACCCCGAAATTCAAAAGATGATGCCCTATTTGAATGCATTTTTTCCCGCTTTTAAGAAGGCGCGGCCCCGGCCTCTTTCTCCTGTTTATCCCATGGTCAGTCAGGAGCTTCAGCGATTTTTCAGCCGGGCCATAGCGGAAAAAGACTCCGACCTGCGGGAAATGGCCAAAACGACTTCCGTTAATATCGAAAGACTACTGCAATTAGTATCGAAGATTCAGAGATGACACGGAAAGACAACATCTTTTTTCTTATTTTGCTGGCCCCTGCCCTGTTTATCCTGCTTTTGTTCATTGCCGTTCCCATCGGCCAATCCCTTTTTCTGAGTTTTCACCGGCTCATCCTTAGCCTTCCGCAATTAGGGTCCCCTTTTCTGGGATTGGAGAATTATAAGGACCTGCTTCATGACCCGGTTGCCCGCCATTCCCTTTGGATCACGCTGATTTTTGTCTGCGCCGCCACGTTTTTCGAGCTCTTGATCGGCGTGCTTCTGGCCCTTTTGATGCATCATCATTTTCCCGGTCGCGGTATGCTGCGTGCATGTGTATTGATCCCATGGGCTGTCCCCACGGTGGTTTCCGCACAAATGTGGCGGTTCCTGCTGAACGATGCATATGGCATGGTCAATTACGTCATTTTCGGCGCCCATACAACCGAATACATTCCCTGGTTGGCCCTGCCGTCCACGGCGCTCCTTTCTTTGATTGTTGCGGATGTATGGAAGACCTCCTCCTTTGCTGCTTTGCTTATCCTGGCAGGGCTCCAGGTTATTCCGGAGGAACTCTACCTGGCCTCCAGGGTGGACGGCGCCGGCGTGTGGCAGCGCTTTTGGCGCATCACCTGGCCCTTGATCCGGCCGGCCCTGATGGTGGCTCTCCTCTTTCGAACCATCGATGCCTTTCGCGTGTTCGACCTCGCCTTTGTCATGACACAGGGAGGGCCCGCGGATGCCACAAATGTCCTCCAGTTTTACGGATACAAAAAGATGTTTGTGGAAGGCTGGATGGGGTACGGATCGGCCATATCGGTATGCATATTCGTCATGGTATTGATTTTGGCCGTTTTTTATGTACGAATGGTGGGCCATCGCCTCTTGGAGGCCAGTGGATGATGAAGGGATTCCTACAAGAGAGTCTGTTTTTGTCCGGGGTTCTCCTGGCCGCGGGATTTTCTCTGGCGCCTTTTCTGTGGTTCATTTTATGCGCGCTCAAAACGCCTGCAGAGGTAACCGCCATTCCCCTGCAATTGCTGCCGTCCTTTTCCCTGGAGTCCTTTCGTTTGGCCATCGAACGTTACGGAATCCTTCATTATTTAGGCAATTCGATTATTGTGGCGGGAATTACCACCTTCGTGAGCATCTCCCTCGGCACGTTCGCCGGATACGCTCTGGCAAGGCTGCCCCGCCGGCCCGCTAAGATTATCCTCATGGCGGTCCTTGCATGCGCCATGTTCCCCCATATCGCCATAGCCGGACCCATCTGGGATTTCCTCCGATTCATGGGGTGGCTTAACGCCTACCAGGGTTTGATTCTTCCCTACGTGGCCCTTACTCTCCCCTTAACCATATGGATTCTTACCCTTTTTTTCAGAGAAATGCCGGAGGAACTGGAGGCGGCGGCACTGGTGGATGGATGCACCAGGATCGGGTCTTTACAACACGTGATCCTGCCCCTGTCCGCTCCAGGACTTTTTACAGCCGCCATATTGAGCTTCATCTATGCCTGGAATGAATTCTTTCTTGCCCTCCTCATCATGACCGATCCGGCCAAACAAACCATGCCGGTTGGAATTGCCCTGTTTCAGGGGGAATATACGATCCCATGGGGAGAAATTGCAGCAGCCTCCTTTATCACAACGGCGCCCCTGGTCCTTCTGGTATTGCTTTTCCAACGTCGCATTGTAACCGGGTTGTCGGCGGGAGCCATCAAGGGATAAGGGAAAATGGCATCACTGGAACTGAAAAAGATCAGTAAATGTTTTGGAAATGAGAGGATCCTTTCCCGCGTGGATCTGCAGGTAAAGGAAGGCGAATTCTGTGTGCTTCTGGGGCCGTCGGGGTGTGGGAAAAGTACGCTGCTGCAGATTGTGGCAGGCCTCATACGCCAGGATGAGGGTTCCGTCCTCTTGAATGGCAGACCGGTTGACCGAGCCACCCCTCGAGAAAGGGACATCGCCATGGTATTTCAGGGATACGCCCTCTATCCGCACATGACTGTTGCCCAGAATCTGGGTTTCGGCCTTCGAATGCGCGGGATGGCCAGGGACGGCATAAAGAAGCAGGTCACGGAGATAGCGACCCGTCTGGGGATTGAAACTCTGCTGAAGCGAAAACCCCGGGAACTCTCGGGAGGTCAAAGGCAGAGAGTGGCCATGGGCCGGGCTTTGGTGCGCAGTCCCATGCTTTTTCTGCTTGATGAACCCCTGAGCAACCTGGATGCCCAATTGCGAATTAATGTTCGGCTGGAACTCAAGCGATTGCATCAACAGATGAAGGGTACGATTCTTTATGTAACCCACGATCAGGTGGAGGCCATGACCCTTGGAGACAAGGTAGTGGTCATGAAAAGGGGTGAGGTACGTCAGATCGGCAGACCATCAATCATATATGATCGTCCGGCGGATACGTTCGTAGCCACATTTATCGGCTCGCCAGCGATGAACCTTTTTAGAGGAGAACTCACGCAAAAAGAGGGACGTTTGACCTTTCATACTGCGGATTTTTTATTGAATTCGGGAGATGTTCCATCGGAACTGGCAGGCGCTCCCGTGGAAGTGGGCATCCGGCCGGAAGACATAACCATTGCCCGGGACGCGGGGAATGCGGGGGATCTTCTTATGGCGCGGGTAGATATAATCAGCAATGTGGGCGCAGAAAAGTTCCTGCACACCATGGTCGGCAACACAGGGATTACGGTGCGATCTGAAAAAGGCGCCTCTTTTCAAACCGGAGATACGATCCCGTTGATCATTGATCCTGCCAGCCTCCATATTTTCCATAAAGGCCGAAGGGTTTAAAAGAAATTGTATTCCGCCTCCCCAATCGATATATTTTAAGAAAATCTTGATGAAACCAGGAAACGTCATCGTCAAGAAGAACTGAGTCAATACCGCAAAGCGGTCCAAAGAGACCGAATCGGATAGTCAGGAGGGCTGAGTGCGCGTCTTACACATAACGCTGGAATACCTGCGTGAACGACAGCCGCCGCTGGCGCTGTTCCTTCATATCCTCATTTTATGTCTTGTTTTGATCCAGATAACCGTCAGCAACTTTATGGGGTTTGCGCCTGATGGTGACATCAGCAGAAAGACCGTCAAGTACTATGGCACCTTGATACACATGGGTACCGGATTATCCCTGTTGCCGATCGGTTTCATCTTTATTGGTGGGTGATAAGGTGAGGTGATAAGAACTCGCTTTTTGAGAGTCAAAATATTGCCGAAAGGGTCTGGTGTGTCAATAGATATTGAGGCATAAAATATTGGGACCGTTACGGTAACTGACAAACGGTTTCTCAGCAAAGAGACAACGCGGGCATCGGGACGCTCTTTAATAATTTATTCAAGTTTCGCACCGTTTATCAGGCTATCATTTCAATAAATCTGGTATGATACGTCTATTCAGGGCGATGAAAACTCAATTTGGAAATAGCCACCCCGTCCGTGGGGATCTCTTTGTAAAAGGCTGCAATCACGCGGAACCGCGTGATGGAACGCCCCCGGACCGTTTACATGAACCCTGAACAGGCAGAGGAGACATGCCTGATTCAACTGTGGTTTTCCTGGGGCTGTTGGGTGATGAATTTGACGACCTCACTGCCGTTCCCATGGAATGACATCAGCATTTGCAGCCTGTTACAAAGAGATCCCCGCGGACGTTACACTTCCCAGTCTGGAAGGCAAAGGGGTGCGAAACTTCAATAATATATTGACTCAGGCACTGCCTTTTAAAGAAGGCAGGCCCGAAGGCCGCCAACGTCAGGCATCCGGCGATTTCTTGCGGCGCTCCCTGATGAGGACGAGGATGAGGAGTGCGGCAAGAACGCCGGCCAGGGTGATCCATGCCCACCGGAACCTGCGGAACAGGTTTTGATCCTCTCTAACGGTGATGAGGGTCCTGGCAAGGGCCGTATGATGGATCCCCTTGGAATCGTATTCAAAATAGCAGAAGACCGGATACGCGGCCCCGGGCAGGGCCGAAAAATTGCGGATCTCGAAGTCTACGGTTTTTTCGGACCGCCGGCCGATCTCAAAGGCGGTCCTGGGCTCCGGCGACGAAAATTCCTTGGGGAGGACCAGGGTTGCGATGATTTTTTCAGGTTCCGACCCCAGGTTCTTTATGTCAAACCGGAGCCTTCCGCTCCTGCCGAGGGTCATGTCGCGGGTGAGGGCCGCCAAGTCCGGGTTGACCGCTTCGCCGACATGGAAGGTCATTCCCGAGAGAGCTGAAAACGGATACTGGTTGGCGTCGTGAAAATCCACGCGCACGGTCAGGGGGTATCGACCTTTTCCCACCCCTTTGACCTCTTTTTCAAAGAAGGCCCGTTCCGACCGGCCGGGGTCGAGTTGGGCCGCGACCGGTGAGGCATCGGTAAGGCCCAATGTGTTCAGGTGAACCTGCAGATTGTAGGCCGGGGCCGTCCCCCTGTTGGCAAAGGCAACGGTCGCCCTGATCCGATCGCCGGACACCTCTACGGTGGTTTCCGTCTCTATCTTGAGGATGTCTGCGGCGGCTGCCGGGGCGGTGCTCAAAAAGATCCAACAGAAGAGGAGCAACAAGAGGCCAGCCGGCTGAAGGGATCGGGGTGTCATGGGGTGAGGCCTCCTTAAAAATGGACGTGTGAACGGGATGGGCCACTATAGCAGAGGCATCGGCGTTTTTGAAAGCAAATCTTAGACAGCGGTTTCCGGGCTTGAAAATGAGAAGGGTATTGTATAAACTCCCCCATCGGTTTTCCCTGGCGGGGGAAGGGCATTAGAGGTTCAGCAGAAAGAGATCGTCAAGGTGATGAAGAGAGAGAGAACGGAACCAATAGTCCTGGAACGAGGATTCAGACGGCTTGAAGAACGGTTGGGGCACACCTTCCATAACCCTGAGTTGCTGGTCCGGGCATTCTGCCATGCCTCCTATGTGAATGAGCATGCGGACGGAGGCCTGGAGGACAACGAGCGGCTGGAGTTCTTGGGCGATGCCGTGCTGGACCTGGTCATCAGCCATCTCCTGATGCGTCATTTTGAAGATGCCAGAGAAGGAGATCTGTCCAAGTTCAGGGCCATGCTGGTGGATGAAGCCGGCCTTTACGAGGTTGCGCAGGGCCTCGGCTTGGGAGATTATCTCCTTTTGGGCAAGGGCGAAGAACAGACCCTCGGCAGGGAGAAGCCTTCCATTCTTGCAGATACGACCGAGGCCCTTATCGGGGCCGTCTATCTGGACGGGGGGTTCGATCGGGCGAAGGAGCTGATCGAGGCGCTGTTTTCGTCCCTCCTGGAGCGGGTGGCGGGGAGGGAACAGGTCCATGATTTCAAGAGCCTGCTTCAGGAATATACCCAGCAGACCTGCAAGACCCTCCCCAGATACCGGCTCATCCGAGAGACGGGGCCGGCCCATGAAAGGTCGTTTCAGGTGTCCCTGAGCCTTATGGGAAAACCCCTGGCAGAGGGTGAGGGAAGGAGCAAGAAGGAGGCTGAACAGAATGCGGCCCGCGCGGCCTTCTTTCTGCTCAAGGAACAGGGGGTTCAAGGATGAACATCGAACATCGAACGTCCAACATCGAATGAAAGGCAACCGTCAGCTTTACACAGTCGTTCTAAAAGCCCGTCTCTCACAAGCCGTAAGCCGCAGTCAGAGGCAGAAGGTAAGAGGTTAAGGGGGAGAGAGGGTCAGCCCAAGACCCGTAACCGGCAAGGAGCAACCAGCAATGTGTCCAGATTTCAGATATCTCTGAATCACTTTGGCCAGCCCGCCTTGCGGGACTCACTTTAGACAGTTTAGGCACGGCTCTAATGAAACCGCTGATCATACCGATCTTTATCCCCCATACCGGGTGTCCGCATCGATGCATCTTCTGCGATCAGGAGGGGATCACGGCCCAGTCGTCCGG